>Ga0315274_10013134_pt1 | contig 11785 bp, 13 predicted proteins | sample YL17G02_20_MG_FD_203700 | JGI IMG/M metagenome (GOLD analysis project Ga0315274, IMG submission 203700) | Sediment microbial communities from Yellowstone Lake, YNP, Wyoming, USA - YL17G02_20 | ecosystem: Environmental > Aquatic > Freshwater > Lake > Sediment | place: USA: Wyoming | collected... | reverse complement strand
ACGATGCTGGTATTGCTATACATATCTATCCCGGTATGTATCCCGCCCGAATAACCGTAACGCCACGAATAGGGCGTACGCCCATAACGCTGAGTTACGATAATTTCTCCCTCCAGCGGCCAGTCCCAGTTGCCGCTGCCGATCCGTGCCTGACCGGCTGACAGTTGATCATAGACGTCTCTCGCGCTCAAATATTCTTCGCTGTTGGTCCAACTGCCTCCCCGGCGGATCTCGAAATGCAAATGCGGACCCGTAGAACAACCCGGATAACCGCTATTGCCCACCAGGGCAATCGGCTCACCCTTTTTGACCGGGCCTACCGCGACAGCATCAACCAAGGCCTGTTCCAGCGCCCGCTTTTCTGCCAGGGCTTGGGCCAGTAATTTTTGGTAAACCGTTTCACTGTTCTCAGTTTCGGCAAGCAGCGTCTGCTTGACTCGTTTTTGCCGGGCCAGTTCGGCATTCTCCAGCTCAAGCTGCTTTTTTAAACCCTCCTGTTGCTTTTTTTTCTCTTCGCGCAAGTTCTTTCTTTCTCCGAAATGATTTTGAGTAGCCTTAAGCTGAAATAATAACTCGACATCCTGAGTTTGAATATTGACTAAATACTTGACTCTGGAAACGAAATCGGAAAAATTCTTACTGAAAAACAGCAGGCCAAACTGCGGGGCGGACTGACGCTTATAGGCTTCCGGAATGCGTCGTAAAACCAGCTCGGAGCGTTTGGTTAAAAGTTTTTCCAAACGTTCTATTTCACTGGCTAACTCGTTAATCTCAGTGGAAAGTTTCCCGATCGCCCCCCGGAGGTTATTTATTTTATAAGTAGTTAAGGAAATCTGTGAATCCAGTAAGGTGATCTGTTTTGAAAGGCTATCTTCCTGTCCCTGAAGTTCAATGATTTTCTGCTGGAGCTCCTGAATGGTTTGACTCACGTCGGCCAAAACCGGTGTGGTCTTAAACCAAAAAAGGCAACTAATACCAATAATTAACCAGACAAGAAACTTCATGCATGTTGGTTACAGTTTAAGGTAACGTGCTAAAGCTAGCATGCTCCCAAAAGCTCCCAAGAAAATTCCGACAGCGGCGAGTAGCCCACCGAAAATAAGTATTCCACTGATAAATTCAGGTCCGGTTGAGCTGGCCAAAATTCTCTGCAATTCCGGGATCACCCCCAGAAAACCGAGAAGTACAGGTCTCAACCACAAAAGTAGTCCTGTAACGATTATCCAAGCTAACGTTGCTCCGACTAAGCCGTAGATAATCCCTTCCCAAATAAAGGGAAAGCGGATAAACCAAGGGGAGGCGCCTACCAGGTTCAGGATTTCCAGTTCTTCTTTTTTCATGGCTATTTTCATGGAAATTACCGTCAGGGTAATTAACAACGAATTGAGGGCCAGTAAAAAAGCAATGGTCGCACCGGTCCAACGAATTGCTCTGGTCCAACTGATTAAAGCATCTACCACATCTTTTTGGTAAACTACCTCTTCTACTCCGGGAACATTTTTTAAGAGGGGTTCCAGCTCGGTCAGATTCCGGGGATTAGCGGCAGTTATCTCCAGCGAAGCCGGCAGGATATCAGCCGTAACCATCTCCAGAAGCAGCGGATCATTTTTGTTTTGTTCACGGTAAATCGCTAAGGCCTCTTCTTGGGAAACATATTTGATTGAGATAGTCTTTCCGGTGGCTTCCAGAGTCTTTTGCAAAGTACTGGCTTCCGCCGCCCCGGACTTGTCGTTAAAAAACACGGTAATTTGCGGTTTGCTTTCAAAATATTTCAGGGTCACAGCGGAGGCCAAACTAGCCAAAGCAAAGATGCTACCCAGGAGAAAAGTCAGAAACATAGCGATGGTGGCTGTTAAGGCCTGATACGGTGAACGACGCAAGTGTTTCAGGGTAGTAGAAAAGATGATGTTCATGATTTTTTCTTGATTTTGCCGCTGACCGAATAATGGCCCTTGGTTTCATCGTGAATAATTTTGCCTTCCTCTAAAAGTAAAGTCCGCTTTTTAATATCATTAACAATCCCGGCATTGTGAGTGGCCATGACTACTGTGGTACCAATTTTATTGACTTCCTGCAAAATATCCACAATGCTGCGGGCGGTTTGGGGATCCAGGTTTCCGGTCGGCTCATCAGCAAGTAAAATTTTCGGTCCACCGACAATTGCCCGGGCAATTCCTGCACGCTGCATTTCTCCGGCGGAAAGCTGGGCGGGAAAATGATGCCGTTTATCGGCCAATCCCACCAGGGCTAAGATATCCATCACACCTTTTTCAATCTCAGGGGGTTTTTTACCGAAAATTTCCAAAGCCAGAGAAACATTTTCAAAAAGTGTCCGTTCGGAAAGCAATTTAAAATCCTGGAAGATCATACCGACTTTACGCCGTAAGAGGTAAATTTGGGATTTGGCGATTTTCCGCAAATCCCATTCATCTACCCAGACATGACCGGAACTCGGCACCAGGTCGCGGATAATTAAGCGTAAGAGAGTGGTTTTCCCGGCGCCTGACGGACCGATGAGAAAGACAAATTCTCCGTCTGAAATTTTTACGGAGATGTCGGATAGGGCGCATGTACGCGACCCGAAGCGCTTAGTAACATCTTCAAAGCGAATCATTCCAGTTAGTAGTTCCCCTGAACAAACCTACTATTGTATTTCTATTTTCCCTACATCCATAAGCCACGCAGCTTTTTTAGCGGCAAACGTCTCTCCCCAGACTTTAACCTTTTTCCCGATATATTCATCAAGGTCAACCACCGAAGAAACTAAAAATGCCGTCTGATCGGGTCTTTTGGGGTCCCGAATCAAACGATGAGTCCCTTCACCATCGACGCCTCCCTTTTCGATCACACCTTCAGCCGAATCGCGAAACGTCTTGGTGTCTGTACTGCCGACTACTTTCCCGGTTTGCATAATTTTGGCTTTGCTTCCCAACCCGACTGAAGAATTTTTTTGGGCCAACAAATAACCCGTGCCTATACCAAGCAAAACCAGCAGGGCATAAACCCCGAGTATAATTGACTTCGGTAATGCTTTGGTACTTTCCATCGGCTGTATGATTTTGCCTTGATCCGGAAGAACTGCTTCTTGATTAGGCATAAGCTTATTATCTATGATTTAGGAACTCTTTTTCAAGTAGGCAAGAATAAACTCTTCAAGATCACCGTCAAGCACCCGTCCAGCCTGATTGGTTTCGTAGTCAGTACGCAAGTCCTTTACCAAGTGGTAAGGATGTAACACGTAAGAACGAATCTGGTTACCCCAACCGGGAGTCTTATAAACGCCGCGTAAATTTTTTTCTGTCTTGAGACGCTCCTGCTCCGCCAGCTCCCAAAGTTTAGCTCGCAAGACTTTTAAGGCATATTCCCGATTCTGACCTTGATAGCGCTGAATCTGGCTACTTACCACAATTCCGGTAGGCTTATGACGAACTCTCACGGCGGTGGAAACCTTGTTGACGTTTTGACCTCCTTTACCGCCTGAGCGATAAAACTCCCATACGAGATCCTCGTCTCTGATCACAATCTCCGGAGTCTCGTCGATAACCGGCAGAACCTCTACCATGGCAAACGAAGTTTGGCGCAAGGAGTCAGCATTAAAAGGTGATTGTCTGACTAAGCGATGTACACCGGCTTCGGCTTTGAGGAATCCGTAGGCATAGCGTCCGGTAACACCCAAAGTAACGCTTTTAATACCTGCTTCTTCTCCCGGCGTCAGGTCCACCTCTTCCGCCTCCCACCCTTTACGCTCAATATACCTTTGATACATCCTCAGGAGCATGGAAACCCAATCCATCGCTTCCGTTCCCCCCTGACCGGCGTGAATCGCCAGTATCGCATCTCCCTTGTCATAGGGTCCGGAAAGATAAATTGCATACTCCAAACGCCTTAACTCTTGGGTCAACTCTACTTCTTTACCTTCCCTAAGCAGGCTCTCCAGGGCCTCTCCTTCTGTAATTTCCTGTTTGAGTTCGGAGAGGATTTTCATTTTTTTCGCAGCTAATTGGTGATTTGACCAAAAGCCCGGACTACTACTTTCCGCTTCTATATCCCGCAGCTCCTGACGTTTTTGATCCAGGTTTAGCTTGGCCAGTATTTGCGAAACTCTGGTTTTAAGAATGGCATCCATGAGATTGATTTTAGCACGGCCTCCCTGGTAATCCTACTCGGAGAGGAATTTTACGAGGAAAAACATTAAAACCACGCCAATAATAATTAATAAGGTTTGGATAATCGAGGCTGATATATGACGCTTAGTGTGTAGCTCCGGGATTAAATCACTGGCTGCGATATATAAAAAATTACCGGCTGCCGCCCCTACCAGATAGGCTGATGCAGTCGTCACAAAATTACCGGCTAAAAAAATAAAAATCGCTCCGGCTACTGCCGTCAAACCCGTCAAAAAATTGTACCAAAGTGCCTTGCGATTACTAAAACCGCCATAGATCAGAATTGAAAAATCACCTAATTCGTGCGGTATTTCATGGCCAACTACCGCAATGGTGGTGGTTATTCCCAGGGAAATACTGGTCAAAAAAGCTATCGCGATAATCGCACCATCTATAAAATTATGTATGCTATCGCCAATTAAACTTAAAATCGCCGCCGGCCGGCCTTTACACTCCTCTCCTAGGGCACAGTGGTGCCAATTAATTATCTTTTCTAAGGCAAAGGAAAGAATCATTCCCACGATCAGCATGATGCTGGCATTCTCCCCAACTTCCTCAGTAGCCTTCGGCAGCAGATCAAAAAACACAGCACCCAAAAGAACCCCGGAAGAAAAAGCCAAAAAATAGTGGATAATCGTTTCAAAAGTCTTTCTCCGGAGTACCAAAAAGAAAACTCCGAAGAGGGATAATAAACTTACCCCAAAGACGGCAACCAATGCATAAAAATAATTCATATCTAATGATTTTCACTTAACTTATGGTTTACAAAGCTGCTCTCTGATTTCCTGCTGCTCACTGCTGGGCAGTTTCCCCAACTGATTAATCAGCTGATTAACGGCTTGCTGAATAATAATTTGTTGGGTGCGCGACTCTACGGCACCCATCACTGAGCCGACCGCTCCGCTGACAATTTTTTGCGGATTTAGTGGCTCGACAGCTTTGCCTTCTTCTACTCCCAGCACTGCCGCAACTTGTTTACCCAAGTCAGTAGTTAACACATAATCGTGTACCTGTTGGAGCGCTGGTGGTCTGGGAGCAGGTGTAAATCTTGGCCAGGCCAAACTCCCGCCGGCCACCGTCACTAAACTGACAATTAACGTAACAATAAATTTACCCAGCATAACTTACTCTCTTCTTAAAGTATAACAAATTGAAGCTCCGAGGGTTATAACCCTCGCCTGCCTGCGCTCCGTCGGCCAAAGCCTTTGGCGGCGTGCGACCGGCAAGGCAGGGATTACTTCATTAGTATACTAATCTCCTGCGAGATCACCAAGCTGAAATCCCGCTAAGCGGGATTACACTTAGTCAAATCTCCGCACTCTGAAAATACTCAGGAACTAAGAGTACGGTATCTTTCTCTTCTGCTCATACTCCGGATTAGTTGTCGGCTGTGGGCTTAAAATGTATACAATTGAACCACCGGCCGGTGGTCTAGTTGTACATTATTTTCTTAGATAGTTGGTAGGCTTTGTCCCCTAACCAATATTTCGGTAGTAAAGCAAAAGGAAGCTGGGGATCATCTTTTAAAATCCGCTGGAACTTCGCGACCAGAAAAAATTTATTATTGGCGAAGAGCTTTGCCTCTTCAATAAACTCTTCGTAGCGTTCGTTTAATTTTGCCAAACCAAATACTCGCTCTAATAATTCTCCCAGTCCCTCCTCTCCTATCGCTCCATCCCTGCCCAGTTTTGATAACAAAATTGTTCCTTCGATTTGGTACTCTGCCATAAACTCGTCTAGTAACTTACGAGGATTATAAGGAGTAAACCACAAGCTTTCTTGCAGTAAAGCGCAACCACTCCGCTTGAGGTGTCTGCGCAATAAGTTGCGCGATTCGTGATAAATCTCCGGAACATCATAAGAAATTAGGTAAAGGTAGCCGTCCCAAGGACGCTCTTGATGATACCCCGGAGCTATTTCAGCAATCCGCTTTTTGCCTAGCTTAGTAATTTCAAATTCCAGGACTGAATATTTCTTTCTTTTTTTAATCAATCCCTGTCGCTTAAGCCTGGTTAGAATCTGTTTAAAACTTGCGTAATTAAATTCCTGCAAAGCCTGATCTGTCTCTCTGAACATTTGATAAACCCCGAAGCTGGTCTTCGATTTCCCAAAGCTCGCTCCATATAGATACAACCACCACAAAACGGCATTGAACGCGCTTCCGATTAGCTCATCGGTCGCCCTCAAGATCAATTTCTTGATTTTTATTCGCATATTCTAGACTCAAAATTACAAGAAGTCATCGCTCAATAATGTAATTCTAGACCACCGGCCGGTGGTCTATTTATATATTATCATATTAAAATTTACGGGATAAGAGATATTTTCTTCATCGCCATTATTGCACCACTAAAAAACCGTACGTTTTCGCACGGCCGTGATAAATTTTTTTAACTATGCTTTACCAATCGAAAAAAACGCTAGAAATCCCGATGTATCAAAAAAGCATCTTAGCCAACTTCTTTTTCACCGCCTGCACCGCCTATGATAACTAACGGTTGTAACTTCCCTACTCCTTCAGGGGCATAACTTATAATATTTTCAGTTGGACCTTCTAAAACTAAATAGATATTTTTCCCTTCCCGGGATCCAATTATTGATGGATTAACGCCGTGCCAGGAAAATTCGCCGCACTTACTTTCTTCTGGGAACAATATTATGTCTTCGTGAGTAACTTCATCATGCGGCCTAATTACAACCTCTTTCCCATCTGGTAAGATTAACTTTATCTCGGTCACTACGTTACCATTAATAGTATACTTTGTCATTTTTTTTCACCCCTTTCGGCCAGATAGATAAATGAAAAGTTGCTCTTTCTCTCTAGTAAAGTCAAGGAACTATACAGAAACGAGGAGGATTTAGACAAAACAATTACTTTGACTGGTTAAATAGTTTAATAAAAGTGTTATTTTGAACCACCGGCCGGTGGTCTAGTTGTACATTATTATCCCCGAGGGATTCTGTAAGTTGGCGAAAAAATACTCTCTCCTAATCAAAATATTCTTTGCCAATCAAAGTATTTTCTCTAAGTCAAAATTCAGAGAAGCCGCTGGAATTAGAATTCATTACGTGTTATAACTGGGTCGATGCGTATTTTGGGTGTTGATCCGGGGACAGCCAGAGTTGGTTGGGCAGTAATCGAAGGAAAGCCAACCGCGCCGCGGGCGGTCGCCTACGGCTGTTTGACTACACCTAAAAACCAAGCTCCCGAACAAAGATTATTGGTCATTTTCCGCGGTTTAGTAAACTTACTCAAAAAATATCAACCTGACTATTTAAGTCTCGAACAGTTATTTTTTGCGTCTAATGCAAAAACAGCATTTAGCGTAAGTCAGGCCCGAGGCGTGATTTTGCTGGCAGCTGCCCAAACCAAAATTCCCGTGGTATCATATACTCCCTTAGCGGTAAAAAATACCATCTGCGGTTTCGGCAAAGCGGAAAAAATCCAGGTGCAAAACATGGTTGCCAGGATTTTGCATCTTAAAGCGATCCCTAAACCGGATGACGCGGCTGATGCACTTGCTATCGCCTTAACTCACGCTTATAGTTATAAAATGAAGGAGCAAATAAAATGATCGGGGCTTTAAACGGAACCGTATTTACTAAGGAACGAAATCCTTTAATCATCCTGGTCGGCGGCGTAGGCTATAGTGTATTTGTCACCGATCGGCTGCGTAGTCAATTACGTCTTAAGCAAAAAGTTACTCTTTATACCCAGACTTATGTCCGTGAAGACACCTTGGCTCTTTACGGTTTCCCGGACCGGGAAGAACTGGGCTTATTTGAATTACTGCAAACCGTCTCAGGTATCGGCCCCCGCACTGCACTCCTGGTAGCTGAACGGGGCGTTATTTCCGTAAAGAAAGCGGTGGCGGAAAGTGACGTCGATTTTTTTACGACGATTCCGCGGCTGGGGAGGAAAAATGCGCAGAAAATAATTATTGAGCTGAAAAGTAAGCTGGGCAGCGTCAGAGAATTAGACCTTACCGACCAAGGCAGCAGCGAGACCAAAGAGATTCTCGAGGCGCTTACGGGCATGGGTTTTACCCGTAAAGAAGCCTTTGAAGTTGTGAAAAAATTGGGCCCGCGGGGAACTTTGGAAGATAAAGTTAAACAGGCTCTCCAAATGCTGGGAAGAAAATTACCATGAAAAAAATTAAACCGGAAAAAACAGACCGGATTCTGGAATCCGTTACCCCTGAAGAACAAAAGCTGTTTGTCTCCTTAAGAGCTGCCGATTGGGAAAATTTTTGCGGACAGAAAGCCGTGAAAAAAAGTCTCCGGGTAGCCATTGATGCCGCAAAAAAACGTAAGGAAGCGATCGAACATATTCTCTTATACGGACCTCCGGGACTCGGTAAAACCACCCTGGCTCATCTCATCGGTAAAGAGATGAGAGTAAACGTCCGTGTCACGAGCGGTCCCGCTCTGGAACGGGCAGGAGATCTGGCTTCAATACTCACCAATCTCGAACCGCGCGACATTCTCTTTATTGACGAAATTCACCGGCTAAACAAAGTAGTCGAAGAAACGCTTTATCCGGCCATGGAAGACTATGCTTTGGATCTGGTGATTGGCAAGGGTCCGGCGGCCAGAACTTTAAGACTCGATCTTCCGCCTTTTACCATCGTCGGGGCAACCACGAGAATTGGCCTCTTGTCTTCCCCTATGCGTGACCGCTTTGGTGTAGTGGCCCGTCTTTCTTTTTATGCACCGGCGGAACTTGAAGAAATTATTAAACACGGAGCCAAGAAACTCAAAATTAAACTGGATAGCCAAAGCCTTAGGGAACTTGCCAAAAGAAGCCGCGGTACACCGCGGGTGGCTTTAAGGTTACTCAAAAGAGTTCGCGATGTAGCTGATCTGGCCGGTAAAGAGGAAGTGGATCAGGCAATCCTAGCAGAATCTCTTTCCATGTTGGAAGTGGATCACCAGGGGTTGGATTCCTCTGATCGCAGGCTACTTTTGACCCTGATTGAAAAATTCAACGGCGGGCCGATCGGAATTGAAACCTTAGCGGCGGCACTCAGCGAAGATATCGGCACGGTAGAAGAAGTACTTGAACCATATCTTATGCAGATCGGTTTTCTCAAACGCACACCCCGGGGACGCTTAGCTACACCCAGCGCTTTTAAACATCTTGGCAAAGTCTTGCCCAAACAACTCCAACAGGAAGAACTCTTCTGGAAATAACCTCTAAACCCGTTCTCGGTTATATCCCTGACCAATCCCCCTGGGTCTCAAACAGTTTATCGTGCATCTCCCAAAATTTTCCCTGATCCCTGGCACATTCCGCAGACTCGGCTGCTTTTTGGGCGTGCGGATGAAGGCCGGTTAAAGGATAATGCTTGAAGGCGAAGAGCACTTTACCTTCATACTCTTTGAAGATTTGCTCCAGCGTCGGATTGACCCGTTGACAGTAAGGGCACTGGAAATCAGAAAATTCAATAATCACTACCGGCGCTCCTCCTGTTCCCCGAAAGGCTGAGTTACCAACCTTAATTTCTTTAGGTTTAGGATTAAACGCACCCTGCTCGTAAGCATTCTGTAAATCCTGGCTATATTGTTTATAATCCTCGGCACCTTTCCCGGCTATCTCCTTGTCGATAATATTCTTGAAGCTCTCCAGAGGGAATGCTCCCCCCAGAAATCTTCCATTGATGAAAAACGCCGGTGTTCCGCTAACCCCGACGCTATTGCCCTCCGCTACGTCCGCCTCAACCATGCCTTTCTTCTCTCCTTTTTCTAAACACGACTTGAATTTTTTTTGATCCAATTTTAAATCAAGGGCCAGTGCTAAAGCTGCCTCGCTGAAGGTTTTATACTTTGACTTTACTCCGGTTTCTGCCTGTCCTGAGCCTGTCGAAGAACCGCTTTTTTCCAGATATTTAACTTTGGTATAGAGTGAGCCGACTAAAAAAGAAGCTATAACCAGTAAACCCACTAAAATCCACTGCACCGGGCCGGTCAACACTTTGAGATGATTCTTTTCCATTGTCATATCATAAACTATAGCTAACTCGAGGTCAAATATTGTATAATAACCCCCATGTCAAATAAGCTAAAAAAATATTGGTGGATTATAGCTATCGTCGTGATCGCCGTCATTCTGCTGCCAAATCTTGCCAAAAAAACTGATTCTGCTAAGAGTAAAAATAATAAGTCAAAAACTTATACGGTTAAACGGCAAAATCTCACGGAAACCCTGACGCTTTCCGGTAAAATTCAGGCGGAAGAAAAGGTCACGCTCCGCTTTCAAACTTCCGGGAAACTTAATTGGGTGGGCGTTAAAGAGGGTGACTACGTCAAAAAATATCAAGCGATTGCCACGCTTGACCAGTATGAGGTTAAAAAAAAGCTGGAAAAAGAACTGAATGATTATCTGAACGAACGGTGGGACTTTGAACAAACTCATGATGACTATGAAGGGAGAGTGGTGACCGATGCCATTAAGCGGATCCTGGAAAAAGCCCAGTTTGACCTCAATAACACGGTATTGGATGTGGAAATTCAAAACCTGTCGGTTGAATTGGCAACACTGACCACGCCGATTGAAGGTATCGTTACCAGAGTTACCAGTCGTTATGCCGGCGTTAACATAACGCCAGCCCAGTCCGAGTTTGAGGTAGTTAATCCTGCCGCAATTTACCTCTCGGTTGCCGCCGATCAAACTGAAGTCACCAAAATTAAGAGAGAGATGGAGACGGAACTTACTTTTGACGCTTTCCCCCAAGAAAAATTCGCAGGAACGGTGGAAAGCATTGCTTTTGCGCCGAAAGCCGGTGAGAGCAGTACGGTCTATGAAATTAAGATTACCCTAAACGAACCCAATACTGATTACCGCTTGAGGTTGGAGATGACTGCCGACGCCTTATTTGTAGTTAACGAAAAAAACGATGTCTTAGCGATTCCTTCAACCTGGCTTAAGGAAGATGGAGAAAAGAGATATGTACTTAAGGGCCTAGGCCGGAAAAAAGTAAAAACCTACCTGGAGACCGGTGATGAATGGGATAGCTATGTTGAAATTTTAAAAGGATTAGCTGAAGGGGACGTCATCTACGCCCAATAACCCAACCCCATGATTAAACTGAACCACGTTTATAAAGAATATCCTATCGGCGGAGAGATTTTTGCCGCCTTAAGCGACGTCAGTCTCGAAATTTATAAAGGCGAATTTACTTCTATCTCCGGCCCTTCCGGATCCGGTAAATCTACTCTCATGCATATCATGGGGCTTCTGGATCACCCTACCCGCGGACAAGTAACAGTTAACGGACAGGATATTAAACAATATAACGACAATCAGCTGTCTCAGCTGCGCAATGAATTTGTCGGGTTCGTTTTTCAGCAATTTAATCTGATTAATAAGCTTACTGTCTTAGAAAATATTATCCTACCGGCAATTTACACACACCAGAAACTGAAGTTTAATCCTAAATCAAGAGCACTGGAAGTGATCCGGCAACTGGATCTTGAAAGGATCAAAGATTCTTTTCCTAATAAAATTTCCGGCGGCCAGCTACAGCGGGTAGCTATCGGCAGAGCTCTAATGATGAATCCGGAAATTATTCTGGCTGACGAGCCAACCGGCAATCTGGATACTAAAACAGGAGAATCCA
>Ga0315274_10013133_pt1 | contig 11786 bp, 15 predicted proteins | sample YL17G02_20_MG_FD_203700 | JGI IMG/M metagenome (GOLD analysis project Ga0315274, IMG submission 203700) | Sediment microbial communities from Yellowstone Lake, YNP, Wyoming, USA - YL17G02_20 | ecosystem: Environmental > Aquatic > Freshwater > Lake > Sediment | place: USA: Wyoming | collected... | reverse complement strand
TTAAAGATCAATATTGAAGGTATTGAATATGAAATTCTACCACGAATTATTAGTAGTGGTCATATCAATAAAATTAAACATCTTCAAATTCAGTTTCATGACTTTGTTAATAATGGTGAATTTTTGCATGAAAACATAACCACAGAATTAAAAAAGAGTCATAACTTGGTGTTTGAAAGTATGTGGAACTGGTCATTCTTTACCAAGAAATAATATGCCTAGTGTAACATCAGGTGGCGGTGGAATGGGTAATCAGATAAAGAAGTTTATCTCAGCTCTTAGATTGCATCCAGAATCCAAGAGTCACATGTCCTATTTTGGAAATATATTCAAAGACAAAACTCTATGTCAGCTGGATTCTAAACAACAATATACACCTCTTAATACGTGGAGAATTGTAACTTTACCATCAGATTCAGAAATACCTGTTGGATTTTGTAAATTTTCTACGTTAGACAAAGGATTTCATAATTGTGATGTTAACGGTCGTAATATTGATCATGAATATCTTAGAATTCCACATAGTTTCAGAAAAAAAATCATCAATCTAATTCAAAATAGATTGCAATATAGTGATCTAGTCAATAATAAAGTCGATGATTTTATTAAAAATCATGAAAGTTATAGCTCGGTTCATATTCGCAGTTTCAAAGCAGATAACTTTTCAAATGATAAATCATCACGGTATGCCTTAGAACGACATTTAAATTGGGTGAATGTTGGCCGTCAAACGTGTATAGACCACATCAATAACTTGTCTGACAATAAGATATTGATATCATCAGATTCTCAATCCGAATTCAATATTGTAAAGTCTCAATGTCATAACAAGCAGTTTATTAGATATGCAACAAACAATTCTGACAGATCACATGAAGATGATTTTATAGACATGGTTTTGTTATCCAAAGGAAATCATATGGTTCTAAACACTATAAGTACATATTCAGAAGTTGCTTGGTATTTAAGTGGTTGTAATGAAAATATACATCTATGTTAAGATATGATAATTCAATTATTGTTATACTAGATGGTGGTCTTGGAAATAAGTTCAATGGACTATTTCAGTGTATATATTTGTCTAATCTACACCATAAGAAATTAGTTATTAACAACCTCAGAAATCACTCAACCGATTTTGATTTGAGATTGTTGCTTGAGTTTAATTTTGAGTATATTGAAAATACACTCACTGACTTAGATAAGAAATTAGACCCATCCATTCCATTATACGCACATAGACAAGATATCAAATATAACAGATTGGTATTTTTGAATCAATCTATTCAAAATCACAATTCATTTGCATATTTAACCAATAGCATCCATGTGCCTGCGTCAAATCTTAAAGATTGTTATAGTAGTGTAAAAATAAACAACTATGTTAAAAACGAGGTGCTTAGATTTGTACTATCAAATAACATAGATAAAAACACGTTGGGTCTTCACATAAGAGCATCCGATTTTCCATCCAGAGACTCAAATATTGAGTTTGCCAAGAACTTTATTGATAAAAATAAAGACAAGATGATCTTTGTATGTACCGATGAAAAAGAAATAGAACTATCACTAACATCAAATAAAAACCTAATATTTTATCCAAAATTATATTATACCGAAAAGTTTGACAAGTCAAGTAGTTGGAATGGACCAACAATTGATAATGATAATAGGCGATGGAACTATAACGCTGCGAGAAACGAACCATCAATGATAGAAGCATTTATAGAAATGTTGATATTATCAAAAACTACAATCAATGGTAATCCAAAAAGTTCTTTTTTAGGATGGGCCAAAAGATTTGCTGATAGTGGATTAATTTAATAATTATATATGACACATACTTCACAATTGTATAAATCAAAGATATTAGGATCACCTCAATTGATTATCGACTCAAAATCAAATTTTAAAATATTCACATACAATAATCACGAAGAATATGTTAATAAACAAATTGAGAAGTGGAAAATTAACATAGATGGAAAATGGGTAAGTGAGATTGATATTAAGTTTTTATATGAAAATTTTATATCAAAACGTTTTGACAAGGTAAATTTTGGAATATGTCATGGTGCAAAAACAGGACATGAAAACAAATTGTTCTCAAAATATACAGGTGGAGATTTTATAGGTACAGACTTATCCACAAGCGACGTTAGTGAAAATGTAATCAAATGGGACTTCCACGATTTAAAAGATGAATGGATAAACTCCGTAGACATAATTTATACAAACGCATTGGACCACACATATAAGCCAGTTGAGTGTCTATCCAATTGGATTAAATGTTTAAGTCCAAATGGCGTGTGTATAATTGAATGGACACATAGACACGGAGTTGCATATGGAGCTACTTGGTCTGATCCACTAGCAGCAAACAAAGAACACTATTGGGAGTTTATAGAAAAAGCTGGCGGCAAACAGATAGAAGAACTAAATTGTATCAGTTCTGGATATCTGTGTGATGGAATTAAAAAATACTTTTTGATATTTGGAAAATAGAAATCTCTCGTTTATATTTAATATGTATTAACGATGAAAATCAGTTTTATTTTACCCAGCAGAAATAATCTAAAATACTTGAAGTGGTGTTATAACGCAATTCGTTTAAATTTGAGTCATAAAGAACACGAAGTATGCGTTGCTGATGATGCTAGTAGTGATGGAACTTGGGATTGGTGTCAAGAAATGATTAAATCAGACCCATGTTTCAAAGCTATTCGTAATGATGGTCCAGAACGAAAGGGAATGACTGAATTGTACAACACGTTGGTTCAAGATGTAGCTACCAATGATGTTGTTATGATTTATCACGCCGACATGTACATTTCGAAGAACGCGGACTTGTTGATTGAAAAACATTTAAAACCACAGACAATTGTGTGTTTGACCCGTATAGAACCTCCTCTTCATCCCGGTGGACCAGAAAAGATCGTGCAAGACTTTGGTATGGAACCAGAAACCTTCAAACAAGAATCGTTTAATAAGTGGATGATTGATACAAAATTATCTCGTAAAGAAAAGATTACTGAAGGTGTGTTTGCTCCATGGGCAATTTATAAAGAAGACTTTAATAAGATAGGCGGTCATGATTTACTATTTGCTCCAACTTCCAAAGAAGATAGTGATATATTCAACAGATTTTTATTGAGTGGATATAAGTTTATTCAGTTGTGGGAAGCTTGTGTATATCACCTAACTTGTAGAGGAAGTAGATTCAATCCTACAATCACATCGATTGGTAAAGATAGTGAAGAATGGCAAAATCAAAACGTCAAGAGTGCTAGAAACTTTATTCGTAAATGGGGTCATTTTGTAAAGCATAATGACACTATGAAGCCAATCGTTCCAAATAGATACGATGTGGGTTTTGTAGTCATGAATATTGATGAATATAAACTACTTCTATTAGAACCTTGGTGTGATACCATTTATTCTGATGCACCATATGAACGTTATACGAATGCAGAACAAAAGAATACACGAATTGATATTTCCAAGAAACTAAAAAGTCTTGAGGATCAACGTACAAATGATGTGTTGATTGAGTTTGATGCTACAAAATTAACCAATCAATCTTTTGAGTTTTTCAACGTGATACAATTGATGTTGGAGGATAGTGGACAGATTGGTGTCATGGAATATGACATTTTTAAAATCAAAGTTAATAAGTTAGTTGATTATAAAAATAATCTGATTCACACAAATAATGATTGGTATAAAAAGAAACTATTAATTAAACAAACACTATGAACTTAGCAGATTTTAATATTCCCTTAATTTTCTGGATATCATTTATGATGGTAGTGTGGTTTGAAAGTGATATTATTCAAACCATTGCAACTCTAACCAATACAAGAAATTTACTGAAGATAAATGAGTTTCATAAATACAAAATGGAAGTTGATGTGATGTCAAGTTATTCAGATTTTCTGTATAGTATGTACCCAAGCTACTTTACCAAGTTAATATCTTGTCCAATTTGTTTATGTTTTTGGTCAACACTAATAACATCCAATCTGTTAGTATATGGTGTTGGTTATAATCAAATCTATGGTTTGTTGATATTTTCTATTAATTACATATCTAGTTTAACTATTTATTTAATTATTAAGAAGTTGTTATGACCATAAGTAGCTACCAGCAATTTTTCAATTCTATCAAAGGTAAAAATCTTCCAATAGAAGGTCAATTATCTAATTGCATTACTTTGTTAAATAATATTTGTAGTTGTAAGAAACAACAAAAGGCTAATAAATCAGAAGAATGTAATGTGTTGTACATTACATTCATCAAGACACAATCAGATGCCTATATTAATTTATTTAGAACAATGACTATAGATGAGTTTATTGTATTTAATCATAATGCTCATCACGAAATCAAACGTATAAAATTAAGATAGATTACTCAGTGCGTTGATTTCATACAAAGCATCAGTTACAATTTTTACAATCGTTGGATTCTTCGTAATATCTCCGCCTTGATTTGATACATCTTCCCACTCAATTTTTAGATCCGCACGTTTTCTAACTTTTGGATCATTGACTAATTCGTGTTCGTTTGGTGCAGTCTGATAAACCTTGGTTTGTTTATTTTTGCTAAATCTCTTACCTTGAGGCATAGGAGACATTACATACTTTGTTAAGTGAATTAACTTACCAGATTGTTTCAATTGTAACCAAGCACATTCATCTTCAATATAGTGATCATATCGTATATCAGTAACAAATGCTATATCAACTTTTGATTTACCAAGACGTTGTTCAACCTTTTGAGTCCAATATTTTCCATCACTGATTTTACGCATTACATCACCATATGCAACCAATAGTGGTCTGATAATGTTTTTCTCTTCGGTATTTTCTGTAAAAGCATCAATACCTGTCTTTGCATGAATCAAATCTTTAAGATCGCTTTTAAGCTCATAGGCCAAAGCAAATCTCTCTGTTTTAATACCATGTTGTTTTAATACTTCTTGTGCTACGGTTGTAAACAAATCTTTACCACTACGAGCAACTCCTGATATTCCAATTAATTTCATATTATTCAAATAACTTCTCTGTTTCTTTTTCAGAATAACCATGTGATTTGATCAACTCAATCAATTTGATTAAACCTTCTTCGTGTGAAATAAATATGTTGTAATAATCTGTAGCATCCTTGGTTCCTACATTAAAATATGTACAAAGACAATTAAGTATTGTTTCATTTACTGACTTCTTGCTACTCTTGATATATGGATTAAATCCATAACTCTTTGGTAAAGTATTAATTAATAGTTTATAGAATTGTTTTTCAGGCAATACCTCAAAGTATTTTGATACATACGAAATTTCCTCAATAATTGTTTTGTCCATACTAAGTACACGTAAAATCATATACTTATTAAATGTTTTTTGGTCAGATTCACTCAGCGAATTATAATAATCAGGATCTTGTGTTTGTCGGATATGTTTCACATGATCAAACAAACCTTTAACCTTTATTGTTTCTTCCGCTGTTTTCTTTTTTAATTTCATTACTACTCATTCTAACCCTACGTTTTAATTCATCAAGATCTTTTACCATCTTGATTCGTTCAGCCGCAAGAATTTCCAATATCTCAACCATATTGGTTTGCAAATCATCAAACTTTTTTACAAGCTTGTATGTGATAACAATCGATGTAATAGAAAATGTGGTTGCTACTATTAGCAGCAACCACATAATAACATCGTTAGATGTTGTTTGGTTCATTACTTGGTAGCAGACTTAGCGGTCTTAACTGAGGTAGCAGACTTAACTGGTGCGGCCGAATTAGACATATAACCAGCATTCAAGACCTCACGTAGTGCCTTAATCTGGCGACCATCTAGATCAACGCGGGTCTTACCACTACGCAATGTCAAACGTGAAGCCTTCTTGGCCTTCGCTAGAGGAGTGGAGAGGTAAATTTCAACACCAGCGGTGTTATGGCCTACGAAGTTAGTCTTGTTACGAGCGTTTGTACGAGTATACATATTATTTTTTTCTTTCTTTTTTATTTGTTTATTTTTTGTTTCGTTAGTGTATCACCAACTTATAATTACTATACACTATCAGTTCTGTTTCGTCAACACTTTTTTCACTCAAAGTTTGAAATCTTTTTCAAACCGTTCCAAAGCATAATCTTTAGCCTTGAATTCAAATTCAAAGTCCACATCTAGATCAACATATTCAGTTGGCAACTCACGTACATAATCACCATGCGCACGTGGGTTTTTGTTGGTCAAATCATTATCACTAAAGTGAAACAATGATCGATTGGGCCATGTTGATTTGGCAAGCATTACCGCATCTTTGGCAGACAACTTGCCTGGATTACAACGTTGGTGCAAATTATCATACGTGATTGGAATACCAGTCTTGGTATAAATAAAGTCATAAAGTTGTTGTACATTCCAACTATTAGGCTTGTCTTCATTTTCCAAGACCAACCGTGATTTTACATTGATTGGTAAATTATTGTAGACGTTGATGAATCGATTTGCAATTTCTTGTAGGTCACCTTTGTAACAATTCATATGGATGTTTATAGGAGCATCATATGATTGTGGAAGACCAAACAAGTCCATCATAGTAGCATGCTTGGTTAATTCAATGACAGATTTAGCGGATACACCTGGGTTACCACTAGCTGGTACAACAAATTGATCGGGATGTGTACTACATCGAACATTATATTTCTTGATAATATCAGATGCAATCTTGAATTCTTGAAGAATAAGAGTATAGTCTGGAAGTATATTAAGAGAAAGATTAGCTTCTGGAAGTGTAGCTAGTGGAAATAGATCGCTACTAATTCGATAGTTCCAATTACGTTTACCACAAAATTCAATAATCTTACGTGTAACAATTACATTATTAAGTGTACGTTTGGATACAATAGATAATGCTTCTTTGCGTTCTAAGGCAAGAAAACGAGTTTTGGTCATGGTGTTAGCTTTAACACCTTGTTCTTGAAGTTTTAGGGAAATACAACACAATGATTTTTTCATTGTATTCAATATAACATGGATTTATAAAATGTCAATATTAAACTGATCCAGTTACAACTGATCCACTGGCACAACAATCAATTCCACATATTGGTGTAAAATAGCCAGTAAATGTCCAATTCTTTTCATCGGTTTTACTGGTTTTTTGCCAAGTAGCATATTTATTTACACCTTGAGATAAAATATATTCATATTGATTGGTTAAATCTGAATATTCATCGCTTAAGCTGATAAATTCACTACTATTGTTTTTTCTATAAAATATCTTGTTTTTGTATTTTGTTAGTAATTCGCCTTGTTCACCAGTAAAAATATCAGTTGGAGCATCATCTATTTGCGATTTACTTCTGGCGGTTTGCGCAAAATTAGCAATTTTCTGGATAAATTTTTGAAACCTATCTGAAAATGTATAATTTGAATTGTCGTTGTTACTCGCCATATTTACTATAATAAATAGTAAATGACTATCTTCCCACCTCACTAAAATAGGTATTTTTAGCAGTTTGATAATCCATACCAATCATTTGGTTATAATAAAGAATATCATCCTTTAGTCTATTTTCAGCTTTCAAAGTCTGATATCTAGCAATTGCCTTTGCTTTCCACCACTCCAAAATAGCCTTTTGTGTATATAAAGGGTTGAATATCAATTTACTTTCATCAATCTTACTACACAAAAAGTCTTTGGTGTTCTTATATGGACAAGCATAATATGTACCCCGTTCAAATCCATGTACATAGGTGCTTTGTTTAATACCCAACTCTGAGAAAATCATACTAATAACCCTAGCTTTTGCTCCGGTTACAGGCCCACTTACACCCTCTCGCTGTGTCATAGCCTTTTGATATTTATCAGCTTTATTGGTTTTAATCCAATCATGCCAAACTTTATAAATAACATCATCTGGTTTAATAGACATCTTACCGGCGCTTGCACCACACTTATGCCACCATTTTAGACTATTATACATACTATAACTGCCGTAAAGGCTCGTTGTAGTGATTCCAACCAAAAGCTGGTCGTATAGAGCCTGCCATGCGTTCCTGACCGTCTCTGACGTGACTAAAGCAGCAATTAACTTACCTCCTAGGAAATTATATCCAAAAGGTTGGGTACTCATGATACAACTACCAATGGCACTATGAGCCAATCGTTTTTTCTTCAACTTATCATCTGCAGTCCAACCAATATATTTATCTCGGTCAGTAATAGTAATAACATCACTGGACATACTAATGACTCCCAAATATCTTGGATTGTCTAGATTGCCATCTGTAATTAGAAACTTTACGAATCTACCAGGCGTTTGAGCAAACTCCATAGTATGAACAAAGGTTCTAAGCATCAACCAATCATTCTCTAGGATTTTATTGTTTACATGTACAACGGTAGGATTTAAGTCTTGGATCTCTTTGATAGTCAACGACTCATTGTGAATATCGGTTGGAGTCCAAATCTTGGCTTTGACCTGAGAGGCTCTTGAAGAGTAGTTATTTAACTCTTGTACCTCAATCCATTTTTTATAAAAGGTTTGTTCTTCTACACTCATGGATTTTAAAAAATCCAAGTTCTCAACCAACTTTTGTTTGTTAGCATTATAATCAAATGCTTCAATCCCGAAAAATTCTTGCAGCGCGTCCATATTTATATATATCCTATCATGAAGTACAAAAAAATCAATCCCAAAGAAGATACATTCTACATATTCGAAATATCAAGTATCAAGTATGTCATTTATGATAGTGATATGAATGAACCAATTTATTATGGTAGTTGGAATATGGTTGAGGGTATCATAAAGAATATAAAGAAACACTCCAAGAAAGCAAATATTCTTTATTATGTAAAAGATAAAAGCGGACCCCTGTTAATGAGTCCGCTTTGGTCACATAAAGGTGAATGATTAAGCAGTTACCTTTTCTGTTGAGACATTTTCAACAACAACTGGTGTTGTTTCCAAAACCTTATTGTCAATCTTGACTACATTAATATTTAATCCGTCTTTGATAAGACATCCACGATTCTTTGCTTCAATGATATGTTGTTCAGTGATTGGTGTACAAGCAAGTACTACACGGGGACGGCCCTTACCATTATGCAAATAACCAACCTCACCAACTTGTCCATTATCAATGGCCTTCTTGAGGCGAACTCGTAAAGTAATGTTTACGAAATCACTATTTGCGTTGTTTAGTTCTTCAATAGAAAACAGGTTGGTTGGCCATGTTACTACTAGGTTTGTCTTATTCTTACGATCTGTCTTTTTCATTTTTTATCCTTGTTTTATTGTTATACTGCGATTTAATTAAAGTCTACCACGATTATATCATCTGTCAACACTTTCTACCATCTTTTTATTAAGAGTAGAAACAATCTGATTTAAATTGTTAAAGTTAATAAAATTACTATCTTTACCATACATAATTTTGAACAAAGCACCATATTCAGTTGAGTTTATTGGTCCTGCATATTCGGTTACAAAATATGAAATAACCTTGTATCCTGATGTAATAATCTTCTGCACTTGTTTACGAGTGTGTTGTGCAGCACTAGCACCAGTATATGAAACATTTGATGTTGATGTAACAATATTAAAACATGGTTCTCCATCACTAATATTGATAAAGTAGTTTTCACTATTCACATCACACTTTGGCAAATGCTTCATAATAGCTTCATAACACAATCCTTCTGGAGTAGTACCACTAGTTAAAATATATGGAAACAAATTTCTAATCTTAGAAAACTTATCCTTACGAGAATCATAAGCCATAACCACATATGGATTTTTACCATAAGTACTACGAATACTGATACTCACATTAATATTTTCAAGCATAGTAGCTGCCTTTGCAATAGTGGTACACAACTTGATAGTATTATTCCACTTCTGACCAGACATACTAGAACTAGCATCCAAACTAATATGAAAATTCATGCTCTTGTATTTATGTACAGCCGTAGTATAAAATATATTTTCTACACCCGCGCCGATTTCATGTAAAATACGCTTGTCAATCTTACCAGTTGTACGACGACTAAACTTATCTACATTAATTTCATTACGAAACTGAATTCGCTTTGCTAGCTTAACTCCCATAACAATACCCATATTGATATGCTTTTGAAGTTCAATATCTAGCTGAGCTTCAGTCTCATTTGTTGATTTAAGATGTTTAGAATAATATGAATTATACACAACCTTCTTCAGAGGAAACTCGGATGAATCAATCAACTCACGGGTTAGATTCTTCACAACAATACACTCAACAGCACCAGTGCCACCGTAGTTACGAACATAATCTTGAGCAACATCTAAGATTTCAACTTGACTCTTTTCCAAAACATCAAGCAAATTCTTTTCTTTCTTGGAAACCTTTTTCTTTACAATCTTACCATTTAAGAAATCCTTCTGTTTAGAAAAAGCCTTATCGATCTTATTCTGTTTGGTCTTGCTTACATTTGGATCATTGCCAACATTCTTATTTGGATCTTCTTGACTATTTACAGATGTAGAATTACCTCCAAAAATATCATCGGTATTATACGTATTTGAATTTGATGATGAATCGGATGTATTACCCATAGCAACTGGATTTGAAAAATTGTTACTATCATCGGTGCTAGGAGTGCCATTTGGATCGGGTGTACCATCTCCATCATTATTCTGATTAGATGGACCATTTTGTTTGACATCAGATCCCTGTTTGATATTAGAAAATGCAATTTCTGCAATCTTAAAAGCAAGATCATAACGACTTTTTGCAGAGTCCAAACGAACAATATTACTCAAATCGAGTAGTTTAGCAATATCATACAATCCAGGCAAAGCATTTAGATCGGTATTAACATTGGTCAAATTAATAATACGATAAGAATATGACTCAGTTGTTGGTGTACAATATAGTTTGCTATTCAAACCATCATCAATAACCTTGCTGTTAAAGTATTTATCGTAAAGTGACTGATAATAACCACGATAACCGGGAGCAGACTTATAAATACAATAATCGATAAATCTATCTTCAATGTAGTTAAAAGTCATCTTACAAAACTCAGCAACCTCTTCTTTTGAAATGTTCAAAGGTTCAGTTAGATTATAAATACTACGAGGAACATTGCTATATAGATCCTTGTATAATTGCATATCGCTATAAACAATATGACTAGCTTCATGTAGTGCCAATCCGACAGCTACATCAAAATTATTCTTCTTGTTTACATCACTACCGATATAAACCACTTCACCATCGGTGCAACTCACATTACGATCATTAAACATTACTGGAATAGATTTACCAGTAAGAATAGTAACGTAATTTGAAATTGCACGGCGAGCAGACGACAACCTAATGAGATCAGCAGTAGCTTGGGTGTCAGATGATGATACATCTACCATATCCGAATCATCGCTGAAATCCCAATCGATGTCATAATCTTTAAGCCAAAAGTCGCTGTAGTTACTCATACTATGTTGTCGTCTGTTGTTGTTATTGTTTATTTATTAGAAAGGAGGCTGCTCAGTCTTTACAGGATCATTGAACAACGTCGCCTTTGTTTCGATCTTTACATACTTCTGTACTAGCTGACGTAGATAGGTCCGTTCACTATCCACGCCACCATCTTCACTAAAGTTAGGATATATCGTGGTCTCGGCGATTTCAAGCAAATTAAATCCATCAACAATCAATTCTGCAATTTCCACAGTGGTACGAGTTGGAATAAAGTTGGTTAATTTGCTGTCATCTTGTTTGATCTGCTTA
>Ga0315274_10013132_pt1 | contig 11786 bp, 10 predicted proteins | sample YL17G02_20_MG_FD_203700 | JGI IMG/M metagenome (GOLD analysis project Ga0315274, IMG submission 203700) | Sediment microbial communities from Yellowstone Lake, YNP, Wyoming, USA - YL17G02_20 | ecosystem: Environmental > Aquatic > Freshwater > Lake > Sediment | place: USA: Wyoming | collected... | reverse complement strand
ACTTCGATGCCGCGCGCCTGCGCCGTGACATCGAAGCGGACCTGGGCTGCCTGGAGTGCATGAAGGGCGCCGCGGACCCGATCACGCCGGACAAGGATGCCAAGCTCCAGCGGTTGCTGAAGTGGCTCGACGACCAACCGCTCCTGCGTAAACACAAGCTCCTCATTTTCACCCAATTTGCCGACACGGCCCGTTACCTGTATGCGCATCTGGAGCCGAAGCTCAAAGGCGTGGAGTTCGCTGATAGCCAGCGCGACGACCTCGACGGCGTGGTGAAACGTTTCGCCCCCCTTGCGAACAAGGTTCCGCACGCCGCCCACATTGGGCCGCCCATCCATGTTCTGGTTGCTACCGATGTTCTCTCGGAGGGCCTGAACCTCCAGGACGCCGCGTACATCGTGAACTACGATTTGCACTGGAACCCTGTGCGCCTGATCCAACGGTTCGGCCGGATTGACCGCCTCGACACTGCGCACCCGGAGATCTTCGCCTACAACTTCCTGCCCGACCCGAAGCTCGAGCAGCACCTCGGCATCCGCCGCATCCTCGCCGAGCGCATCGCCGAGATCCACGCCTCCATCGGCGAGGACACGCCGATCCTCGAACCCGACGAGCAACTCAACGACCAGGCCATGTACGCCATCTACGAAGGGGACGGCAAGGCGCTCGAAGCGATGGAGGAAGCCGACGAGAGCTATGACAGCCTGGGTGTGCAGGCCGCGGAGGATTTCATCCGCAGACTCGACCGCGACGACCCCCAATTCCTGGCCCGCATCAAATCCCTGCCTCATGCCCTCCGCACCGCCCGCCGCCTCGACTGGCCGCCGCCCAAGGATTCTCCGCTCGCCAGCCTGAAGACCAAGCCGGTCATTTTCTTCTTTGGTCAGGCCGGCGATTTCCAGAAGCTCTACCTCGCCGACTCCGAGGCCAACATCCTCGCCGAAGACCAGATGGAAGCCGTCGCCGCCATCCGCTGCCTTCCCGATGAGCCGACACAGAGGTTGCCAGCCGGGTACAACCAGCTTGTCGAGCAAGTGCGCGTGAAATTCCAGCTCGCCTTCGCCGACCACCTGGCGGCGGGCGGGCTGCCGCATCGGCTCTCACCACCGCAGCGCAAGGCCTTGGACCTGATTCAACAACTTTTCAACCAAACCATCGACGCCGAGGCGAGGAAGAGCTTGGCGCACCTCCGCGACCTGCTCCGCCAGCACCTCGATGCCCGCGCGGAAGCTGGACTCCGTGACTGGCGACGCGCGGTCGGCGGCGACCTGGCAACGGACGTGGACCGCCTGCGGGACCTCGCGTTTGCCTGCAAGCTGGAGGAGTTGCACGCCGCCCAGCAGCGCGAACGCGCCGCTCAGTTCGAAGCCACACCCATCATCATTTGCACGGAGGCAATTCTATGAACGAACCAGTTCGAAATCCTGAAACCCGGATTGCGCTGTTCCAACGGCGCGAAATCCGACGGACCATTCACAACCATGAATGGTGGTTTGTGGTGGAAGATGTGGTCGCCGCCCTCACCGATTCGCGCGACCCGAAGCAGTACATCCAGCGCATGAAGCACCGCGACCCGGAGTTAGCCAAAGGGTGGGTACAGATTGTACATACCCTTTCGATTCCAACGGCGGGCGGTCCCCAGCAGATGCTCTGTGGCAACACGGAGGGCCTCTTCCGCATCATCCAATCCATCCCCAGCCCCAAGGCCGAGCCGTTCAAGCGCTGGCTCGCCCGCGTCGGCTACGAGCGCATCCAGGAAATCGAAGATCCGGAACTGGCTACCAAACGCACCCGCGCCCTCTACAAAGCCAAGGGCTACTCGGACGACTGGATCGAGAAACGGATGCGCTCCATCGCCATCCGCGACGAACTCACGGACGAGTGGAAGAAGCGCGGCGTGAAAGAACAGCGCGAGTACGCCATCCTCACCGCCGAAATCTCCCAAGCCACCTTTGGCCTCACCCCGACCCAATACGCCGAGTTCAAGCGCCTCAAACGCGAGAACCTCCGCGATCACATGAACGACCTCGAGTTGATCTTCTCCATGCTGGGCGAGGCGGCCACCACCGAGATCACCCGCACCCGCGACACGCAGGGTCTGCCGGAGAACCAGGAAGCCGCCCACGATGGCGGCACGGTGGCTGGCAACGCCCGCCGCGAGCTGGAAAAGAAAACCGGCCGCAACGTCAGCACCCCGGAGAATTACCTCGCCCTGGGCCAAGCCGCCAAGAAGGCCAGGCAGCTCAAGCAGTCATAGCGTCCATGCCCGCTTCATTTACCGCCGCCCCCCACACCACCGCCCGCGTCCATGAGCGGCTCAGTTCCGGCATCAAGGACCGCGACGGCCTGCTGCGCCTGTTTGTGACCGACCTTGGCTACGAGCGCGTCGAGCAGTCGATTCCGACCACCAAGGATGTCTTCGGCGAGGGCACCGCGTTGGATCTCGCGCGGCAGTGCCGACCCATGCGCTTGGCTCGCCATGCCGGCATGGAAATCCTTTATGCTGAACTGTCCGGCGAACGCCTCGACTATGCTCGCCAACGGCTGCTCGCGACGAAAATGCTGGAGACATTCCCGGACGCGCTCTTCGTCTTCGCCCGCGCCGACACCATCGGGCGGCCTAGCGGCGCCGACCTTCACCTGCTCAACGTCAAAGCCGCTGAGCGCAAAGTCTTTCGCCGGTTCAAGCTTGGTCCCGGTGAACGCTACCGCACCACCGCCGAGCGGCTCTCGCTGATCGAAGTCGCCGACCCCACCCTCGGCACGGCCACGCTCCGCGCCCGGCACGACGCCGCGTTTGACGTGGAGCCCGTCACACGAAAGTTCTTCGCTGACTATTGCGAGGTGTTCGAGAAAGTCGCCCACGACATCGCCAACCGCCACCCCCGCTGGTCCAAGGAGACCGTCGAGCACGAAGCGCAGACGCTCCTCAACCGGCTCCTATTCCTCTACTTCATCCAGCGCAAAGGCTGGCTCAATCGCCAGCGCGACTTCCTCGTCGCCCGGGCCCGAGAACATTTCGCCCGCGATCCGTGCGGCACCAGTTTCCTGGCGGACTTTCTCCGCCCGGTGTTCGTCAAGCTCAGCACCAAGGGCGCGCAGGCGGACATCCCCGGCCTCGACCTGCCGTTCCTCAACGGCGGCCTCTTCGCCGACGAATATGGGGCCGAGCAGCGGGACGACGGAGTGCGCCGCCACCACGAACTCAAAGTGGGCAACGACACATTCCAGCGCGTCTTCGACGAACTGCTCGAGGCCTACAACTTCACCGTCCGCGAAGACACGCCCCTTGATATCGAAGTAGCCATCGACCCGGAAATGCTCGGTAGAATCTTCGAGGCCTTGGTGCTTCAGTTGGAGCAATCCGGCAGCGGCGGCAAGAACTCCCGCCACGACACCGGCAGCTACTACACGCCCCGCCCCATCGTCCACTACCTCTGCCGCGACGCCCTCGCGGCCTGGCTCGAAAGCCAATGCCCCGTAGCGGCGTCTCGGCAGAGCGCCGCCGACTCAGCCTGGAGTAAAGATGGCTGCGTTCTCCCGAACGCAGCTACGCCAAAGGACTGGCCCGCCCGCATCCGGCAACTCCTCTCCCTCGACGCCTCCGACGGCATTGACGCCTCCGAGCGCGCCACGCTTGACCAGCTCCTCACGCCCGACGAAGCCCGCACCCTTGCCGACCGACTTTACGACCTCCGCGCTTGCGATCCCGGCGTTGGCTCCGGCGCGTTTCCGGTCGTCTTGCTTCACGAACTCGTCAACCTCGCTCGCCTCTGCGAAACCCGCGCCCGCGGCAAAGATCCCGTGGCCGCCGACCCGCGCTGGCTCTTCGACACCAAGACCCGCTTCATCGAACGCTGCCTTTACGGCGTCGATCTCCAGGAGCGCGCCACCGAAATCTGCAAACTCCGTCTCTGGCTTTCCATCGTGGTGGATTACCCCCTCGACGTGGACACGGACAACTGCGAGCGGCAGAGTTTCCGCGACGCGCTCAAGAAGCTTCCGGCCCTGCCGAACCTCGATTTCAAGATCCGCCGGGCCAACTCGCTCGTGGACATGATCCGTGGCGAACCCGTGCCGCTGGGCAAACTGCACGCCGGCGCCCAGGCCCAGATCGCCCTCAACCGCCTCATCAGCGCCAAGCGCCAATTCTACAACGCCGATTCCGTGCCGGAGAAACGCCGCCTGCGCTTCGAGATTTACCAAGCGCTGGCCGAACTGGCGCAGGTCGAACTCACGGCCGCCCGCAACGAATTCGGCCTCATACCTGACCCGGCCAACGCCGAGAGGGTTGCCGAACTCGATCATGGCTTGAAGGAAATGGGCTGGGTGCTCGCCCACATCCGCGACGCCACCCGCAAGGGTGTGAAGGCCGGAGATCAGGACGAAGCCCTCGAGAGGCTTCGCGCCCGTTTCGACGACGAGAAGAAACCCACCTTCGTCTGGCAACTAGACTTCGCGGAGGTGTTCCACCGCCCCGTAGCAGCCGACGTAAGGAGGCTCACTTTTTCATCCGAGGCCGGCTCACAGGATAAAAGTCAGAGCCTCCTTACGTCGGCTGCTACGGGTGAACAAAGCGGCTTCGACCTCCTGGTGGGCAACCCGCCCTACGTCCGCATCCAGGTGCTCAGCCAGGCCGCGCCGGAGCAGGTCGCGTTGTTCAAGCAGCACTACGCCGCCGCCGCGAGGGGCAACTACGATCTCTACGTCGTCTTCGTCGAACGCAGCCTGCAACTGCTCGCGCCACGCGGGCAACTGGCCTTGATCCTGCCGCACAAATTCTTCAACGCCCAATACGGCGCACCGCTCCGCCAGCTCCTCGCCGACGGCAAGCACCTGCGCCACGTCGTCCACTTCGGCGACCAGCAGATTTTCCCCGGCGCGACCAACTACGTCTGCCTGCTCTTCCTGGCCAAAGCCGGCGCGGACGAATGCCGCTGGACGCGCGCCGACGACCTGCCCGCCTGGCTCGCCACGCAACGCAGCCCCGAAACTCAGCTTCCCGCCGCCCGCCTCACCGCCGCCGAATGGAACTTCGCCGTCGGCCAGAGCGCCGGCCTCTTCGAGAAGCTTCAGCAGATGCCGGTGAAGCTGGGGGACGTGGCGCGCGTTTGGCAATGAATCGTAACCAGCGCCGACCGACTCTATGTCTTGCGGCAGGCCGGGAAGCCAAACAAGAAGACCGTGACCATCGTGGACCGGGACGAGCGAGCGTGGGAACTCGAACTTTCCGCGACTCGCCCGGTCATAAACGATCTGACGCTTGAGGCATACTCCGAGCCGGCGGCAACCCACCGGCTCATTCTGCCTTACCGCTACGAAGACGGACGACCAATCCTGATTCCCGAAGCTGAGTTCAAGTCCGGCACGCCGCTGACATGGAAATACCTCAAAGCACACGAGGACCAGCTCCGCGCCCGTGAATCCGGCAAAGCAGACTGCGACGAGTGGTATGGCTATATCTACCCCAAGAACCTTTCGCTGTTTGAAAGCCCAAAGCTGATCGTCCAAGTCATCTCCAAGTATGCGCGCTATGCTTCAGACACACACAGCATCTACTTCACTGGCGGCGGGAATGGTCCCTACTACGGCCTGCGCTGGGCGACACCGAATGATCCGCATTCGCTCCACTACCTCCAAGCTCTGCTGAACTCGCGGCTGCTCGACTTCTACCTCCATCGCATCAGTACGACTTTCCGTGGCGGCTATTTCTCCTACGGCAAGCAGTTCATCGAGCAACTCCCCATCCGCCCGATCAATTTCGGCGGGGCGTCGGAGCGGGCGGAGCACGACGCGCTGGTGGGATTGGTGGAGCACATCCTGGCCGCCAAGCGCGCCGCCCCATCCGCGGACACGTCCGCCCTGGAGCGCGAGATTGACCACCGGGTCTATTGCCTATACGGCCTGACACCGGACGAAATCAAACTGGTGGAGGAAGACGTCCGAAGGTAATCGTAAACAAGTCCATGAGTCGCCCGAAACGCCTTGAATTCGACGAGATCGGCTACTGGTCCGAGATCAAGCTGGACATCGTCCGAGAATACGCCGCCGCATATTCCCGGATTCTCGCGGCGCAAACCCACCCCCGCCTTGAGCATGTCTATATTGATGCCTTCGCTGGCGCTGGGGTCCACGTCTCGAAGCTGACCGGCGACTTCGTAGCGGGGAGCCCGTTGAATGCGTTGTTGGTCCAGCCGCCATTCCGCGCTTACCACTTCATTGACATTGACGGGCAGAGAGTGGCGCATCTGCGGCAACTCACCGCCGGACAGCCTAACGTCCAGATTCACGAGGGTAACTGCAACGCGATCCTGCTCGACACCATTTTCCCACAAGTCCGCTGGGGGCAATATCGGCGCGGGCTGTGCCTGCTCGACCCTTACGGGCTGCATCTGAATTGGCAGGTCATTGAAGCGGCTGGCCACCTCGGTTCGATCGAGCTGTTTCTCAATTTCCCGGTCGCCGACATGAACCGGAACGTGCTTTGGCGCAATCCGGAGGGCGTGGATACGGCGGATTTGGAGCGGATGAACGTCTTTTGGGGCGATGAATCATGGCGACAGGTGGCCTACCGGCGTGAGCCGGGCCTTTTCGGGGACATGGTCTAAAAGGAGGACAATGAAGCCGTGGCAGAAGGGTTTCGCAAACGTCTTGTCAACGTGGCGGGGTTCAAGCACGTTCCTCACCCCATGCCCATGCACAACACCAGAGGCGCGACGGTTTACTACCTTTTCTTCGCCTCACAAAAGCCGGTGGCGGAGAACATTGTCAGAGACATCTTCAACAAGTATCGTCAACGGGAAGCGCACTGATGGCCGACAAATCGAAAATTGAATGGACCGAGGCGACATGGAATCCGGTCACCGGCTGCTCGAAGCTCAGTGCCGGCTGCAAGAACTGTTACGCCGAGCGGCTGGCGCTGCGGTTGCAGGCGATGGGGAATGCCCGGTATCGCAACGGATTCAAGGTCGCACTCCATCCAGACCTGATCGAGCTGCCGACGCGTTGGCGCGAACCGCGTCTGATCTTCGTCAACTCGATGAGCGACCTGTTCCACGAGAACGTGCCGCTGGACTTCATCCAGCGCGTGTTCGCCACGATGCGGAACTGCCCGCAGCACACCTTCCAGGTTCTCACCAAACGCAGTGCCCGGCTGCGCACCCTGGCAAGTCAACTGGACTGGCCGCCCAACGTTTGGATGGGCGTCAGCGTCGAGGATGCTCGGGTGCTTTACCGCATCGCCGACCTGCGCACCGTGCCCTTCTTCTTCAAGCAGTGGGGCGGCGTGCGCAAGGATTTGAACGGCCGCGAGCTGGGCGGTCGCACCTACGACGAAATGCCGCGTCAACCGGTCATCCCAACCCGACGGGAGCAATTTGAGCTTGTGCCGGCATAGTTCTCCGCGGGAGCGGACGGAGCACGACGCGCTCGTAGGCTTGATGAAGCGCATCCTGGCCGCGAGGCGCACCACCCCGTCCACGGACACGTCCGCCCCGGAGTGCGGGACTGACCAGCGCGTCTATCGCCTCTAGGCCCTCACCGCCGACGAAGTCAGGCCGCTGGAGGAAGCCTTCGGCTGGTGGTTGGCCGAGAAAGCCGAGTGGCACCTGGAGAACAAGGCGAAGGGCGGCCCGCTGGACCTGGCGGCCTGGACCGCCGCGCTCTGGAAAGACGCCCGTGTGCAAGCCGCCTGGCCCGTCGTGGCCGACGCCATGCTCACCGTCGCCCAATGGAAGTTTGACCACGCGCAGGACAAGGAAGGCAAGCAACCGCCCGCGCTGGACGCCGACGAGGAGGCCTTCGCCAAGTACTTCAAGTCGCTGATCGCTCACGAGAGCGTTGCCGACGGCATCCCGCCCGCCGTCCCTTGGGACGATCTGGCCGCGAGGAAGAAGTGGACCAACGCGCAACTGAAGAAAGCGCAGGCGGTGCGCGGCAAGCTTAACGTGCCGCGGGAGCGGTTTCGGCAGACGAGGACGGGGGAGTTCGTTTGGGCGGGCAGGCAACCATGACGCGAAGACCGCCTCGGCAGCGACGCTGAACGCAAGGAGCGCTGAGAGCTTGCCGTCCGCCGGGGAGAGCGGCTATGTTTGCCCCGACTGAAGACATGCCATGAGCACGATTACCGCCATCCTGGAGCCGGACGCCACCGGGAGCGTGCGCCTGCCGTTGCCACCGGAACTGCGCCACACGCCCGTGAAGGTCACCGCGACGCTCGAACCCGTCTCCGCCGCACGCCCGCGCTTCGGCTGCCTCGCGGGCAAGATTGAGCTCGCGCCGGACTTTGACGAGCCGCTCGCGGACTTCAAGGAATACACGGAATGAGGCTGCCGTTGGACAGCCACGCCTTCCTCTGGTTTTGCGACGGCAGTGCGTCGTTTAGCGCTTCCGCTCGGGCCGCGATCGAAGACCTGGGCAACGAGAAATACGTGAGCCATGCGACGGTCTGGGAACTGGCAATCAAGGCCAGCCTGGGCAAGCTGAGGTTGGCCGTGCCCTTTGATAAACTTTTTCCGGGCGCGCTGTTGAGCAACGGCTTCATCACTCTGCCACCCGATTTTCGCCACTACCACGAACTGCTGACGCTGCCGTTCCATCATCGCGACCCGTTCGATCGCCTGATCGTCGCCCAAGCCCGCGTGGAAGGGCTGACTCTCGTGTCATGCGACCCGCATTTTCCGGCGTATGGCGTGCCAGTGATCTGGTGACGGCCGCTGCAACCTGCAGGATGTGACAGCGACGCGGATTCTGCTCAACGCCACCGGTCTTCGTCGGCAACAATAGGCGCTGGCGGGCAACCGAGTCCCTCGGAGGAGCTGTGTTTTTTTCGGCGCGATCTGGCCGCTCTCCAGGGCAGCAATCCCTGGGTGTGCTCACCACCGGAAGAAGCGGTGGGGGTCGTCCCATTCCTCCGGCCGGTCGAGGTAGAACCCCTCGATCCAGCGCTGCTCGCCGCGGGTGTCAGCGGCGGGAGATCAATTCCTCGACCGTAAGGCTGACGTCCTTGGCAATCTGGCGCAACAACGGCGGCGCGATGTCGCGTCCCTTGTGCAAGGGGGCCCGTGGTGCCCCGGCCGTCGGGATGGCGGTATTGCACATGAGAACCGCGCTGGCGCACCGCGACAAAGCCCAGGCGTTCGAGCAGGCGGCAAACCTCACCCGGTTTGAGGACGGGAAGGGACCCCATGATCAGGCCACGGCCACGCTTTGGGTGCCGACGAACTCCGCGTCGAGGCGCGGTTCACCGTCTTCCAGGAGCATGGAAATGACTTCTCGCAGGTTGGCGTTGAGTTCATCCAACGATTCCGCCTGCGTATGGGCGCCCGGGAAACCCGGCACATACCCGACGAGCAAGCCGGTGACCGGATCGCGTTCCACCACCGCCGTGAACGTTTTCATGCCTTCATTCTTTCACGCCCGGGCGAATAGTCAACCTGGTCAGATCGTCGGCCCAGCTCGTCAACCGGCCCCATGCCATCACTGATACACTCACCGCTAATCAGGCGGCGCAGATCAACCCTTCTCCTCTGCGACAGCACCGCCGCGTTCACCACCTAAAGAAGCGATAGGGATCGTCCCATTCCTCCGGCCGATCGAGGTAGAAACCTTCGAGCCAGCGTTGCTCGGCGCGGGCAGGATCCACGGGCTGACCGAAGCGCTCCAGGAGCGGCGTGGACCCGGCGACGCCCAGGTTTGCGAGCAGGCGCGAGGCGAGAAACGACACGCGCCGATGCGTCCGCTTGAGGTTCATCTGGTTCGTGCCCCCGAACTGCCAGGGAACGAGCTGGCAATAGACAACCCCAGACTGCTCCGCCAAAACTCCGTCACCGACGACACGAGCTCCTCCCGTGACCAGAGCCAGCTCGCGCGGGTCGCGGATGTGAACATCGGCCGGTCCAACTCCCGCCAACCGCGAGTCGCGTCCGAACGGCGCAAAACCCGCAGAAATGTGCTCGCCCTTCCGCACGGTTGCCTTCAGCGGTGGCAAGGCGCTGAGGTCTTCCTGATCGAGCCCGAGGGCGAGCAGCTTGCCACCGGTTTGGAGCCAGTCGCCCACGACACCGGCCTGCTCGGCCAACTGCCGACCGCCACCGGGGCCGACGACCAAGACATCGTCGCTCGACAGACGCCGTCCTTCGAAGGAAAACGGAGTGACGCCGATCGATTCCAGGTAGCTCCGGCCGCCGGTTTCACCGACATAGACGGCGCTGAGTCGTGGAAGCGGCCTACAACCCGCCACGTATCGAAGGAGGTTCCGGGCGATCGTCTCCGCCGCAGGATCGGCCTCGGTGCGCCCGGTGACATCCAACTGACAAAGCAGCACCAGGCCTTGGCCTTCCCGGTACTCGAGGAGAGGGCTGTATTGGAGGCTGTAGCCGCCATCCACCACCGGCAGGAAATCGCCCCCCGCCGGTTTCTCGATCAGGACTGAAGCCACGTTGCCGCGATTGCCACAACGCCATAGGCGCGTCACCGGCATCCCGCACCACGACACCGTCGGCGCTCCGTTGAACTTGGGGTTCAGGTCATACTTGAGCCGTGGTGCCAGGATCGTCGCCGCGCCGCGCCAATCACGCAGTTGGTCCGGGGCCATCCCTGCCAGTGCCGGATGATCCGGCACCCGCGGGAAGACCTGCCGCAGGCCATACTCCGCCACGCGGAACCCGAAGCGTTTTTCCAATACCTCCGCTGTCTGCTCGAACATCAGGACTTTGAGGCCCTCGCGAACCCGGCGGATATCCGGTGCCGGGCCGGTGACGCTGAGCGCTCCCTTGCCGACGATCAAGAGATCGTAACCCGACAGCACGGCATCCGCCTCGACCGCCTGGCTCCGAATGCCCAGCCGGCCAAGCCATGCCGCTGTCTCACCCTTGGGGTCAAATAGGGCGATCTTCAGGCCTGGCACGACCGCCGGCGGAGGCGGCAGAACATCTACCGTGAAGCTGTCCTCCTGCGTCCCGCCGTTGCCGAAGCGGACACTCACTTCGATCTGATATCGCCCCGGCGACAAGCTGCGCGGCAGCTCAAGGCGCAACGGCATGCGGTCCTGTTGACCCGTGGCGACGCGTCCTTTCCGGCGACCTGACACCGCCTTTGGCAGAGCGAACGACCACCGGGCGTCAAAGCTCACGGTCTCACGCGAGTTGTTGATGACCACGATCTGTTTCTCGACCGTTTCGCCGGCGAGGAAATTGTGGTCCTTCGAAGTGAAGCGGGCTGGCTTCCCGCTGAGGTAGGCGAGGAGCGGCCGGTTGTTGCGGAGCAGCGCCTCGGCGGCGGGAGTGGCGATCCAGTCGGAACGCTCGAAGGCGAGGTCCATCCGCTCATACTGCTCGCCGAGGTAGTCGGGACTGAACCCGGGTCGCTGGAGGTGTTCCCAGTCCACGGGCAGTGCTTTGCGAGTCCGGTCCGCGCCCTCGCGCAGTTTCCAGAAATGGCCGTGCTCCCAGGGCGAGATGGCCGACACGCCCCACGTGCGGAAGGCGCGCCAGTTGTCCGTGAGATAAGCGGCAAAGACCGGATAGCGTTCGTCGAATCGGGTGGATCCCACGTCGGATGGATAGTCCCAACGATGCCAGACATTGCCCGCCCGGAACTGCCGGGCCTCCCAACGGAGATTGGCTTTCTCGGGTTCGCTGGCCGGGAAGGCGCGATCGCCGAAGAACTGCGCGTTCCACTCCGCCAGGCAGAATTCCCACGGCACGCGGGCGCTGCCGAACTCGCGCTTCCCTTGGTACCAGCCGCGGTACATCGTCCAGTCCAGGTGAAGGGGGCTCCGTATTCGC
>Ga0315274_10013131_pt1 | contig 11786 bp, 5 predicted proteins | sample YL17G02_20_MG_FD_203700 | JGI IMG/M metagenome (GOLD analysis project Ga0315274, IMG submission 203700) | Sediment microbial communities from Yellowstone Lake, YNP, Wyoming, USA - YL17G02_20 | ecosystem: Environmental > Aquatic > Freshwater > Lake > Sediment | place: USA: Wyoming | collected... | reverse complement strand
CGTCCCACTGTCGCCGAAGTCCCATTCCCAGGCGCTGATGAGCGCGCCGGTGGACTCGTCAGTGAAAGCGACGTTCAGAGGAGCGTTGCCGCCGGTCGGGACCGCAGAGAAGTCCGCGACAGGTGGAGGCGGCATCGTGCCAACGTTGATGTAGGCGGTCTTGGTCTCGGTGTCGGTCCCGCCGATGTCAGTGACGGTAAGGCTGACCGTGTAGGAGCCAGCCGCCGTGTACTGATGGGCCGGGTTTTGGAGCGTGCTCGTGCCTCCGTCGCCGAACTCCCATGCCCAGGCGCTGATCAGCGCTCCGGTCGACTCGTCGGTAAAGGTCACTTCGAGCGGCGCGTCGCCGGCGGTCGGCGTGGCTGAGAAGTCCGCGACAGGTTGAGGCGGCGTGCCAACGTTGATGTAGGCGGTCTTGGTCTCAGTGTCGGTCCCGCCGATGCCAGTGACGGTGAGGGCGACGGTGTAGGACCCAGGCGTGGTGTAAGTATGAGACGGGTTCTGCTCGCTGGAGCTTCCCCCATCGCCGAAGTCCCATGCCCACTCAGCAGAATCGCCCGTGGACTGGTCGGAGAAAGCGACATGCAGCGGCGCATTGCCTTCCGTTGGCGTGGCGCTGAAATCTGCCGTGGGGGGGACGAGCACCAGATGCACCACCTGGCCATTTCCGGAGTCGGCCACCCAGCAGGAGCCGTCGGTAGGGTTCACTGCTAACCCCCATGGCTGGTTGAAGCCTGCTCCTCGCCAGAGCTCGGTGCCGTCCGGGGCCAGATAAACCACCTCGTTGTTGCCGGTATCGGCTACCCAGCAAGCCCCGCTGCCAGGGTCCACCGCGACGGCCTCTGGCGCGTTGAAGGTCCCTCCGCGCCAGAACTCAGACCCGTCCGCCCCCACATGCACCACTTGGTTGTTGAACACGTCGGCCACCCAGCAGGAGCCGTCGTCGGGGTTCGCTGAGACGGTCTCGGGAAAACTGAAGCCGCCTCCCCGCCAGAGCTCGGCGCCGTTGACGTCCAGGTGAACCAACTGGTCGTTGAGACTGTCGGCGACCCAGCAGGAGCCGTCCGCCGGGTTCACGGAAACGGACCAGGGAGCGCTGAAACTGCCTCCTCGCCAGAGCTCCGACCCATCTGCCCCCAAATGCACCACTTCATCGCTGAACGTGTCGGCCACCCAGCAGGAGCCGTCGCTGAAGTTCGCTGAGACAGACCAGGGCTCATTGAACCCCCCTCCTCGCCAGAGCTCAGACCCGTTCGCTCCCAAGTGGACCAGCTCATTGTTGCCCTGGTCAACCACCCAGCAGGATGCGTCGGTGGAGTCCACCGAGACGGACTGAGGCCCCATGAACGCCCCTCCCCGCCAAAGCTCGGACCCATCTGATCCCAGGTGCGCCACCTGATCGTTGCCGTAATCGGCCACCCAACAGGAGCCATCGCTTGGATCCGCGGAGACGGAGCTGGGCCCGTTGAACCCCCCTCCTCGCCAGGCCTCGACGATGGTCACGCTGGCAGTGGTCGGACGAGCAAGCAGACAGAAGAACCCGGAGAGTGCCACGGCTAGAATGCGCCCCTTCATCCCAGACCTCCATAGCCCAAAACAGATTGCCGGCCTCGCCTGATCGCCCGCGGGAAGCTACCAAGAACCGTATCCGTTATGTCCCGCGGTGGCCGGAAGAACGCCTCTGGGCGGTCCCTCGTCTATGCCGAGGTCGCCTAGCGAGTTGCATTATAGCAGAGATCCTTCGGTGGAGAAAGGGGGGTGAGACTGTGATAGCCTGGCGATCATGTCGTGCTGTAGCTGCCCGGCGAGAAGGTCGAATTGGGAAGGCCTTGGGCTACGGCCCAGGGCGCTGCGCGCGGGCCGTGCTTGGCGGAATCCGTGGTAATGGCGCTTACGCCGAGATGGGGTAAAGGAAACCATCCTTGGATTGCGGCGGGTGCACCGCTACTGCCGAGAGCGAAGGACGAATGCCAGCCATCGCGGCAGGGGCGCCGGTCTGAACCGGCGCCCCTGCCCGATCGTTGTTCCCGGACCGCCCCGCTGCTCGCTTGGGCGCTGTGGCGGGGGCGAACACTGACGATGCAGTTACTGAACGTTGCCTACGATGACCGGGTGGTGGGGGTCGGACACGTCGATCACCAGAAGGCCCGCGGTCGGGCCGGCGACATAAGCGTAGTCTCCATGGACGGCTACGCCAGTAGCGTTTCCCGGTATGTCCAAACCACCTGCAAAGGATGGCGCGGTCGGTGTCGACACATCTATGGCGTGGAAGCTGCCGCCGCTGTATCCTGCCGTTACGCCGTAGACCATGCCGCCCTGCGCTACCCACCGATTGTACTGGGAAAGAATCTGGCGCCGACCGACAATCGTCGGCGCCGTTGGGGTGCTAACGTCCACAACCTGAATCCCGCCGTAGTTGCTTGGCCAATCGATATACACGTACCCAACGCTGGCTGCAACAATCTGAGCGGTAACAGGCAGCGAGGCTACCACCGTGGGCGAACTCGGCAGACTGACGTCCACCACAATTAGCATATCGCTAGCAGCCACATAGGCGTAGTTGCCGACTACGGCGACTTCGGCCGGGACCCCCGGCAGGACAGTCTCACCAATAAGCATGGGGTTGCTGGGATCTGACAAGTCCACGACCCGCATGTGGTATGGCGCATAGCCTGTCGCATCGACGAGGTAGACGTACATCCCCTGCACTGCGACCTCATCTGCCGTGACTTCCAGGGAGCCGACCAATGCTGGAGCCGCGGGGTCAGCTATGTCTACAACGGCAATCCCGCTGGCTCCACCTGTAGCAACGAGGAAGTCCTGCCCGCGGTCAAGGTGGGTGGCAAAGAACCCCAGGGCGACTGAAGCGATCCCGCGCGGGTGTGTGGGATCGCTCACATCCGCGACAACGATCCCGTATGTCGACGACATGTAAGCATAGCCGCCATCGGTGACCACGTCGACCACGGCGCCGACTGGAAGCGAGATGTCCGCCTCTGTCGTCGCCGACGCCGTGTTCGAGTAAGGCGAATTGCTGCCATTGTAGGCGCGGACCCGGTAGTAGTAGGTGGTGGAGGCTGATAGCCCGGTGTTCTGGTAGCTGGTCACCCCGGTCCCGACGGTGGCGATCTGGGAGAAGCCGCTGGAGGCGCTCAGGCTCCGCTCGATCTTGAACCCGTCCTCGGTGCTGGACTTGTCCACCCAGGCAAGGTTGATCTGGCTCGAGGAAACCGCGGTCGCAGCCAGGCTGCCCGGGGCCGCAGGCGGAACCTCCAGCGTCGTCGCCGGGGCCGTGTTCGAGTAGCCCGAGTCACCGGTAGCGTTGTAGGCGCGGACCCGGTAGTAGTAGGTCGTGCTGGGGGAGAGGCCGGTGTTGATGTAGCTGGTCACCCCCGCCCCGACAGCGGCGATCTGGGAGAAGCCGGTGGAGGCGCTCAGGCTCCGCTCGATCTTGAACCCGGTCTCGTTGCTGGAGTTGTCCGACCAGGCCAGGTTGACCTGGGTGGTTGAGCCCGGCGTCGCAATCAGACTGCTCGGAGCCGCGGGCGGAACTTCCGCTGGCAGCGTCGTTGCCGTCGCAGTGTTGCTTGCCGCGGAGAGGTTGCCGGCGGCATCGGCCGCCTTCACCGTGTAGGAGTAGCTGGTCGACGGAGTCAGCCCTGTATCCGACCAACTTGTGCCGACGGGTGATCCCACCAGTGTGGTGCTCCGGTAGACCCGGTAGCCGGTCACCCCGACGTTATCCGTCGAGGCGCTCCAGCTCAGGTCGATCTGGGTGCTGCTCACCGCACTCGCGGTCAGGCTGCCAGGAGCCGAAGGCGGGGTGGTGTCCGGGGCCGCCTGAGTCGTCGCCGAGGCGGTGTTGGAGTAGGCCGAGTTGCCGGCATTGTAGGCGCGCACCCGGTAGTAGTAGGTCGTGCTGGCGGCAAGGCTTGTGTTCGAATAAGCGGCGACATTGGCGCCCACGACGGCGATCTGCACGAAACCACTTGTCGCGCTCAGGCTGCGCTCGATCTTGAAGCCGGTCTCGTTGCCCGAGTTATCCGACCACGCCAGGTTGATCTGACTGGAGGATACCGCCGTGGCAGTCAAGTTGCTCGGCGCCGCGGGCGGAACGTCCGGTGTCGTCGCCGAGGCGGTGTTCGAATAGGCCGAGTTCCCGTCCGCGTTGTACGCGTAGACGCGGTAGTAGTAAGTGGTGTTGGCCGACAGCCCCGTGTTGGCATAGCTGGTCACGCCGGCCCCCACGGTGGCCATCTGGGCAAAGCCGCTGCTGGCGCTCAGGCTCCGCTCGACTTTGAAGCCGGTTTCGTCGCTGGAATTGTCCGTCCAGGCCAGGTTGATCTGCGTGGTTGACCCGGGCGTCGCAATCAGGCCGCTGGGGGGGTCAGGCGGCGGCAGCGTCTGTGGAGGCGCTGCCGTCGTCGCCGAGGCCGTGTTCGAGTAGGGGGAGCGGTTCTTCTTGCCGTTGCTGGCGGCGTACACCCGGTAGTAGTAGGTGGTGGCCTCCGACAAGCCGCTGTCGGCGTAGGTCGTGACATTGGCTCCAAGGCTTGCGATCTGCGTGAAGCCGCTGCTGGCGCTCAGGCTGCGCTCGATCTTGAAGCCGGTCTCATTGCTGGAGTTGTCTGTCCAGGTCAGGTTGATCTGGCTGGAAGAGACCGCCTCGGCGGTCAGATTGGTCGGCCCCGTCACCGGGGCCAGGTTTGGGCGTGCGGCAACTGCCGATCCGGCGCAGAGAGTCACAAAGACCATCGTGGTCAACACCATCGTCCCCAGCCGCCTCGCGCCGGCGCACCGATAGCGATGTTCCCCAGCGAACTTCATCGAACTCCCTCCTGACATCCATTCAGGCAGAGGCACCAGCGCGCTAGCTGGTCAGCTCTCCTCAGAGAGACCGCGGTAGGTGGTGCAGTGAAGGCGTGTGGATCAGGCGCTAGAGGGCCGCCATGTGACAGGGCGGGTTGGTCGCGCCGGGAGAGTGGTCATGCCTGCAGACGACTGCCGACGGTGAACTATGGAGAGTATTCGCCTCGTGTCCTGCCTTCTCGATTCGATGGCATAACGTTGCCTACAGCGGTTATTCCGTATTTGCTTGGCTTCTGTTGAACCGGACTCTCCTATAGCACTTCACCCCCAGCGCACACCCGGCAACCGACTGTCCACGAAGAACACGGCAACGGGAACGGCGCTACCCGCAGTCGGCCATGACCCTCCGAGACATCGGGGAGGGATCTGAGGACGGCCGGCGCAGGCGGGACGCCGGCAGCCCCCAGGGCAGCGCTCTCTGGGCCGATGCAGTTGTGGGAGCCTGCGGTGCAGCTCATTCTCAAGGCAGATGATCGCTCATAGGCATGGCTGAAGCCGACGGCTCTCCCTGCGGGGGGTACTCGGACGTCCGCCACTGGGATTCCTGGTTTCTCGACCTTTGCCGGCCTTTGCCGGCGTCCCAGGAACACGAGCGCTGCCGAACTTGAGGAAAGGAGCGACCGTTCCCTGAGACTGCTGGGGGCTTATCTTCCACTTAAGTGCATGTGCCTTTTTCCGTACACTGCCGATTTCACTTGCAGGAGATCACTCGCCGGGGAGAGTAATCCGGAAGTAAGCGAGGCGGACTAGGGGCAGTACGCGTTCCTCTGTAGTCCACCGCACGAGTCTGGCGACAGGAAGGGAGGCGGGAGTTCCCCGTTGTTGGCGGATGTATATCGGCGGGCATGTCCGCCGGTGTCGGTTCCATTCAAGGAGGCGAGAATGAGTCTCACAAGCTGTAGATCAGTCGCGATTTGTGTGGTTCTGTTGTTGTGCAGTATCGTGTTGGTGGGCGCGCAGGCCTTTGCCGTCGAAGACGGGGACCTCAGCAACATCCGCGCGCTGCCGCAGGCTGTGGAGATAGTTGACTCCGATGGAGGGATCCGCGGTGTGCAGGACGCGCCCATCGCGAGTTCGCAGTTGACTGCCCACCCCGGCACTCAAGACCCATCCGGGTTCAACATCGGCTCGGTTGTGGTGGCCTACGACCCCGTGGCGGACACCTATAGCTTTGGGATAGACGTCAGTTGTCTGGCGATCGATGATACGTTTATGCCAGCAGCGGGTTTGTCTGCCACTCCCAGTGTCGCGTGGGATAGCGATGGGGACGGTCGGCCGAATCTGGTCACCGACGGTCTGCTGTTTGTGAGCCCGGTGATCACCGACGATGATCCGTCGCCCCTCGGGGGTGAGCGCGAGGAGTACGAGCTAACCGTTGATATTGGGAACGATACTGTCAACGACTTCAGCCTCTTGCTGGTGGATACAGGCGGCGTGATCACACTCACTCCGTTGGGCGTCGCCCCCGGTAACGTGTCCTGGGGCACTGGTCAGGATGTGGAGTTCGTGGTATCGAACGTGCACACGGCGTTTCCTCGCGATAACGATTGTGAGTACTACACGGTGGAGATCCACGATGCATTCGCCGACACACGGGTGGATTCTGCAGAAGAGCACTACCAAGAGCTCTTCGAGCTTCCCCACCCGGTCACGCTCTGCAAGGTGGATAACGACGGGATCCCAGTCCCGAACTGGAGCTTCGACGTCACAATCACCCCTGAAGTTGGGGCGCCCGTGACTTCCACCAAGACCACCGGCCCCCAAGGCCAGTGTGCGGAATTCCTGGCCCCGGCTAATTCCACAGTGGAAGTCTGTGAGACCCTGCCCCAAGGCAGCTTCGAGGCCTTTGTCGAGGCCACGGTAACGGTGAGCGGCGTCCCCCAGGTGGTGGTGCCTGACCCGAACGGCCCGGACACCTTCTGTGTCACCTGGGCGGCGAACGACTGTCCCGAGATCGAGCTCAAGAACGCTCAAGCAGACTTCACCATCAGCAAGGACTGTGTGATCACCGCCGACCCAGCGTTGACGATTCACTGGGAAGTCACGGTCTGCAACACTGGTGAAGTGCCGCTTGACGTCCACGTCGTGGACCCGGCCCACATTGACCAATGGGTCAATGACCTCCTCCCCGGTCCCGCGAACTGCGTGACCATCCCCGCTTCCCGCCTGGTGGATCTCGACGATACGGAGCGGCCTGGCACGGTCATCTCGAACACAGCCACCGGGACCGCCTTCCTCGCGGACACCCAGGTGGAGATCGCTAGCAGTCCGAAGAGCGACACGAGCGAATGCACGGTGCCGGTTCCCGGGTGCCAGATCACGAAGACTTGCGAGATCACCTACGACCCGGAGTTGACGATTCACTGGGCAGTTACGGTGTGCAACACCGGTGCCGGGGTCCTTGACATGCATGTCGTGGACACGGTTGCCGGGATTGACCAGTGGGTGTATGACTTGCCAGCCGGCGAGTGTGCCGACCCGATATACGCTTCGCGTCCGGTGGATCTCCTCGATACGGAGCCGCCTGGCACGGTCATCTCGAACACGGCGTATCTGACCGGCTACTACGCAGACACACGCACTGTAGCCTGTGAGAGCGACGATACGACTGAATGCACGGTCCCTCGCTGCGACTGGACTATCGCGAAGGAATGCCTGGTCGAGGGCCCAGTGGGCGCGCAGACCGTCACCTGGACCATTACGGTCAGCAACCTCGTTAACAGCGGCTGCACCCTTGACATCCAGGTAGTGGACGACGATCTGGGAGTCAACCAGCTCGTAGAGGACCTGGCCCCCGGCGATTCAGAGCCGATCATCGTCGGCCCGCTGTCGGTAGACGATTGTGTGACCGTCACAAACACGGCTACTGGCACCGCGTTCATCGCGAACAGCGACACGCAGGTGGGTCTTCCCAAGGACAGCAACGAGGCGAGCTGCGATACTCAGTGCGGTGGCGGACCGACCCGCACGCCGGGCTATTGGTTCACCCATCCGACTGCGCTGAACGAGGCCTTCCGGTGTCTGGGCAGCCCGCTCACGCTCGGCGTGGGGTGTGCCGGCTGCACGGTCCGCGCCAACGATGCCATGGCGATCTTCTGGAGGACCAGTGGCACCAACCGACCGACGCTGGCACAACAGGTTCTGGCGGCGATGTTCAACCAGTGCGTCCTGGGCACGCCGGCGCCGGCGGGCATCATCGAGAACGGCATGGCTGTGTTGTGCGACCCGGATGCTACCTCAACCGAGATCGGCAATGTGATCGGGCCGTTGGACGACTTCAACAACAGCGGCGACGATCTGCCGTTCCCTGCCGGCATGAACTTCGGCAACGCCAACCCGAAGCTATCGAGGCAGATGGCGGGTGCCGGCACGGTGCCGGGCTGCGCAGCTGGAACGCACTAAGGACAACATGAGGCTGATTGGAGCCAGCTAGCATCGCTGGTCTCCCGGACTTGAGGTGTCCGATCCGCACCATGGACACCGGTAACGACCACGGGGCGCTCGCAGCTGCGAGCGCCCCGTGCGCGGCAGCCCCGAATGCTGACCCGTCTGTGTCAGTCCCTGTAAGGGGCCGTGTCAGTGGCCCCTGCCGTCCTTATTCGTACGTGTAGCGGTCCCCGTAAGAAGACGCGTGAACAGTCTCCCCCTGCCGTTTCCCGACGACCATCCTGTGGTCTCTCATCAGACACGCCCCCCATCGGCGCTCGCGTCGCGCCGTCTATCTGTTGGTCGGCGTGGTGAATTGACCCACATTCGGGTGAAATCGGCGTCGGCACTTGACCCACCGGCCGCGATGGCAGAACGTCTCTGAAGGGCTCTAAGAGGCAACCTCGAACTGATTCCATCAACCCGGGGTGGGTCAGTTTTGGACGCCGACAGTGGGTCAGAACCTGATGCCGACTGACACACGCACAGCACCAGCGCCTTCTGGGGCGGATTCAGGTACAGGCCCACCACCTCTTGCAGCTTCTCCACGAAGCGCTTGTCCTGCGAGAGCTTGAAGGTCTTCGTGCGGTGAGGCTGCAGGCCATGCGCCTCCCAAATGCGCTGGACCGTGGAGTGGCTGATGCCCTGCGCCTTCGCCATGGTGCGCGTGCTCCAGTGGGTCGCTCCGGCGGGCTTGCTGTGCAAGGTCGCCTCCACTACCTTCGCCACCTGAGCTGCCGCAATTCGCGGCGGACGGCCCCGGCCGGGAGCTTCCAGGCTGATGCCTTCCAGTCCACCTTGAACAAATCGCTCTCGCCACCTGAGCACGGTGGGACGACTGGTGTGCAAGCGTCGGGCGATCACGCGATTGGCCACTCCCTCATGCGCCAACAGGACGATGCGACTGCGCAGCACCATCTTCTGCGGGCTATTGCGTGCCGCCACCCAAGCGTGCAGCATCCTCATTTGCTCTTCACTCACGGCCAACGGCGAAGCTGGTTTGCTCATGTTTCGTATGATAGCACAACCAGCCTGAACTGTCACGATATTTCTGAGACACTACACTAGGACTGCCGACCCTACGAGACGACATCACCATCGTCCCGACTGGCGGTCTGGATAACTTGGCCACCTTTGTCGCCCTCTTGCGAGGCAACCAACTCGAGCTAGCTGTCCTGCACGATTATGCGGGGAAGCCTCACCAGAAGCTCGAAGGTCTCGTGCGAGACAAACTGATAAGGGAACGTCAGGTTCTGAACTACGCCGAGTTCAGATCGGGTGCATCGAAGGCAAAGGCGTCGAAGTCATCGCCGCCGGCCCCGGTGGACACCGATGTCGAGGACATGTTGTCGCCCAGCCTGTATCTCCAGTTGTTCAATGCGGCGTTTTCCAAAGAGCTGAAGAGTCGCACGGTCACCGAAGCTGATCTTCCAGCCGGGAACCGCATTATCGACCGACTTACCCGCTTTCTCATGGAGCAGAAGATCACTCTGCGCTCGGATGGCGGGTACAACCACTACCGTGTGGCCAACCATCTTGCCACGCACCCGGTCCTAGCCGACAAGATCGACAAGGAGACCCTGGACCGCTTCCAGCGGCTGTTTGAGACCATCAATCCAATGTTTTCCACGTGAATTACAGGAACCGGCTAATCAAGCCTGCTCTCTTTGCTGCGCAGTCCAGTTCGCGAGCGACGTCCCCGGCTCGTATCCCGCATCCGCTCGGCGAAGCGGCCGCGGAGTAAGGTAGGCGTGCGGCGCACCATCGCGGTGCGCGACGTGTTTCCGCACGCCCCCTTCCGAACCGTACGTGACAGTTTCCCGTCATACGGCTCTCCATTCAGGGTTAACCAGGTTGACTGTCAACCACCAGGTAGGGGTGAGGAATCCGGCGGAATCGCGGGTAACGTTGCACCCGGATGTCGTGCACGAACGCGACCGGGAGCCGTCCTCCCTCTGCACTATTGAGTCTCGCATATAAGAGTTACAATGCACAGGCGCATTCTTGCCAGGTTCCGGGCGGCTTTTTCCGCTCTTGGCAATGTCACTATATTTTGCGAGCCTCAATAGGGACCGCGATTACCTTCCGACCTCCTACACGTTTCACATACTGCCGCCATATCTCCCGCGGCCCGCGCTGGTGCTTCTTGCAGAGCCAGTAAAGAACACGACCCCACACGAAGCGATCCAATGAAGCGGCCAGTTTGGACATGGAGCAGTAGCGATAGTAGTAGCCCCAACCTTTGAGATACAGGTTCAGATGAGTGACCAGACTCTCGGCATCCCAGGAGAGCATGGCGCGGTCAGTCAACCCACGCACTCTCTCCTTGAAATGCTCCACGCTCTTCGGGCTGGGCCGGACAATCAACACCGGCCTCCCGTAGTCGTTGCAGCGACGGGCGTGGAATCCGAGAAAGTCAAAGCCCTCATCGGCATGGGTCACCAGAGTCTTCTCCACCGAGAGTTCCAGATGCAATTCGTCTCGCAGAAAGGCCTCAAAGCGTTCCTTCAGCGCCTGCGCGCCTTGCTTTGTGCCATTCCAGAGGAGAACGAAGTCATCGGCGTACCGAAGGAGGCGGACGTTGCCTTCCCCGGCTCGGCGGCGACGCTCCTTTTCATGTGGAGAGAGCCTGCCATACTGCTCCCACCAGAAGCGGTCCATCTCATGGAGGTAGACATTGGCCAGCAACGGAGAGAAGATGCCCCCTTGTGGGGTGCCCATCTCTGAGTCTCTGACCGTACCCTCCTCCATGACTCCGGCTTTGAGGAACATCCACACCAAATCGAGGATGTCCCGATCTCCCACGCGATGCTTCAGCAGCCCCATCAACTTGTGATGGCTGATGGTGTCGAAGCATCCCCTGATGTCTCCCTCGATGACCCAGTAGAACTTCGGTGCTCGCTGGATGTAAGTCCAGAGCTGGCTGACGGCATCCATCGTCCGCCGGCCAGGCCGGAACCCATACGAGCAGTTCAGAAAGTCACTCTCGTAAATCGGCTCCAACAGCATCTTCAGCTCCATTTGGACCACCCTGTCCCGAAGCGTCGGTATCCCCAGCGGCCGGCGTTTGCCGCTCGCCTTTGGGATGTAGACGCGCCGACATGGTTGTGGTTGGTACCGCTTCTCTCGAAGCAGACGCTGCGTCTCTTCGATGAAGGCGGCACGATAGTCAGGGTCCTCAAAACGTCGGACCGTGACCCCGTCCACGCCCGCTGTCCGGCTTCCCTGGTTGGAGAGCACTCGGTCAAGCGCTTCTTCAATCCAGGCTCGGGAACAGATGAGAGAGTACAGGTCACAGAACCTGTGCTCCGGTTGATGTACAGCCTTCCGGGCGAAGCTCGTCTGTATCCTCGCGATATTCACCGTACAAGTCTCCTGGCATTTCGCCGATACATGATGAGTCTCTGCCCCGAACTGTGGCCCTTTTCCGCCAATGGCGGATACTACGGCCACTCCGCCCCGCCGCTCTCACCTCAGCCGCAGGTGGCCCA
>Ga0315274_10013130_pt1 | contig 11786 bp, 7 predicted proteins | sample YL17G02_20_MG_FD_203700 | JGI IMG/M metagenome (GOLD analysis project Ga0315274, IMG submission 203700) | Sediment microbial communities from Yellowstone Lake, YNP, Wyoming, USA - YL17G02_20 | ecosystem: Environmental > Aquatic > Freshwater > Lake > Sediment | place: USA: Wyoming | collected... | reverse complement strand
TCCATGCGAACGGGCCGCTTCCCGGCGCAAAGCCGAGTTCGAAGGAGGGATCCCTGACAGGCAAAAAGATGTAAATCAGGAAGCAGACGTACATGGTGCCGCAGAGGGAGAACATGTAATCGCGGAACTCCGTCGTCGTTCGCCGGAGGTAAAGAAAAACTCCGAGAACCGGTAACAGCAGGTAGTAGGTCCAATAGGCAAAGTACATGTATTCCGCAAACCACTTCTGCGGAAGCTTTTGGGCGAAGACAATCGCAGGCTGAAATCCAAAGATGTTTTCCTCGACCTGACGAACAAACGGGTTGAGGAATTCCGGAAACACGATATGATTGATGCTTCCGGTCTGTAGATACATGGGGAGAAAGAGCGCGAGCGGGTACAGATTCCGAATCAGTCTTGCGACCAGGGCGGCACGATCCCCGATGACAAATACCAGCAGAAGAACGACGGCGATCATGATGATATTGAGAAGGACTTGCAGATACCACTGGGGAACGCGGGATTGAAACAGAAGAACAAGCAACACGACCACCGCATTGTATGCGAGGGTGCATCGGTCCGTGACGTTGAGCGGCCGGTTGAGCGGTTTGTCCTTCACAGCCATTTGTGTTCCTTGTACCAGCGGTATGTTTCTTCAATGCCTTTTTCCAGCGGGTATTGAGGGGTAAAGCCGAGGTCCGCACGGATTTTGGCCGACGAGCAGGTCCACGACGGCTGAAGGATTTCGTTGAGCTTGTCGGGGCTGAACAACGTCGGCTTCCCCGCGCATTTTGCCACGAACCCGGTGACGGCGCAGGCGATCTTCGCCAAAGAGGGCGGCAATCGAAGGAGCACGGGCGACTTGTGGAGCGACCGGCCGATTTCGGCGGCCACTTCCGTCCACGTGTGGGGACGGCCGTCTTCCACGATATACTCGTTGCCTGCCGCCTTCTCGTTCTCGAGACACGCGAGGACGGCGCGCGCGAGATCCTTTGCGTAGATCAGGGAAATCCAACGCTCCTGCCGTCCGATCATCAGAGAGAGCCCACGCTTCACCCAAGCAAAATAATTCAGGAAGTCCCTGTCGAACGGCCCGTACACCGCCGGCGGAACAAGGATGACAATCGGGAGTCGGCCGACGTGGGCTTCGGCAATGCGATGTCCTGCCAACTTGCTTCTGCCGTAGTCGCTGACGGGACGTCGTTCCTCCCCTTCCCGCACCGGCCTGCCTGCAACGGAGGGTCCCAGGGCGGCCAGACTGCTGACGTGCACAATCCGTCGCACTCCCGGATTTCTGGTGAGGCACGCGCGGTACAGGTTCTCGCATCCCTCCGCGTTGACTCGCATGTAATTGTCAAGGGACAAAGCCCTGGTGACGCCGGCACAGTGTATGATGCCGTCCGCTCCCTCCACGGCGCTTTCCAGAGACTCCAGGGAGGCCACGTCCCCAAACACGAGTTCCGGCGACCAGTCCCTGATGAATTCCAGCCGGCTGGTCTTGCGAACCAGACAGCGCGGACGGATGCCGTTTCGCGCGAGGGCTTCGACGACGTGCCCCCCCACGAATCCGGATGCTCCAGTGACGAGGATCGTTCTCATAGATGTCCGGCATCCCACATTCGACTTCGAACGTCCACCCGATTCAACCCTCGGCGTCGCGGAAGTGGCACGGGCATCTTGCCCGTGAATCATGCGCGAGACGCCCATGCCACGTTTGGAGATAGACGCTCAGAGACCAAGGTCGTAGAGCCTGTATCGCTTGTAAACCCTGAAGCCTGCGCTTGGATGTTTGGAGTGCTCTCGCCTTCTCAAACGGCGGCAAGCTCCCGCACTCCACATAGACAGGTCACACGCCCCCGAGTTCAGGACCTGATCCGGCTCGCCCAAGCAGAAAACCCAGGCCCTCGCGCCGACGCCATGAAGACGATTCGTAACCTGTTTAAGTTTTCTTCCGAGAAAAGTGCGCCGTCCCCGAAATTCCGTTCGCCGGTTTTTTCCGCTTGCCTTGAAGGTTGACCACGCGATGTCCCGAGTGTTTCTCGCGCTCGCGCACGTCGGCACAGAACTTGTCCAAGTCGTGACCGTAAGAGGCGGAAAGCGCATCCTTGGCGCGCCACACTTCCCGAAGCACCAAGTCTCCCGTGGCTGTTTCGCGTGAATCGCGAGTCGTCTTACTCACCGCCATTCTCCATCAAACGCCGCCCTGTTTCGCACCTATAGAGCAGTCCCCTTGGCCGTTGCGCGCTCTTGGAGGTTCGCTACGGGATGACCGGAATGCTTTTGCCGTTCGCGGGCTTCCGCAAAAAGACGATGCACGTCATGCCCCCGTGCGGCGGAAAGTTCATCTTTGGTGCGCCAGATTTCCTGGAGCACCACGTCGCCCCCACTCACGGGGATCGGTTCTGTTGTTCTGCTATTCATACTGCTCTCCTGAGAGTTCTTCCGGCGTGTAGATTTCGGGAAGTCTGAATCCTTCCGCATCGACCAGCCGGCGAAGCCGGCCGACAATGGCTGCGTTGGCGATGTGCCGGCAGTTCCAAGTCAATAGTACATCCATCCGGTGAACCGTCGCGATAGCAATATGCGCCGCATCGCCATCGGCGGAAGCGGGAAGAAGCCCTGACCGAAGAATGCGGTCGGCGAGCGCTTCAGCGGCGGGTGTCGGGTCCAGCACGGTAATGCCAGCCATGAGGTCGAGGCGACGGCGCGCCACCTCGGGCTCGCCGAAGGCGATTTCATCAAGAACGACTTGGGAAGCGAAGAGTTCGTGCTTCTCGCGCCTCAAGTCCCACCAGTCTCTCGTGATCTGCTGGCGCGCGGCTTGCAGAAGGTCGCGCGCCGGACGCGCCACCAGATAGCTCGGAATGGTACTCTCGATGTAGATGCGCATAGCAAGTTGCCGTTCTCATTCTCTACGAGAAAGAAGTTAGACAGAGCAATCGGCCCGCGAAAACCGCTCCGCCTCTCTCCTTCGTCTCTTACCCTTCACCCTTCGCCCTTTGTCCTTTGTCCTTTTCTTTCGCTCTTCGCTCTTCGCCCTTCGCTCTTCTCCACAACCGTACTTTACCACAGGGGATCGGCGGAAACAGCAATTTTTATGACCCCAACTCAGAGAACGCCATACCCGTAGCCTCTCCCTTACGTCACCCAATGGAACTCTCGCAGTGAGAAACCCTGTCTGCCAACGCCTAACCGGTATGCTGTCCCCCGCTTTCCCCCGATGCGCCAGTAACGAGGACCGTTTTCATGGGTGTCAGACCTCCCGCGCTCAAAGTCCGCCGGATTCAGCTCCCGGCGTCGCGGAACTCCTGTTTCTGTTCGGGTTGGCCCGGCGCTTGGAGGCCGAGATCGTAGAGCCTGTATCGCTTGTAAACCCTGAACCCCAGATCTCGCAACGCATTGTTCATGGCGGCGTTGTTTTCGAGGACCCAGGACATCTCGCCTCGGTATATCCCTTTCGCGCCGGCGCGTCTCCAGGTCTCCGCATAGAAGGAGTTGTCAATGCCCATATGGCGGAATTCCGCAACGGTGCCGGTCGCAATGATGCGGATCATGTCTATCTTTCGCCGGTACCAGAGAAGTTTCAGGATTCCGAAAGGAAGGAGCCTGCCGTTGAGCCTGATGAGGGCCTGGTTGAAATCCGGGAGCGCCAGGGAAAACCCCGCTACCTGATCGCCGATCTCCGCGATCAGGCAGAGGTCGGGGTCCACGATCGCCTTGAGTTGCGCGGCGAGATGATCGAACTCCTTTTGCGTCATGGCGACCGCGCCCCAATTCCGCTCCCATGCCCGCGTGTAAACCGCGTGAACCCGTCGGATTTCCTCGTCGAACCTGCGCATGTCGAGCGGTCGCACGCGAAACTTGTATCGCCGTTGGCAGATCTCGACGCCGCGCGCGACTCTCTCAGGTATCTCCAGTTCTCTGGCGTCTCCATAGTAGGCATAGAGATCCATGGCCTTTTGAAAGCCGTTCGCCTCGACGAGCGCGGGGTAGTAGGGAGGATTGTACGGCATCATGATCGCCGGCGGCAAGTCATAGCCGTCAACCAAGAGGCCCACGTCGTGGTTAACCGACATGTTTGCCGGCCCGCGCAGGACGGTTATTCCTCGCGGCTTGAGAAAACGGACGGCGGCGGCAAAAAGGGCGGTCGCGGCCGCGGCGTCGTTCCGGCACTCGAAAAGTCCGAAAAAGCCCGTCTTCTCGCCGTGCAATTCGATGTGCCTGCGGTTCACGATCGCGGCGATTCTTCCGAGAGTGGCCCCGGTGTCGTCGGAAGCCAGAAAGAGCTTCACATCGGCGTGTTCGAAAAAGGGGTTCCGCCGCGGATCGAGAAACGCGCGGCGTTCCGAAATCAGAGGGGGAACCCAGTTGGGATCGTGCCGGTAGATGTCCCACGGAAAACGGATGAACAGGTCCCTGTCTCTGGCCGTGACGACTTCGCGGAGGCGCATGAGGGGAAATCCACTATTCAAGAAGATTCATAGCCTTGCTGACCTTCTGAAACTTCTCGAGCGCGAGGTCAATCTGGGCGAACGTGTGGGTTGCCATGAGGCTGACGCGTATCATCGCGTCTCCGGGTTCTACGGCCGGGGAGACGATGGGGTTCACGAACACCCCCTCGTCCTGGAGCAGCCGGCACACCTTGAAGCACAGGAGGCCGTCTCCGATGCGAACCGGAAGTATCGGGATAATGGAATCCTTTAACGAGAACCCGATGTTCCGAAGCCCGGCGGCCATGCGGCGCGTGTTATCCTGAAGTGCGCGTATCCTCTCCGGCTCCGACTGAATGATCTCGAGGGCGGCCATCACAGCTGCAACGTTGGGGGGTGACATGCTCGCGCTGAAGATCAGCGCCCGAGAATGGTGTTTCAGGTACTTGATGACGACTGCATCGGCGGCCACGAAACCGCCGAGCGAAGCCAGCGACTTGCTGAAGGTGCCCATGATCAGGTTAACTCTGTCGGTCAGTCCGAAATGCGATGCCGTTCCGCGTCCTTGCTCTCCGAGCACACCGATGCCGTGGGCGTCGTCAACCATGAGGATAGCGTCGTGCCTGGCAGCGAGACTCACGATCTCAGGTAGCTTGGCAATATCGCCGTCCATGCTGAATACGCCATCCACCACGATCATCTTTCCGCCCAACTGGTGATTGTTTTCCAAGGCATGTTCCAGGCCGGACATGTCGTTGTGCTTGAACCGGACGACCTCGCCTGTGCTGAGTCGCGCGCCATCCACGATACTCGCATGGTCCAGCTTGTCGAGAATGACACAGCCGTCGCGGCCCACGAGACAGGAAATCACGCCCTGGTTAACCTGGAAACCGGTGGAATAGAGGAGGACCGCTTCCTTCTTCATAAACTGAGCCAGCTTTTCCTCACAGGCCAGATGAATGTCAAGTGTTCCATTCAGGAATCGCGATCCGGCACAACCTGTTCCGTATTTCCTGATAGCCGCAATGGCAGCCTCCTTGACTTTGGGGTGATCGGTGAGCCCCATGTAGCTGTTCGATCCGAACATGAGGACTTTTCTGCCGTCGAGAATGACCTCTGTGCCCTGCGCAGACTGGATCGGTCTGAAGTACGGGTAAATTCCCAAGGCCATGATCTCGTCTGCTTGTGTGAAGGCTAGAATCTTCTGACGGATCTTGTTGCCGCTGTGTTCCGCATCCCCGGGTCGTTCGTGCATTTGTCTGTTCCTGACTGGGCCACTCCTTTTGATCTACGCGCGTGTTGGTCCAAGGGCTTTGTTCATTGTGAAGTTACCAGGGGCTGTCTGAGAATAGGGGTTTGAGCCATATTCGAATGCTCGTGAGTTTGTGAACGGCGAAGTGAAAATGCGCCAGATGGCGGAGAGAAAGCTTACCACCTGGATGTAAGGTTAGCCTTCCTTCTTGGGCTGTGTCCACGAAAATCAGTCTTGGTCTCTTAGGGGCGCCAGCCCCCCCTCCTTCCGCCGTTTCCTACGGAGAGGACAATCCCCCTTGCGGAAGCAGCCCGGCAGGCAGCCGCCCGGGGGGATGCAATCCAAACACGTTTCATCGCATTCCCTCTTCCGCTTTCTCCTTCAGCCCTCCTCATTTCCCTTCCCTCGCTTGTTCTCCCGGGTCGCTGTTGCCGGTGTGAACGGCGGAGAGAAAGTGTGCCAGGCGGCGGAGAGAAAGTGTGCCACCTGGGTGTAATAAGGATAGCTCTCCTTTCTGGGTGGTGTCCAGGAAAATCCGTGCAATCTTTATCTCGCTTTACGCGCGGGATTGGCAGCCGCCGCGGGTTTTTTCATTGAGGACAATCGGCTGGGGGAAAGGATCATCTATTCATGAAAAACTCGGACGTTCTGCCTCAACACCCTTCCCTTGTAGATCCTTGCGATCAAGATCATCGGCGCCGGCGATGGTGGTTTCCGATCAGACTCGGCGGCATGGCGCTGGCGCCGGCTCTCCTGTTTTATGCCCAGTCCGAACACGCCTTGATCCATATTTACCTGCCGATACTCTCTCGGCGACTGGGCGCGCGCGTTCAGGCGGCCGGAGGGTCGGTCCGTTTGAACGGTCGGATTCATCTCACGAATCTCACTCTGGCGGGGACCTATAGCTATCAGCCGTGGGCCTTCAGCTCTTCTCAAAGCCAAGCAGTCGCGCCGCCCGAGTCCGCGTGTCCAAGCATCCTACGGCGGTCTGCGGACAAGACATCCGTGGCTTCGGCTGAGATGTTCCATTTAAGTTCAATGGAATTAACAGTACCCCCGCGGGGATTTGAACCGCCGACCTGCGGATAGTCTTCAGTTGCTTCGCTCCCTCGACGGCTTCGCCAGGAATCCGGTGCTCTTTTCGCGTCTGCGGGGGGCGTCGGGTTGCCGGTGCAATGGATGGTACCCCCGGCGCGATTTGAACGCGCGACCTACGGATTAGGAATCCGGCGCTCTATCCAACTGAGCTACGGGGGCACGCCGCTGATGCTATATAGCTTATGCCATCCTGTCAAGAGGCGTTTTTTCATTCCTGGCACCCCCGCCGTTTCGTCCCTTTCGGTTCACATTGCGGCAGTAAGAGCCCTGATATCAACGTATTACAGTGGAAGCACCTTCTGTCGCCGGATTTCCTGCCGGCAGTCACCACACTTGGACATCTGTCCTGGCTGACTGATATCGCATGACTTGTGTCTTGACGGAGCGGGCGGCTTTCTCTAAGTCACCACTGTTTTCGCGGCCTTTCCTGCATTTTGGCAGCATCGTAGTCTTTATTTAAGGGGAGGTTCACCCCTCTTCGGAAAGGGGAGCAGCGGCGCAAGTTCATAAGGATCGGGGCTTTATTCGACGAGAAGATAGGCGGCCTCTGGTGACTACGGTTGCGCCCAAACAGGGCAAGGCTTCCGGAAGGCGGACCTTGGCCGCGCGCAGCAATCGGTTTTGGGAGGGATTGGGGCTGGGGATCTTGTTGGCTAGGGGTTTGCCCTTGCGGCCGTCTCTCTTGTGAGCCATAGGAAAGCCGCATGGCCATCCACAAGACCAGCCGCCCCGCCGGACTATCCCTCCCCTGGAGCCGCCCGTCGCCGGCTCGCCATTGTGGAAGACCGTGTCGAATTCGGCCCGCGAGCTTTCGCGGGGCTTGATAATTCCGGGGCAAAGGTGTAGTTGTTCCTGAAACGCGAGGAACGACCCCGGTTGCCAGGACCTCGGCGCCGAAAGGAATAACCGTTGCGATGACTCAGGATGGAAGGACGGCCAGCGAAATCCGGCTTACACCGGCGGGACACCTTCGCCTGGAGCCGAGCCCAGGCGGCTCGGAGACAGAGGCGAACGAGTCTATCACGCAAGCGTTTCGGGCGGACTGGTGCGCGGGGCTCTTCGCCCTCGCGGCGGAGAAGCCGGATACCTCCGGCTCGCCAACGCTGCGCTATTGGAGGGAGGTCGCGGAGCGGTATCTCACGGCCCTGTGCCATATTCCCGAAGCGGCCGAGGCATTCGCGGTCGAGCCCCCTTCGGCAGCGGACCGGGCTACCATGATTCTGACCGCCCCGCCGATGCAGGGTGGCGAGTACCTATCGCCCGAGGTGCTGCTGAGCGTGTGGGAGTCGCTCGACGGTTGGGTCCGCGCGGCAGCCGCTTCGGCCGGAGGGTTGGGAGCGTTTCTGCACGAACATGCGCCGAAATGGCGGCAGGTGGGGCGGGTTTGCTTCCATCTTGCCGAGAATAAAAGCGACAAATCGCGGCCGTTCGCCTTCCTGGCAACCTACACGGCGGGTTTCGGCGCGGCGGACCGCCTGAAACATCTGCCTTTGCGCAAGGCGCTCGAGCAGTATGCCGGCACGAAGAACCGCCCGGCCCTGGTCCGCCTCCTGTCGCCCGTCCAACAAGCGGCGGAGCGTTGCGACTGGGTGAAGAATATGGTGGACTCGGGAGAGGTCTATCAGCCACTGGCCTGGACGGCGGACCGCGCCTACCGGTTCCTGCTGAGCGCGCCCGAGCTGGAGCAAAGCGGGCTGTCCGTCCAATTGCCGAACTGGTGGAAAAAGCGCGCCCGGCCGCGTGTGTCGGTGACCATCGGTGAGAACAAATCCCCCGTCCTCGGCGTCGAAGCCATGCTGGACTTTGACGTGAGGATGGCACTGGGGGACGAATCGCTGTCGGACAACGAACTGGACGGGCTTCTGAATGGGGAGGACGGACTGGTCCTGCTCAAGGGACAGTGGATCGAGGTGGATCGCGAGAAGCTGCGCGAGGCGATCGAGCATTGGGAGGCGCTGCGCCAGAAAGCAGAGAACGGCGAGATCTCTTTCGTCGAGGGGATGCGGCTTCTCGCCGGCGCCTCGGCTGACCTGAAGACCGAGGGCGAAGTGGAGCAGGAGCAGCCCTGGGCGCACGTCGAAGCGGGGGCCGCGATGCGCGAAATCTTAGCTGGTCTGCGCGAGCCCGGGCGATTGGGCGCGGTGGACGCGGGTGACGGACTCGCGGCCAGGCTCCGGCCCTACCAGCGCGAGGGATTGGCTTGGCTGCACTTTCTCGCGGAGCTCGGCCTCGGGGCATGCCTGGCCGACGACATGGGTCTGGGCAAGACCCTCCAAGTGCTGGCCTTGCTTCTGTGTCTGCGCCGCGAAAAGCGCCAAGGAGCACACGCTCCGGCGTTGCTGGTCGTTCCTGCCTCGCTCCTGGGCAACTGGCGGAGCGAGGCAGCCCGATTCACGCCGTCGCTGAGATTGCAGTTCCTGCACCCGGCCGAGACGGACCGCGAAACCCTAGCGAAGATCGCCGAAGAGCCGGAGAAGCACCTGGGCGGGGCCGACCTGGTCGTCACGACCTATTCCATGGTGTCGCGCCAGGAGTGGGTGATGACGCGGGACTGGAGTCTGGTCATTCTGGACGAGGCCCAGGCGATCAGGAACCCCTCGACGCACCAGAGCAAAGCGGTGAAGCGAATCCCGGCGCGCGCCCGTATCGTTCTGACCGGCACTCCGGTCGAGAACCGCCTGGGCGATCTCTGGTCGCTCTTCGATTTCCTGAACCCGGGGCTTCTCGGTTCCGCCCGGACGTTCAAGGACTTCGTCCAGGGCATGCAGGACAGGGATCGCGACCGGTTCGCGCCGCTGCGCCGCCTCGTGGGGCCGTATATCCTGCGCCGCCTCAAAACGGACCGGACGGTCGTCTCCGACCTGCCGGACAAGACCGAGACGGCGCGCTACTGCAACCTGACCAAGACGCAGGTCGCTCTGTACCAGACGGTGGTGCGGACCATGGAGTTGGCGCTGGACGACGCGGATGGCATGGCGCGGCGCGGCCTGGTGCTTCAGTCTCTCATGCGCCTCAAACAGGTCTGTAATCACCCGAGTCAACTGTCCGGCGACGGCGAGTACAAAGCGGCGGACAGCGGGAAGTTCCTGCGCCTGGCGGAAATCTGCGAAGAACTTGCGGAGCGGCAGGAAAAGGTGCTGGTCTTCACGCAATTTCGCGAGATCATAGACCCGCTGGCAGCGCATCTCGCCGGCATCTTCGGCAGGACCGGCCTGGTCCTGCATGGGGGCACGGCCGTGAGCAAGCGCCAGGCCATCGTGAACCGGTTCCAGGACGAGGACGGCCCGCCGTTCTTCATCCTCTCGCTCAAGGCCGGTGGAACGGGCCTGAACCTGACCGCCGCCTCTCACGTCATCCACTTCGACCGGTGGTGGAATCCAGCCGTGGAGAACCAGGCCACGGACCGGGCGTTCCGCATCGGCCAGAAGCGCAACGTGCTGGTCCACAAATTCATCACGAGCGGCACAGTGGAAGAAAGGATTGACGACTTGATCGCCGAGAAGCGACAGTTGGCCGAGCAGGTTCTGTCTGGCGCAGGCGAGGTGAACCTGACGGAGCTTCCCGACGAGGAACTGCTGCGGTTGGTGCGCCTGGACCTCGCCCGGGCGGCGTTGTAGCCGTTTTCCGTGCGGTGGGTGCCGACAACGGCGTCCGAGCCGGGACCCTCGTGCCCGGCGAGTCGCGATCATTCAGCGGAAGGAGAATCTCTCGATGAGTTGGAGAAGACGAAGAAGCGGAAGAGGAAGATACAGCGAATCGTATTGGCCCAGATACGTTTCCGCGGGCGAGCGGCGCGTCAAGGCCCAAAAGGAGATGGAGAAGCTCCGGAAGAAAGGCAAAGAGATCCAACCGGTGGTTCTCGACGGTCGCGGGATTGCCCGCACTTTCTGGGGCAAGGCCTGGTGCCACCATCTGGAGTCCTTTTCCGACTACTCCAATCGCTTGCCCCGCGGCCGGTCCTATGTCAGAAACGGTTCCGTTTGCCACTTGGAGATCCGACCCGGTGTTATCGAAGCGCACGTCAGCGGGTCTTCCCTTTACACCGTGACGATTCGCGTCAAGAAGCTGCCGGGGGCCGCCTGGAAGGCGATCAAGGAGAAGTGCTCGGGGCAGATCGGCTCGCTCCTGGAGTTGCTGCAGGGCAAATTCTCCGACAAGGTAATGGCCGTCGTTGCAGATCGCAAGACCGGGCTGTTTCCGCAACCGGGGGAAATGGAGCTGCATTGCACTTGCCCCGATTGGGCGAGTATGTGCAAGCACGTCGCGGCCGTGCTCTACGGCGTCGGGAGCCGGCTGGACACCCGGCCCGAACTGCTCTTCCTGCTTCGGAAAGTGAACGCCGACGAACTGATCTTCTCGGATGTGGCCTTGCCGTCCGCCCCCGCGCATGAGGACGTTTTGGCCAGCGACCAACTTGGCGACATTTTCGGTATTGACCTTGACACCGAAAGCGCAATGGACGCCAAAACCATCGCGCCGAAAGACTCCGCGGCGGCACCGCGTCCCGAACGGAAAGCCAAACCGGGGGTGCCGCCAAGGAAGCGGCGTGGATCGAAACCAGCCGCGAACAAAGGCGCGAAAGCCGCTCCATGGGTCGCCCCGCCGTCCGTCTCGCCGTCCACACCGCCCGCCACACGCCGCAAGACCGTCCCGCCAAAGCCGCGGGTGGGCAAGGTTGACCGCACGGCACAACCCGCGAAGCCCGCTCGCCACAGGAAACTCGCCACGTCCGCGCGGGAACAAGCGTCCGGCGCCGTGGCGCCTGAATTTCAAGCGAATGGGACGTTCATCGCCCGCTTGCGCGCCCGACTCGCCCTCACCGCCGGCCAGTTCGCTCGGAAGATCGGCGTCACGACCACGACCGTCCACCGATGGGAAGAGACGACGGGGCCACTCCGCGTCCAGTCACGCCCGTTGAAGGCGTTGCGGAATCTCAACGGTGAGTCGCCTGGCGAAAACTCAGCCGAGTGAACCGCCAAGCGGGCGTCTCGGTTTCCTTGCGGCATCCGCCCCGCCGGGGAATGGGG
>Ga0315274_10013129_pt1 | contig 11787 bp, 9 predicted proteins | sample YL17G02_20_MG_FD_203700 | JGI IMG/M metagenome (GOLD analysis project Ga0315274, IMG submission 203700) | Sediment microbial communities from Yellowstone Lake, YNP, Wyoming, USA - YL17G02_20 | ecosystem: Environmental > Aquatic > Freshwater > Lake > Sediment | place: USA: Wyoming | collected... | reverse complement strand
CACGGTCTACGTTGGAGCTACGCATCCTACTCGCGACCTGACATACGTTGAGGACACCGTTGAGGCCTTCATCAGACTTGCGGAAAGTCCGGAAGCGATAGGAAAGGTCACGAATGTCGGGTCAGGTAAGGAAGCCACAATCAGAGAGCTTGTCGACAGGATTTGCACGATCGTCGGCAAGGACGTCAAAGTTATCTTTGATCCCGCCAGATTGAGGCCCCCCATGAGCGAGGTCGACAGATTGCTGGCAGACACAAGCCGCATGAAAGAGATGACCGGCTGGGAGCCCTCTGTCTCTCTCGAAGACGGTCTGCGCAAGACGGTCGATTGGATATCAGACCATTTCTTGCTGTACAGGCCTGACGTGTACGCCATATAGCCTGTATGAGTGACAAGGGCATGACGCAGAGGGGCAACGGTAAGGCGCCACAAGAGTCACTCGGAGCGAAAAGTGCACGGAAGAAGGAAAGAATGATAGCAGTTGTGATGGCGGGTGGTCTGGGTTCGAGAATGAGACCCCTCACGTACACTATCCCCAAGCCGCTTCTGCCCATTGGTGAGAGGCCGATATTGGAGATAATCCTTTCCCAGATGAGAAGGGCCGGTTTCTCCAAGGTGTTCGTCACCACGGGCTATCAGGCAGAACTTGTGAAGTCGTACTTCGGGAACGGCTCCCGTTTCGGGATACAGCTGGAGTACACGCATGAGTCCGAAATGCTAGGGACTGCGGGAGCGCTTTTCCTCCTGAAGGATAGGATCAGGGAGCCTTTTCTGCTAATGAATTGCGACATCCTCACGAGGCTTGACCTGCGCAAGCTCTATGACCATCACATCGAAAACTCCGCCGTAATGACGGTCGGAGCGACCTGCTACGAAGTCCAGGTACCCTACGGCGTGCTTGAGGTCAGGCAAGGCGTCGTCAGGTCGATCGCTGAGAAACCCAGAACTTCCCACCTAATTGTGGCCGGTATATACGTCATGAATCCCGAGGTTCTCGAAATAGAGAAGTCCGGTAAAACGGACATACCCGAAGTGATCGAAATCCTGATTGCCCAGGGGAAAAAGGTGACCGTATGCGAAATCAAAGAGCAGTGGATCGACGTTGGGAAGTTGAGTGACTACGAGAGGGCAAACAACGAGTTCAAGCTTTGGAACGATCTTTAGCGCTTTCGAGGAGGCGGAATGGAAAGAGTGATTCATGAGACGGCCCAAATAGACCCGACAGCAAGTCTTGGTTCTTATGTCGTGATAGACCGGGGAGTCGTCGTGGGTCCGGGCTGTGCTATTGGGAACGGCGTCGTGATTCACGCCGATTCATTGATCGGGGCAAACGTTCGGATTGACGACAATACGGTTATCGGAAAGCTTCCGATGCGGGGTGCGATAAGCATTCTTAAGGAGTGTATCGAGCTTCCACCGACCAGGATTGGGGAGGGATGTATCGTCGGAACTTCGGCAATCATCTACAGGGGTGCCGAAATAGGGGCGAAGGTTCTCGTGGCCGATCTCGCAACGGTCAGAGAGAACGTCAAGGTGGGGGAATGCACGATAATCGGTAGGGGCGTCACCATCGAGAATCTCTGCACAATAGGGAGCTACTGCAAGCTGGAGACCGAAAGCTACATAACCGCATATTCAATTCTTGAAGACCGCGTTTTCATTGCACCTCAGGTTTCTACGTCGAACGACAATTTTGTCGGACGCACCAAGGAAAGGTTCAAACACTTCAAGGGAGTTACCGTGAAGAAGGGGGGCAGGATAGGGACTGGGGCCGTGATTCTTCCCGGCAAGGTTATCGGAGAAGACGCCTTGGTAGCCGCCGGCTCAGTGGTCACGCGCGACGTGCCTCCCCGGAAAATAGTGATCGGTACCCCAGCGAGAGTATGGAAGGACGTTCCGGTAGAGCAGTTGCTTGAGAATCAATAGCCGGTGGTGCGGGCGGGAAGCGTCCGAGCCATCGACTGCTCAACCCTGTTTCGGTCTCGGGATAGTTCGAGCCGAAGATCGAGGACGTGCGGTCCAGCGTGAGAAGATCGAAAAGCTTGGGTCGCGCGAGGAGGATTTAGAGGAGGATTTGATGGACGTACCGTTTCTGGATTTGAAACAACAATACCTATCAATCAAGAAAGAGATTGACCACGCGATAGCGACGATTCTTGATGGCTGCAACTTCATTCTTGGCGAACCAGTGAAAGAACTGGAGGAACGCATCGCGCATTATTGCGGAGTCAAGCACGGTGTGGCAGTGGCATCCGGCACCGACGCTCTCTATCTCTCCCTCAAGGCGTGCGGAGTTGGACCCGGCGACGAGGTCATCACGTCTTCGTACAGCTTCTTTTCATCGGCAGGAACCATCTGGAATGTTGGCGCCAAACCCGTTTTCGTGGACATAGACCCCGGCACGTTCAACCTGGACGTGTCGCTCGTGAAAGAGAAAATCACCAACAAAACGAAGGCCGTGATGCCTGTTCACCTTTTCGGACAGTGTGCCGACATGAAGCCTCTGCTCGAACTGGCTACGGATTCCGGGCTCGCGGTCATAGAGGATGCGGCTCAGGCCATAGGCGCGACGTATCAAGGGAAAAGTGCAGGCTCAATGGGTACGGTGGGCTGTTTCAGCTTCTACCCAAGCAAGAACCTGGGTGCTTACGGTGACGGAGGAATGGTTGTGACCGACGACGTCTCCGTCGCAGACAAACTCAGGCTGCTGAGAGTGCATGGGGCGAGGCCGAAGTACGTCCACAAGATCATCGGGATCAACAGTCGTCTTGATACCCTTCAGGCAGCGGTGCTCCTCGTGAAGTTCAGATACCTGGACTGCTGGAGTGAGAAACGCAGACAAAACGCCGCCGTGTACGACGATTTGTTTAAGAATACCGAGATTGTGGTCCCGAAGGTTGCGCGAGGAAACGTCTCGATTTACAACCAGTACGTCGTACGAGCTCCTCGAAGGGACGCGGTACGGGAGTTTCTCAAGAAGAGGGGCATTGGTACCGACGTCTACTATCCGCTTCCTCTGCACCTTCAGGAGTGCTTCAAGGAACTAGGGTACGCAAGAGGCGAGCTCCCGCAAGCCGAGAGAGCATCTCTTGAGACCGTGGCGATCCCCATTTATCCAGAACTCACCGCTGAGCAGCAGGAATACGTTGCGTCGGCAATCTCAGATGCACTCAAGGAAGCGTGATGAAGAGTCTCATCTGGAAAATCCAGAGAATGCGGATGATGAATCCTGTCGAAATAAGCATCAGGACGAGCAGAGAGGTGCGGAATCTCCTGGACCACCTGCTTCTCACCACAGGCGTCTCGCCGAGGTCGCTCGGCGCTGAGATTGCCTGCGGTGAGGAAACACTGGGCTTCCCTTTCCAGGGTAGATTCTTCTTCGACCCTCAGGACGAGCTTCTGCGGGCCAGGTTGACTCCCCTTTGTGCTCGCTGTCTCAGGGAGGCAGACGACGCACTGACTCACCGAATATCTGTCCTCGGCCGCAGCTACGATCTTGGCCCAGACATTGATTGGCATTACGACTATCGCCTCGGTCACAGATGCCCGAATCGTTACAGTAGTTTCATTGACTTGAAGGATCCCGGTTCTGAGGAGTCAATAAGGTGGGTTTGGTACTTCAACCGGCACAAACATCTCGCGGCTCTGGGTCGGGCGTACTTCGTTACACAGAGAAAGGAATACGCACAAGAGATCTTGCGGCAGCTCTGCGCCTGGATAGAACAGAATCCTCCCTGCGTGGGCGTAAACTGGACCGCTCCGCTCGAGATAGCACTCAGGCTATTTTCGTGGATGTGGGCGATCTTTCCTCTCAAGAATTTTGAAGGCTTCACGCCCCCGGTTCAGAGGGTCGTCTTGCGTTCGATCTTGCTTCAGATGAGGCACATGTTCCGGAATCTCTCCACTCACGCTTCGGCCAACAACCATCTCATCACACAGGGGATGACGCTCTTTGTAGTCGGCACGTTGCTCTCAGGCGCACGCGAGGGAGGGCAGTGGCGGGACAGGGGCCTTTCAATTCTCTGGGAGGAAATCTTCGGACAAACTTACGCTGACGGTGTGAGCAAAGAACATTCCTTGCACTACCATTGCTTCGTGTGTGAATTGTATGCCGTGGCGCTAATTTTTGCGCAGAGAAACGGAATACAAGTTCCGGTCAAAGTCAGGGAAAGATTTGCCAAGATGTGCGAGTTTGTGATGTGCGTGTCCGAGAAGAATGGAAACATGCCGGCCGTGGGCGATTCGGACGATCAGACCGTGGTACTGCCGGTAGAGGAGAAGAGTTTTCTCGACGGGCTCATGGCTTGCGCAAGTTACGTAACGGGGGAAGGCAAGTTTGCACAGACGCTGAACGAGATTCCTGTTGAGGCCGCTCTCCTCGTTGGTAATGAAGGCTTGGAGAGGTTTCAGGAAAAGACGCGAGCCACACCTGACCGGCGCGGAGCAGAGGCCGGGACTGATAGGAGTGAGAGCGCAGAAGTCCGCGGTTCCAGAGTCTTTTCGGAGGGTGGTTACTACGTCTTTGCAGACAGCTGCGACGGTTTGGAAAGCCGTTGCGTCTTTGATTGTGGAGAGCTCGGACTCGGGAAAACCGCAGCCCACGGCCACGCAGACTGTCTTTCGATCACGATGACCCTGAATGGAAGGGAAGTGCTCATCGACCCAGGAACGTTCACATATCACAGTCGGCCCGAGTGGAGGGCGTATTTCAGATCAACAAATGCTCACAACACCGTAACGATAGATGGGGTCAGTCAATCGGAGATGCTCGGCCCCTTTGTTTGGGGGTCCCGGGCCACTCCAAAGCTGGAAGACGTGGCGATGGAGACTAGTTTTGATTTCGTGGCAGGTTCTCATGACGGATATCGCCGTCTCTCTGACCCAGTCAAGCACAAGAGAGTGGTGGTACTTGTCAGACCCGCTTTTCTCATAATAGTGGACTCATTGAGTGCGAAAGGCAGCCATCAATACGAACAGAACTTTCATTTTGCCGGCGAGGTCTCTTTGTCCAGCGAGACCCACTCCGTTAGGATTTCACCTGGCGGTGCAGGTTCTGAAACGCTCCTTTTCTCTTCGCTTCTTGCGAGAGGGAAGGGCGCGCTCATCTCCGGTCAGGAAAATCCAATCATGGGTTGGCGTTCGCGAGTGTTCTGGCAGAAAGAGCCATGCCGATGTCTCTCGATGAGAGGAGAATTCAGAGGCCCTTTGCTTATAGAAAGCTGCATCTTGAGCGTTCCTTCGGAGCACCGCCAAGAGCAGATTGTGTCGTTCTCAGATGCCAGCCCGGAGGGACGACTCTACAGTCTCGTTAAGAGACAGACGCCACTTTACTCTGAGACCTCATTAATCAACCTGAGTAAAGGGCAGGTCGGCGAGGAGTGTCTGCAATCTGACGCGGCCTATCTGTGCTTACGGGAGTTTCCCGCGACCGGAGCACTAGAACTCTTTGGAAGAAACGTGGGAAGTGTCTTGCGCCACGGCGAACCGATTCTTCAGGCCCCCAGGAAGTTTGCCTTTATCAAGGTCAGGATCGAGAATGAAACGGTCAGATTCGAGGCCAGAGGTGCTGGCAGCGTTCTGGTGCGTGCAAGGCAATCCGCGAACGTCGTCTCCTCCATGCCGCTTGTTGACTACGCGAGAGAGGGGGACTTTATAAGAATCTCGGCCGAGACATAGTGAGAACAAGAGACGTTTAAGAAGTGCGACAGGAATGACGGAGGAGTTGATGCAGGAGAAACTCGGGATTGCTATTGCGGGAATGGGCGAGATGGGAATGGTCAGAGCGGTTATTGCCAAGGGGCTCCCGGACTACGAGCTGGTGTGCGTGATAGACCCGCGCGGGACTTTCGCTCGTCTTGCAGGAAAACAGCTTGGCGTCAGCCACTACTCCAGTTACGAGAAGGCTGCTTCATCGCAGAAGTTCGATGCCTTGATAATCTCAACGCCGCTTGGGTCCCACTACGAACTCGGAATGAAGGCAGTCCGAGATCGCAAACATGTTCTCTGCGAGAAGCCGCTCGCAGGAAATTCCTCGCACGCGATAGAAATGCACAGAGAAGCCACGAAGTATGGCGTGAAGACTCAGGTCGGATACAACTGGCGCTTCCACGTGACCTTCAGAAGAGCCAAAGAGATTCTCGAGAAAGGGGCCCTGGGTGAACTCAAGTATGTGCGGCTAATGGTTTACAAGAGCGAGGTCACAAAACCAGAGGAAAAAAGCGAGAAAAAGAACAGGGAGGAGCGTTTTGGATTCTACGGCGCACTTGCGGTTCACGGACTCGACCTCCTCCTGTGGTTTGCCGGAAAGCCAAACAGCCTTTGTGCGCAGACCACGCGCGTTTTCAGCTCCGAGCTTTCCGACCTGATTTCGGCAGTGTGCAGATTCGACAATGGAGTCCACGGAGTGATCGACCTGGGATGGAGTCATCACGGATTTGTTGATAAAGATGATCTGTCCATCTATCTCACGGGAACAGCTGGTTCCATGAACGTGAATTCGGACTGCATAGAGACTTACCTGGAGAAAGCGTGCGAAGGCCTCCCTTGCGGCGACTCGATTACGTATGCAGCAGAGATTCCATATCACACGGAATTCTGGTTTACACACAGGGGCTTGTCACACGAGATGGAGGCGTTTGCGCGCGCCGTTCTTCAGGGTGCGCACACTAGTCCTTCGTGGTACGACGGCTACCTCGTGGACAGATTCGTTGAGACGCTGGAAGAATCTGGCAGGAGCAGGAAGACTATTGCACCAGTGATTGAGGAGTCGGAATGAAACTACCAAAGGTAATGCTCGGGTCGAATCCCTTTCATGCCGTTTCGTACAGGAGTTCCCAGGAGAGGAAGGAATTCAGAAGGCGCTTTTCTAACGCGGAGAGCGTGTACAGGGTGATGGAACGTTCGGCAGAGGGCGGAATCAAGGGCTTCCACTCTTATGCAAAGGACATGGAGATAAGGGCCATCGTCAGATTGAGAGAGAAACTCGGCGATTCTATAACCGTAGTCTCGATTCTGCCAGACATCTACGGGGCGATGTCGCGTCAAACTGGAGCCGATTCTCAGGACAAGAACCTGGCCAAGATCAAGATGCTGTTCAAGAACATGCCCGCCCTCATGTCGGCAGGCATGACGGGGAATCTGTCGCCCATGATTGACTCTATTCTCAAGTCCGAGCTTGCATTCATAAGAGAAACTAAGCCCAACTTTATCCTTCTTCACGGTACCCTTGCAGATATTGCTTGTGTCACAGAGCAGAAAAAACTGTTGCTCCTTTTCCAGGACAGGGTGCGTGACGCCGGAGCCGTTCCGGGACTCACCACTCACAATCTTGGAACTACGTACAGGAAACTTAGGCAAATGGACGTTCACTTTCCGGTCATAGAGGCCCCTTTTAATCCGCAGGGCTTCATGATGCAGCCGTCAGTCGAGGCCTGTCTCAAAGTGAGGGAAGAGGCCAGCGATGTGCTTTTTATAGGCAAGAAGATTCTGGCGGGCGGTTCGGGAGATCCGCGCAAGGGTCTTGTCTATGCATATAGAGAAGCCGGAGTTCAATGCACGGTCATAGGCATTGGTAGCGTCACCGAGGCGGATGAAACATTTGGCGTCGCAAGGGAAGTCCTGGGAGAGGAGTTCTCCTACGAGTATGACGTCAAGGAAACGTGAGACCAGACGCCGGGCTGAATCAGAGGAGCTTTGAAGATGGAAATCTCGGTTTTCGGACTTGGCTACGTCGGAACGGTCAGTTCTGCCTGTCTGGCGAAACTGGGTCACACTGTCACTGGGGTAGACGTAAACGAGTTTAAGGTTGACTGCCTGGCGAAAGGCAAGAGTCCCATTGTTGAGACGGGCATCGAGGCCCTAATCCGGGAGATGAAGGCCGCAGGAAGACTCGCCGCCACTTCTTCGGCAGAAGAGGCCGTTAACTCATCGAGGGTCAGCGTGATTTGCGTCGGCACCCCCTCTCGTGAGAACGGCTTCATGAATCTCGGGTATGTCGAAAGGGTGTGTCGTGACGTTGGCAAGGCCCTCGGTGCAGTCAATCATTTTCACGTTCTCATGTTCAGGAGCACAATGCTACCCGGCACCATAGAGAACGGTCTGATTCCGCTGTTGGAGGAGACCTCGGGGAGAACCTCGGGTTCCGACTTCGGCGTATGCTACAATCCCGAGTTTCTGAGAGAGGGCAGCGCTGTCTCCGATTTCTTCAATCCCCCTTTCACGCTGCTCGGGGTAAACGATGAGAGGACCTCGCGTGTTGCCGAGGAAGTCTTTTCATCCCTCAGCGCCCCGGTGGTCAAGACCACCTTCAAGGTTTCTGAGATGGTCAAGTACGTGTCCAACTGTTTCCACGCACTCAAGGTTACGTTTGCGAACGAGATCGGGAATCTCTGCAAGCGGGAGGGAATGGACAGTCACGAGGTCATGAAGATATTCTGCATGGACAAGAGACTTTCCATCTCCGAACAGTACCTGGTGCCTGGCTTCGCTTTTGGTGGTTCATGTCTGCCAAAGGATGTCAGGGCACTTCAGGCCAAGTTTCGCGAGACAAAGATCGAGGCACCCGTTATTGAAGCGATTTTGAGGAGCAACGATATTCAGGTGCGGATTGCCCAGAAGATGATCGAGGATACTCGCAGGAAGAAAATAGGAATATTGGGAGTGAGCTTCAAGGCGGGCACCGATGATCTGCGCGAGAGCCCGATTGTCAAAGTAATTGAGAATCTTGTGGGTAAAGGATATGCAGTAAAAGTGTACGATGAGAATGTGGAGCTTTCCCGGCTTCTTGGGGCAAACAGGCAGTTCGTGCAGGAAGAGGTTCCGTATCTGCCCTCGATCATGTGTTTTTCGCTGGGCGAGCTTCTCGATTTTGCGGAGGTCGTCGTCGTAGCGAATAAAGGGGCCGGATTCAGCGAAATAGGCAAGAAGCTGCGGAAGGATCAGGTCATACTCGACCTCGTGCGGATCGTGAAGGACGGTTCTGAGACAGCGGGTACTTACAAAGGAATAAGCTGGTGAAAGACAGTTTCTCGTCTGAAATCAGGACTCCGGCTGGAGAGCCATATCGCGTCACTTTTCTTGCCTCCACCCTGGGTACGGGAGGAGCAGAGCGGATGATTCGCGAGTTTGCGCTCAAATTGAACAGACGCAGATACGAGCCTTCCGTCGTGTGTCTCAACGCACGCGGTGAGGTAGGCAGGGAAATCTCCTCTCACGGCATTCCTGTCATGAACGGAATAATGCGCTCAAGGTTTGACCCTTTGAACCTGCTCAGGTTGAGACGGGCCTTCAGAGAGCTTGCGACCGATCTCGTCTTTTGCCTGGAGCATCGCGATGCAGTGTTTCTGGGCACGCTCGCATCGATTGGACTGGCAAAGAGAATACTTGTGTCCGTGCATTCCACAAGATTGTGGGGAGGCCGAAAGAGTCTGGGTTTGACTACACGCTGGTCTCTCAGGTTCGTGGAGCGAGTCCTGGCCGTGGGAGAAAATCAGGCCTCCTATCTGGTTCAAGAGGAAGGCGTGGCTGGCAATAAGATAGCAGTGATCCCCAATGGAATCGAGCTCTCCGAGTTTGAAAAACTGCCTTCACCTGCTCAGGTGAGGGACCTACTTGGAATCGAACCCGAATCGCTAGTCGTCGGTATAGTGGCAGCTCTTAGGCCCGAGAAAAACCATGAGCTCCTTCTCGAGGCGGCCTCGGTAGTCACAAAGGAGATAAAGAACGTCCATTTTGTGATTGTTGGAGGAGGAGCGAGGCAGAGCCTGCTCGAGGGTTTGGCCTCGAGCCTTGGAATAAAGGACAACGTTCACTTCACGGGCCAAAGAAACGATGGAAGACTACTTGTCCAGGCCTTTGACGTGGCCGTACTCAGCTCACATCCTGTCGTGGAGACTCTGCCGATCTTTTTGATGGAGGCCATGGCTCTGGGAAAGCCGGTCATATCGACCAGGGTAGGAGACGTGCCCTCTCTTGTGGACGATGGGGTGACGGGTTTCCTGGTGCCCGCTGGCTCGCGTGAGGAGCTGTCGGGCGCCATGATTCGTCTTCTCCGAGACGCAGAGCTTCGCGCGGAGATGGGTAAGAAAGGTCGCGAAAAAGTGGCGAAGGAGTTCTCACTTGACCGCTCCGTTCGGATGCTCGAGCGGCTTATAGAGGGAAATTGAAAACGTCTCGTGGGAATCAGTGTCTGGCGGGGAGTCAATGCGAGGCGGAAATCGACGTCTGGTTGCAATCGAGGAGAACGTGAAACCCACTTCTGCTGTCATCGCGGTCACATATAGATGTAATTCGCGTTGCGACACTTGTGACATCTGGAAGAAGGACGCAACACCGGAGCTTGCCCCCGCGGATTTCGAAAGACTTCCTGCGGGCCTTCGCAACATAAACGTAAGCGGCGGCGAGCCCTTTCTGAGGGAGGATCTGGTAGAAGTCATAGGAGTCTTGCGCAAGAAATATCCGAGAGCAAGCATAGTCATCTCGACGAACGGCCTCATTCCGGATCGAATCGAAAGAGACGTTAGAAGAATGGAACGGGTTGGGGTGCGCGTCTCTATAGACGCCGTTGGAGCTCTCGACGACAAAGTCAGGGGTCTGAAAGACGCGTTCCGTCTTGCCACCGAGACTCTTGACCGCCTTCAGGCTCTTGGACTCAAAGATCTGGGCATATCCGCGACCATCAGTCGACACACTACAGGGGATCTGAGGAAACTCAAAGAAATGGCTGAGACTCGTGGTGTTGAATTTGTCACGAGCCTGGTGCATAGCTCGTCCACGTATTTTGGAGAGCACAAGGACGAGCTTCCTCAGGAGGGAAGCTTGGAGAAACAGGCACTTCGGAAAGAACTTGCCTGGTTGAGAGACAACGAGCTTTCTTCGAAGAGACCGAAAGACTGGTTACGGGCGTATCTCACGGATGGAATTATAGACCAACTTGACGGAAAACGCAGAAGGATAAAATGCTGCGCAGGCAGATGTCTATTCTTTGTGGAACCCGCAGGAGACGTCTATCCCTGCAACATATGGCCCGAGCGAATGGGCAACATACTTCTCCAGAACTATGACGAAATGGTGGCTGAATCAGGGAGGATTCTGGCAGAGGTGGATGAGTGTCCGTTCCAGTGCTGGATGAGTTGTACGGTCGCACCAGTGATGAGAAAGAAACCTCTCCAACCGGCGCTTTGGGCGGCCGCAAGGAAGCTCGGAACAAGGAAGGGGCATGAAGATTCTTCAAGTAAATAAGTTCTTCTTCCTCAGGGGAGGCGCCGAAAGATATTTCTTCGAGCTCTCGGACCTTCTTTCCTCGAAGGGGCACGAGGTGATTCCGTTTTCGATGCTGGACTCCTCGAACGTGCCTTCGCCGTACGCGAAGTATTTTGTGAGTAACATGGTTCTGGATGGTTCGGGTTCTGCCTTCCAGAGAATCAGAACAGCGGCCAGAGTGGTGTATTCGTTTGAGGCGCGAAGAAAGCTCGAAGCGCTCATTCGTGACAAGAAACCAGACGTTGCTCATCTCCACAACATCGCTCACCAGATCTCTCCATCAATAATAGGTCTTCTTAGGAAGCACGGGATTCCCGTCGTTCAGACCCTTCACGACTATAAATTGGCCTGCCCTGCATACTTGATGATTGTGAGAGGTCGCCTCTGCGATGCATGCGTGGGCGGGAAATATTACAATGTCCTTCTAAAGAGATGCACGCACGCGTCGCTACTTGCAAGCAGCGTGGCGTGCGCGGAGATGTATTTGCACAGGCTCGCGGGAACTTTCTCAAAGGTGAATGCATTTGT
>Ga0315274_10013128_pt1 | contig 11787 bp, 5 predicted proteins | sample YL17G02_20_MG_FD_203700 | JGI IMG/M metagenome (GOLD analysis project Ga0315274, IMG submission 203700) | Sediment microbial communities from Yellowstone Lake, YNP, Wyoming, USA - YL17G02_20 | ecosystem: Environmental > Aquatic > Freshwater > Lake > Sediment | place: USA: Wyoming | collected... | reverse complement strand
CGCCTCGTCCGTTGCAGCCGCCGCCGCCGCCGGGGCCCCCGCCGCCTCCACCTCCCGCAACCACCCCCCCATGGCCGGCCGCAGGCGCTTCGACGAGCTTCCCCTCACCCGTGCCACGCTCCACGGCCTCGCCCTCAGCGGATACACCACGATGACGGCGGTGCAGAGGGCCGCGCTGCCGCACGCGCTGAGCGGGAGGGACGTGCTCGGCGCGGCCAAGACGGGCTCGGGCAAGACGCTCGCGTTCGTGATCCCGCTGCTCGAGTCCCTGCGCAGGGCGCGCTGGTCCCCCCTGGACGGCCTCGGCGCCCTCATCCTCTCGCCGACGAGGGAGCTGGGCTCGCAGATCTTCGCCACGCTGGGCAGGGTCGGCAGGCAGGGGAGCGAGCCCTCCTCGGCGGTGCTCTCCGCGGGCCTGCTCGTCGGCGGGCGGGACGTCCGCGAGGAGGCCCGCCGCGTCTCCGGGCTCACCATCCTCGTCGCGACGCCCGGGAGGCTGCTCCAGCACATGGACGAGTCGCCCGGGTTCGACGCGGGCAGGCTGCAGGTCCTGGTGCTCGACGAGGCGGACCGGCTGCTCGACATGGGCTTCGCGCCGACGCTCGACGCGATCCTGGCCAACCTGCCGCGCCCGCGCGCCGCCGTCGAGGCGGAGCTCGCCAGGAGCAGCTCGGCAAAGAGGGGCAGGCGCGGCGACGCTCCCGCTCCCGCTCCCCTCGCCGCCCCGCCCCCCTCCTTCGGGGGCCACGGCGGCAGGCAGACGCTCCTCTTCTCCGCGACGCAGACCAAGCGCGTGGCGGACCTCGCCCGGCTCAGCCTGCGCGACCCCGAGCGCGTCTCCGTCCACGAGCTCGCCCCCTCCCCGACGCCCCCGCGCCTGCGCCAGGCCTTCGCCGTCGTGCCCCTCCCCGACAAGGCGGACGTGCTCTGGGCCTTTATCAAGAGCCACCTCGGCAGCCGCGTCGTCGTCTTCTTCGCAACGTGCAAGCAGGTGCGCTTCTTCCACGAGGCGCTGCGGAGGCTGCGCCCGGGCACGCCGCTGCGCGCCCTGCACGGCGGGATGAAGCAGGGGGCGAGGGCCGCGGCGTTCGAGCAGTTTGTCGGGGACGTGACCGGGAGGAGGAGGCTCGATTCGTCTTCCCCCTCCTCGGGCGCGACGAAGAAGGAGAAGGCTTCGTCGGGCTCGGGCTCGGGCGTCCTCCTCGCGACCGACGTCGCCGCGCGAGGGCTCGACTTCCCCGCCGTGGACTGGGTCCTCCAGGTCGACTGCCCTGACGACGCGGCGACCTACGTGCACCGCGTGGGGCGCACGGCGAGGTACACAGCCAAGGGGCGGGCGCTGATGCTGCTGACGCCCTCGGAGAAGGAAGGGTGCGTCTCGAGGCTGAGCGCGGCGGGCGTCCAGCTGAGCGAGGTGAAAGTCAACCCTGCGAAAGGAGCTCCGGTCACGCCGGCGCTCGCGGCGCTGCTTTCCAAGGCCTCGGACCTGAAGCAGGCGGCGCAGAGGGCCGTGCAGTCGTACGCGAGGTGAGTTTTGAAGTTTTTTTCGATTTTTTTAAGTTATTTTTTTGAGTTTTTGATCCTTTTTTTCTCACTCGCAAAAAATTGCGCAAAAAAACTTCGAACTGACCAAAAAACAGGTCGATCACGCTCCAGCCGGACAAGGCGACCTTTGACGTCCGCTCGATGCCCGTGGGAGAGTACGCCGCGTCCCTGGGCCTGGCGGTCGCCCCGCGCATGCGCTTTCTGGCCAAGGCCGGGAAGAAGGCCGAGGCGGGAGAGGGAGAGGGACGAGAGAGAGAAGAGGAGGGCGAGAGCGACGACGGGAGCGAAATAGAGGAAGACGCCGCCCACTCCAAGGCCATCGCCGCCGCCGCAGCCGAATCAGACGACAACGACGACGACGACGACGACGACGACGACGATCTAATGGTCGTTAAGCGACGCGACGTCTTCAGAGACGACGGCGACGGGAAAGACGGCGAAACAGCCCCCCCGGCGACGCCCGGCCAGCTCGCGCTCGACTCGTCTCGGCTCGTCAAGAAGAAGAAGAAGAAGCTCCGCATTCCGGTCGCGGGAGGGGCTGCGTCTGTCGCCTCCGGGGAGAGGCTGGTCTTCGACGACGAGGGGAGGGCCGCGCCTCCGCTGTCCCTGCTGGGCGAGAAGCTGGAGTTTGGCAGCGACAGCGACGGCGACGACGAGGAGGAGGAGGAAGAAGAGGAGGAGGCGAAGGAGGAGAAAAGGACGGAAGAGAAGAGGCAAAGGAAGAGAGGGGGCTTCGGGCTCGACGTCGGGGAGCACGCCGACGCCGGGACGAGGCTTGCGTCCGCCGCCGCTGCCTTGCGGGAGCGCGACACGCTCGACAAGGAGGATTACGCTCGCGGGAGGAGGGAGCGCAGGCTGGAGAAGAAGCTCAAGGCGAAAGCGCGGGCGCGAGGGGAGGAGGAGGAGAGGAGCGCCGTGCGGCTCGGCGGCAGAGGCTCTTCCTCCGAGGACGAGGGCCAGAGCGAGAGCGACTCCGCCTCCTCTTCCGACGACGAGGGCCCTTCTACGCGCGCACCTCCCAGGGCTGTGCCCGACGCGGGCCACGCAGGGATGGCCCGGCGCGGGGAGGAGCTCGCCGCGAGGATGCGCACGGGAGGAGGGAGCGGCGGCGGCGGCGGGAGCGATCTCGCCGAGACGGAGGCGCTGGCGCTCCGCCTCATGGCCGCGAGGCACCGCGGCGGAGGGGGAGGGGAGGCTTGAAGAATGGTATGCAACTGATGAGATCAACAGCAACGAACGAAAAGACCAGAGAAGGGAGCCAGAGTGAGAGAGAGAGGGGGGGGGGAGAGGCGTCGTTTCGTCGTCTTTTTTTGTTTTTGAGCTGAAACCCCGCGCGAGGGAGTCTGATAAAGAATTTGACAGGATAGAAGCAGAAGAAGCTCCGTGGTTGTTAAAGAGTGTCGCGTTAAGCGCTTATCGTAAAAGAAATTTGCGGGGGGTTCTCTCGGAACCGCCTTTGAAAAAGGAAAAAAACGAATAAAATGTATAATTTGGGGAGAGCAAAATTGCATCGGCGGGGTTTTCTCACGCGCGGCAAGCCTCGACGACCTCGACGACGTCGACGCTCCCCCCGATCGCCCAGCCGTCCAGGGGCTTCCAGTCGAGCAGCGCGAGCACGTGGAGCTCCGCCGTGGCCATCACGGTGCAGGGCCTGCTGCTGCGGAAGCTGCTGCTGCTGCCTTGGCGGCGGCACTGGCTAGAGAGGTTTGACGACGTCGAGGTCGGGGGAGCGGCAGCGAAAGAGGCGCCAGCGCCAGAGGAGGGAGCACAGGTCGCCGCCGTCCCCCTCTCCTCCCCCCGCCCCTCCTCCCCCCCATCGTCGCACCGCGCCCCGCCGGCCAGAGCCAGCAGCGCCGCGGCCGGAGGCACGGCGGCCCTCGCGTCCAGCGCCTTGGACGCCACCCACACGCACGCGGCCAGCGCGGCGGGGAGCGGCGCGGCGGCGCCCGCCGCCGCGAGCGTCGCGACGCAGACGCGGTCGCGGACCCTGCGCCAGAGCCTCTCCGCGAGCGCCGAGGTGTCTCTGGGGGACGTCGCCCCGGTGACGCGGGCCCAGTGCGCGAGCAAGGGGGCGAGGCCGGCGGCGGTCGCGGCCGCCGGGGCCGAGGGGAGGGGTCGAGCCGCCTCCGCCTGCGGGAGGATCTCCTCCTCGAGAGCCCGGGGCTCCGAAGAGGAGGCCACGAGGCGACAGCGCTGCTGCGACGAGGAAGCCGCCTCTGCCGCGGCCCTGTTGAGCTCTGCCGCCGCCGCGAAGGCCGCGGCCGAGGCGATCGTCGAGGAAGGGTAGAGGAAGCGCTGCTGCTCCTGTTCTTCTCCGCCGGCGCGGCCCGTTGCCGCCGCCGTCGTCGCCTTGGCCCCTTCTTCCACTTCCTCCCCCTCCTCGTCGCCGTCGTCGTCAACGGACTCATCAGTCGCCGTTGAGTCGCACGAGTCCGAGGGGGCAGCAGAAGCAGCAACCACAGCATCAGAAGAAGAAGCAGAGGGAGAAGAAGAAGAGAACGGAGAAGAAAGAGAAAGAGGAGCCTCGGCCTCGGCCGCGGCCTCGGGGGTTTCGACGGCGGCGGCGGAGGCGGCGGCGGCGGAGGCGGCGGCGGCGGCCTCTCGTTCTCCCTCCTCCTCTCCCTCTTCAACCCCCGCGGCGGCGTTCCGAGCGCGCTTCGCGGGACGAGAAGAAGAAGCCGTGGCAGCCGCGGCCTCGCGCTCCTCCAGATCCTCGGGAGTCGCCGCTCCCGCCGGCGCGACAAGCGTCGAGGACGCGGGGGAGGCCGAGCCGGCGGAGGAGCGGCTCTCTCCGGCGGGGGGCGGCGTCAGGAGGAGGCGGCCGCGCTTGGAGGCCGAGGCCGTGGCGTCGGCGGCGGCGCGAGAAGCAATTGTCAACGCAACCGCGCCGCCGTCCCGGCTGGCTCCGGCCTCGATTCTGCGCAGCGGCATCAGCGACAGCAGCATGCGCGGGGACGGGGACACGAGCATCGGTTCCGCCATTTGGTATCAGAGTTGTCTGAGAGCTCCCAGGGGGAGGGTTCAGATGAGGAGGGGAAAGCAGAAGCAGAAAAAGGGGTTGAACGAGTTTTTATTTCGGCTCGGAAGGATGAAGGAGGATGAAAAAGTTCGACAAGAGGCGCCTCTTGGATTCACCCCTGGTCGCTTTCTAGGCCTCCATTTTGAAAGAAATAACACACGATCCAATTTTTGAGCTCCTGTGAAAGAGTGGGGGCGAGTTTGAAAGGGGGAAGAGGAGGAACGGGGGGAGGGATGAGCTTGCGAGAGAGAGGGAGAGAGGGGGGAGGGGCGCTGCCGAGGCCAGAAAGCGAAACCGCCGAAAGCCTTTGATGCAAACGCGTTTTTCGACGGCGCGCTCGGGGCAGAACGAAAAGCTTCGATCGGGTTTTTCTTGATTGTGTGCGATCAAATCCAACGTATAGTAATCTAAAATTGGGAAATCAGGATCGAAAAGGGAGAGGAGAACGCATCGGAGCGAGGGAAGATGATGACGCGAGCGAGAGGTACGCGGCGCAGTTCTTTGCCCCTCCGAGGCTTTGGCGAAAGAATTGATGGGCGGTAGAATTCTCGTCCTTCAACCCTGAATCTCCCACTCGCCACCCAACGATAGCTCCAACGAGACGTTTGAAGGGGGCCCATCGAAGAAAGGGGGTGGAGGAGCAAAAGCAGAGAAGAGCCGGGAGCGCCTTACCTTTTTTCTGAGTGCCTAGCCAGAGGGGGAGGCTCTCTTTTTCTTCGAGCAAGGAAGAGTGAAATGAAAGCGATCGACGATTCGTCTCGAAGTCGAAAAAGTCGGTCCAACCGTCGCCTTCACAACCTTCTTATTCTTTTTCTTTCAACTTCTTCTTTTTCTTTCAACTCCAAAAAACAATGGCGCCGACCGTCGACGCTACCGGCTCCGGCCGCCAGGTGCGTGAGATTATTCTAAAGACGTTAAGAGAGAGAGGGAGAGAGAGAGAGAGCAGCACAAAGAGAGGGCGTCGGAGGAGGAGCGCGATTGAAAAGAGCTCGCGCGCTTTCAACTCCCTCTCGAGAGTGCTCAATGCCTCTCGCTCTCTCAATCGACCGCCCCTCGCTTCTTCCTCTTCTCCTCCTTGTCCAATCTCTTTCCCTGTCGCGACCGGTCGGGGAACGACGTATCTCAATGCTCGAACGAGAAAGAAAGCAGTTTGAGGCCACGCACGGCGCGCACGAGCTGCGGGGCCGCGTCTCTTTTTTTTCGATGGGGGCGAGAGCGGGAAAAAAAAAAGAATGGTGCAAAATTTCAAATGCGAGAGGCTCGCTCTGGTGGCCTCCGGGGTACGCTCTCGCCTCGTTTGTCACCGCAGAGGGCGCGAATTGATCTCGACGACGCGTGCGGACCGGCAGAGAGGAGAGAGAGAGAGGAGAGAGAGACCCCGGAGCCGGCAGAGCATCGTCTTCCTCCTCCTGCTTGCAGCCGCCATCGAACCACGTCGATCGTTTTTTTCTTTCTCGTCCGTTCGCCTCCGCGCGGCTTTGCAGTCAGTCCGAGGGGCGCCTTCTTTTCGAGCTCCTCCTTCCGCCTCTTCCCTTCTTTTTTTCCTACCCCTGCCTCTTCTCTCTCTTTGCTCTACTGCGCCTCTGCGACTCTCCCCTTCTCGCTCACCCCCTCTCGTTCCTCCCCCGCCTTCAATCCCCAACTCAAAAAAAAAAACGAAACGAAAACGCCGCAACAGTACAAGGTCAAGGACATCTCGCAGGCCGACTTTGGCCGCCTCGAGATCGACCTCGCCGAGGCCGAGATGCCCGGTCTGATGGCCTGTCGCGCCGAGTTTGGCGGCGCGCAGCCCTTCAAGGGCGCGCGCATCGCCGGCTCGCTGCATATGACCGTGCAGACGGCCGTGCTCATCGAGACGCTGACGGCGCTCGGCGCCGACGTGCGCTGGTGCTCGTGCAACATCTTCTCGACGCAGGTTCGTTTCGGGTGTTTTTTCCTTCTCTCTCTTTCGGGGTTTTTCCTCGAGGTCGAGGCGGTCGAGGAAAAAAACAGAAGAAAAAACTCAAAGAAAAAAACTCTCTCTCTCTCTCTCTTTCTTCTCAACTTCAGGACCACGCCGCGGCCGCCGTCGCCCGCGACACCGCCGCCGTCTTCGCCTGGAAGGGCGAGACGCTCGAGGAGTACTGGTGGTGCACGGAGCAGATGCTGACGTGGCAGGACGGCGAAGGCGCCGACCTGCTCGTCGACGACGGCGGCGACGCGACGCTGCTCATCCACGAGGGTGTCAAGGCCGAGGCCGCCTTCAAGAAGGACGGCACGCTGCCCGACCCGACCTCCACCGACAACCCCGAGTTCCAGATCGTGCTCCAGGTCATCAAGGACGGCCTCTCGAAGGACGGCGAGAAGTGGACGCGCATGGCCAAGAGGATGGTCGGCGTCTCCGAGGAGACGACCACGGGCGTCAAGCGCCTGTACGAGATGCAGGAGGCGGGGTCGCTGCTGTTCCCGGCCATCAACGTCAACGACTCCGTGACCAAGTCCAAGTTCGACAACGTCTACGGGTGCCGCCACTCTCTCCCTGACGGCATCATGCGCGCGACCGACGTGATGCTCGCGGGGAAGCAGGCCTTCATCGCCGGCTACGGCGACGTCGGCAAGGGCTCGGCCGCGGCGATGAAGGCCGCCGGCGCGCGCGTCGTCGTCGCCGAGATCGACCCGATCTGCGCGCTGCAGGCGACGATGGAGGGGTACACGGTGGCCCCGCTCGAGGACTGCCTCGAGACGGCCGACATCTTCATCACCACCACGGGCAACAAGGTAAGAGAGGAGGAGAGGGGGGGGGGGTCGAGAGGAAGGGAGAAAGAGAGAAGACGTCGAGGAAACGAAAAGAGGGGGTCGAGGAAAAGAAAAAACTCACTTTTTTCTTTCCCTCTTTTTCTTTTTCTCTCCGAATCTCCCGATTATTTGAAACAGGACATCATCATGGCCGAGCACATGTCCAAGATGAAGAACAACGCCATCGTCGGCAACATCGGCCACTTCGACAACGAGATCGACATGGGTGAGTTCTCTTTCCATCTGAAGTTTTTTTTTTGAGGGAGAGAAAAGAGCGCGACGAGGTGCGAAGAAAGTAAAAGGAGAAGAAACTCACTCCACCTTTCTTTTTTCCTTCTTCAAACTCCTCCACTTCTCTCCAGCCGGCCTCATGTCCTGGCCGGGCGTCAAGCGCCAGACGATCAAGCCGCAGTGCGACCGCTTCATCTTCCCCGACGGCCACGGCGTCATCATGCTCGCCGAGGGCCGCCTCCTGAACCTGGGCTGCGCCACCGGCCACCCGTCGTTCGTCATGTCGTGCTCGTTCACCAACCAGGTCATCGCGCAGCTCGAGCTCTGGAACGAGAAGGCCTCGGGCCGCTACGCCAAGGAGGTCTACGTGCTCCCGAAGCACCTCGACGAGAAGGTCGCGGCCCTCCACCTCGACAAGCTCGGCGCCAAGCTGACCGTGCTGTCCGACGACCAGGCCAAGTACATCGGCGTCGCCAAGGGCGGCCCTTACAAGCCGTCGCACTACCGCTACTAGATCTGGAGAGAGAAAAAGCTGTGGCTTTTTAGCTTTCTGTTTTTTTTAGTAGAAGACTAGGGAAAGAAAGGGGGAAAGAGAGACGGAATCGTCTTCGAATCGTTTGTTCTTCTTTTTTGGTCATTCCGCTAGAAAAGGAAACACATCGACGACGAGGGCGGCGCCTGCTCTGGTTTCCAGATATTCAATTGGGGGAAGAGAGATTTAGAGTTCGAAAAAAGACATCAAAACCAGGAACGAAAATAAAAGACATGAGGGAGGGGGGAAGAGCGAGCGGGAGGGAGAAGAAAGAAAGCAGAGAGATAAGTAAAAAACTCTTTCTCTTTTCTTCTACCACCGCCCGCCACTTGCTTCTTCCCCTTTTTCTCTGCGCACCGCCCCTGCTTCAAGAGATAGAGAGAGAGACAAAAAAAAAAAAAACTCTAATTTTTTCATTAAGAACGGCCGTGTGAAAAATCGTCAGAAAAGAGAGAGAGAGAGAAATTGGGGGTCTTTTTTTCCTTCTATTTCGGCAACAACATCAACGTCTCTCTCTCTTTCTCTCTCCCCCTCTCTGTCCCTCTCTCTCTCAACTAAAAAAATTAAACTGCTCCTCCTCCAAAGAGCCTGCCCCATTTTTTCTTCCTCTCCGTCGTCGTGGGAGCAGAGGCAGCGGTAGTTTGGAAGACAGCGTCGGCCTCGAGCGCGCCCGGCGGCGGGAAGGGGGCTTCCTGTTCCTCGTTCCCCGCGCCGCCGCCGTCGAGCCTCTCCTCGGCCTCTGCCGCCGCCGCCACGAGCACGGCTTTTCGGACGGCCCGCCTCGGCGTCCAGTTGCGGAGCGGCGAGGAGGAGCCCCCCCACGCCGAAGAGGAAGGCTTTTTGTTCGGGCTCTGCTGCTTTTTCAGCGGGCTCGCCTTTTTCTTGTTCTTCTTCCCGCCGCCGCCGCTGCTGCTCCCCCTCCTCCTCTCGCCGTCGTTGTTGGCCGCCCTGTAGTGAGAGGAGCGCGTCGGGGTCGTATCCTGCTCCTCCGAAGCAGCAGCAATAGCAGCAGTTGCGAAAGAGCTGCCTCCCCCGACGCCGCTGAAGGCCGAGGGAGGGTTGGCCGTTTCGAAGCTCTGCCTCTGCCTCTGCAGCTTCAGGAAAAGCTCCTTCTGCTCCTGCTCGCGCTCCCTCTCCCGCTGCATCAGCAGCCTCCTGCGGGGCGTCGGCGGCGGAGATTTCTTCCCGCTCGCGATCTCCAACTCCTCGGCCCTCCACTTTCTCATCCTCGAGCGAGGGGAAAGGGAGGAGGAGGCCGAGGGGGGCGGGGAGGAGGGCGCTGGGGCGTGCGCGGCGCTCGCGCTGCCGGCGGGCCTCCAGCTCGCGCGCGGCGGGGTGGAACCGGAGCGGGCGCCGGCGGCGGCGGCGGCGGAGGGGGAGCGCAGGCGTCCGCGCTGCCTCCCGGCCGAGGCCGCTGTCGCAGAAGCGTAGGACGAGGGGGAGGCGGCGCCGGCGGAGCGAGGGGCCGGGGAGCGCGGCTGCCTCGAGGAGGCCTGCTGCTGCTGCTGCTCTCGCTGCTGCCTCTGCTGTTGCTCCATCAGCCTCCGTGCCCTGCCCGCCGCGGCGAGGGCGTCGTTGCGGGCGGCGGAGAGCGGGCTCATGTCGGAGGTGAAGGGGTTGGTGTTGGAAGTGCGGGAGGCGCCGCCGCCGGTCGCCGCTGCTGCGGCGGCGGAGCTTGCGGCGGCAGTGGCGGCGGCGGCGGCGGCCTCTGCCTCTGCCCTCCTCGCCTCGGGGGACTTGGGCGTCGGCGAAAGGGCCTCCTGCGCGACGAAGATCGCCGCGGCGACCTCCTGGGGCGACGAGGGGCAGGCCGAAGGGGAGCGCTCCGGGGAAGGGAGGAGCACGGCGGCGGAGGTGAACGTTGTGCTCCTCCTCTCCGTCGGCGGCGTCCCCGCCGCGAAGGAGGACGACGAGGCCTCCTCGCGCGCCGCGACCGCCGCCGCCCTCGCCGCCGCGACCGCCGCGGCGACAAGGCCTTCCTCTCCCTCGGCTTCTTTCTCGTCGTCACCGTCGTTGGAGTCGGGCTCGCGCAGCTTCGTCGGCGGGAGGGCGGCGACGACGGACTCGACAGCCGGCAGCGGAGGGGGAGGGGAGGCGGCGGCGGCGAAGAGGGGCCTGCCACTCTTCGCAGTCGTCCGCAGCGCCGCCGCCGCCGCCGCTCCCGCCTCGGCCTCCTCCGCCTCTCGCTCGCCCTCGTCCCCGACGTTCGTCATATGGCTTTCGTCCCTCAGCTCCGCCAGCAACACGCTCTCCGAGAGGTTGACGCGAACCCCCGAGGGGGTGCGCGCGTGCTCGTCGAGGGCGGCGCGGAACCGGGCGAGCGCGGCGCGCTGCCTGGCGACGAGCGCGGCCGGGGCGCCGCCGCCGCTGCCGGCAGAGGTCGTCGAGAACACGGCGGGAGCTTCCGTCGTCGCAGCCGTAACCGATCTGCTCCCTCCGCAGACTGCCGCGTCCGAGGCAGCAGCGGCACCCGGCGAAGAAGAAGAAAAGGGCGCGGGAGAGGGGGTGGGGAGCTTGATCCTCGGGAGGTGGAGCGGAGGCTGCCGCCCCGCCCTCCTCCTCTCGCCGCCGCCGCCCTCGTCGTCGTTGTCGTCGCGGCAGAAGCCCCGCGGCGGCGACGACGACTCGGCGGGCAGGAACGAGGGCCGCGCGGCCCTGGAGGGGGGAGGGAGCGTCCAGTGGAGCCTCTCCTCTCGTTTTTTTGGCTGATGCTGCTGTCCCTCTTTCGAGGCGGCAGCTGGAGCAGCGAGGGGAAGCGCAGCGGCGACTGCGGCAAAGGCAAGTCGGGGCCCCTCGACGCAGCCGACCGGAGAGCGCGACCTCGACCTCGAGCCGCCGCCGAAGGCGGCAGCTTCGTCGTCGTCTTCGCTGCAGGGGTGGTGGCTCCTCCTGCCGACGGCAGCAGCAGCAGAAGGAGGAGAGGGAGACCTCCTCCTGATCCTGCTGATCGTGTTGCCCTTGAAAGAGGAGACGCCGAGCCTGTTGCTACGGTGCTGCTGCTGCTGCTGCCGCCTCCTCAAGCCCCCAGAGGGAGGAGCAGCGCCCGCGGCGACGACGGCGGCGGCGACGAGGCTGCTCTTGACGTCCTCGACCGCGGCGCCGCCGAGCGGGCCCGAGGTCGAGGCCGGGAGGTGAGCAGCGGCAGCAGATTCTCCTTCCGTTTCATCGCGTGCGGCCGCGCGGGCCTCCTCCTCCCGTTGCCCCTGCCCCTCCTCGACCTCCTCCTCGGCCTTCGCGGCAGCCCCCCCGGCCGGCGAAGGCGCTGCGGCCGCGAGCGACGCGCGCACCGACGCCGCCTCGGCCACCGCAAGCCTCTCGGCGCGCCTCCTGGAGATGCTGCGCAGCAGGGCCTCGCCGAAGCGGCGGCGCTGGCGGACGGAGGCCGTCGAGGCGGAGGCGGAGGTCGAGGGGGGAGGGGCGGCGGCGGCGGCGGCGGCTGCTCGCGAGGGCGGCGAGGGCGTCTTCTCTTCCTCTCGGTGCCGGTGCTCCACCTCCTCCGTGACCGGCGAGAGCGGCGGCGGCGGCGGCGGCTGCAGGGAGCCCTTTCGGGCTTCGGCTGCTCCTCCCGAGACCCCCCCCTCGGCGAGGGGCCCCGCTCCATCCCAAGAAGCAGCGGCAGCAGCAGCAGCAGCAGCAGCAGAGACGGGGCGGCGAGAGGCCGGAGCTGCTACTGCCACTATCGGGT
>Ga0315274_10013127_pt1 | contig 11788 bp, 6 predicted proteins | sample YL17G02_20_MG_FD_203700 | JGI IMG/M metagenome (GOLD analysis project Ga0315274, IMG submission 203700) | Sediment microbial communities from Yellowstone Lake, YNP, Wyoming, USA - YL17G02_20 | ecosystem: Environmental > Aquatic > Freshwater > Lake > Sediment | place: USA: Wyoming | collected... | reverse complement strand
GGCGAATTCGAGCAGAGACCCGGCCGCGATCAGAGGCAATCCGGGGCGTTCTTCGTGGAAAAAGCGGAGCGACCGCAGAGCGTCGGGACAAGCCTGGATTTCATCGAAGAAGAGGAGCGTCTCGCCGTCGGTGATCGTCGTTCCGGTTATGATCGCGAGTTTTTCCAGCAGTGGACCCGGGGTGCGGTGTTCCGCGAAAAATCGAGCGATTTCCGGACGAGCCTCGAAATTGATCTCCACAAATTTCTTGAAGCGGCGGCCGAACTCGCGGACCGAATAGGTTTTGCCGACCTGTCGCGCGCCGCGAAGAAGCAGGACTTTTCGGTCCTTGTCGGCGTGCCAGTCGGATAGATGCTTTTCGATCAGCCGTCGCATGATCACCTCGATAATGAAATTGTCAGGGCTAATATAGTCTAATAAATCAATAAATACAAGGCATAAAACATAAATAATAGTAAATAATACAAGGCAGTAGCGTCCCCCTTCGATAATCGGCGAGAGACAAGCTGCCGAATTCGACTCAGATCGTCTTCGTGATCTTCAACAGGTAAGATATAATTCCTCCCGTGAAACCCGAAATCGAAAAGGCTGTTCGAGCGGTCGATTCCGCGGGTTGGCCGAAAGCGGCTCTGGAATTCGGATCGGACGTCCTGGAGATTTCCGTTCCGCCCGGATCCGAGACGCTGAGCATGGCCGAAGTGGCCGTCCTGTCCGATCCGGCAAGCGCCATCGAAAGAGCATTCGCCTCGCCGATCGGCAGTCCGACTCTTGAGAGAATCGTCCGGGATAAAGAGAAGCCTGGAGGGGATCTGACCGCAGCCATTACTGTTTCCGATATCACCCGGCCCGTTCCCTACAAAGGCGAACAAGGACTGTTGATCCCTCTGCTGAAAAAGCTGGAGAGCTCGGGGATCCGGAAGCGGAACATCACGATCGTGGTCGGGACCGGAACGCACCGGCCGAGCACCCCGGACGAAAAAGAGGCGATGTTCGGCGAAGATATCGCCCGGGACTATGAGATCATCGATCATGATTGCGAAGACTTTCCTTCCCTGACGCATATCGGGAAAACGGAGCAGGGGACGGAGGTCTACGTCAACAGCGCCTTCTTAAAGGCGGATGTCAGGATCGTCACGGGCCTGGTGGAGAGCCATTTCATGGCCGGGGTATCGGGCGGGCGCAAGGGAATCTGCCCGGCTTTGGCGGATATCCGGACGATCCAAAAATTCCACGGCCCCGAATTTCTCGAGTCGCCTTGCGCCGATAACCTCATTTTGGAGGGGAATCCCTGCCACCAGGAAGCCCTCGAAGTCGCCAAGACCGTCGGAGTGGATTTCACGGTGAATGTCACTCTGGATCGAAACATGCGGGTCACGGGCGTATTTGCCGGGCATTTGGAGGACGCCCATCTGCGGGCTTACGACTTCATGAAAGGCTATACGGCTATTCCCATCAGACGGGAATACGACATCGTCCTGACCCACGGCGGATATGCCGGCCGCAATCACTATCAAACGGCCAAGGCGGGCTGCAGCGCCGTTCCCGCCGTCAAAAACGGAGGGGCCGTCATCATCGCCGCGGACAATCATGACCGAGAGCCGGTCGGAAGCTCTGAGTATCGGGGTCTCCTGAGGCGGCTCAAAATCCTCGGGATCGAGGGTTACGTGAAAATGATCAAGGACCACGCCTGGACGTTCACAAAAGACCAGTGGGAGCCGGAGGTTTGGGGCCGGGTGCTGAGGAAAGTCGGGGAGAAGGGCCTCTTTTATTGCGCTCCCCGGATTTCGGCGGCGGATTATGCCTTCCTCCCGGGTCGGTCCGGCCTCGATTTTCTGGAAGGGGATGTCGCGGCGTCCGAACGAAAGGCGGCCCAAACGATGGTCCAGAATGCCTTGCTTTTTATGATCTCACGTTATCGCGAGAAAAATAAAACGCCTTCGGTCGCCATCCTTCGCGAAGGCCCCTACGGGATTCCCCTAAGATCCGCGAACGGAAAAACCGCTCCGGACGAATCGACTTAACCTGTTTACTTTTCAGGAATTGCGCCGGACACATATCTGGAAACGCAAATTTAGGGGAACTCCTCATCGCCTCGTTGTTGACAGCGACCGCCTCCGGGAATACGATTTCTTAATGCGGGATCTGATCTATTTCAAGGCCGATGCGGGGGGAAGAGGGGCCGTCTCTCTTTCCCTATCCGGAATACTGCCGCAAGCCCGTCAGCCAAAATTGGACAACTTGTGCTTAGGGCGATCCCGAGACCGAAGGAGGACACCATGAAAAAAAACCCTGGATTCCTGATCAAGACGATCGTCTTGGGGGCGGCGATCCTGACGTCCGCTTCCGTCCTTTCGGCGGGCCTCGTTTTCGACAAATCGGAATTCGCCGCCCGCCGCCAGAAACTCATGGCCCAAATTCCGGACGGGGCGGCGGTCATCTTCGGCGCCCAGATGCCCACGGGCTATGTTCCCTTTTTTCAAAGCAGCGATTTTCACTATCTTTGCGGCGTCGAAATCCCGACCGCGGCCCTCATTGTCGACGGGATTCGGAAGACGAGCACCCTCTTCTTCACCATCTCCGAAACCGCCGCGTTCAACGAGGGGATCAGTCTGGATCTCGTCAGAAACGCCAAGGAAATGACCGGAGTCGACCAGGTCATGCCCATCGAACGGTTGGACGCCGCTCTAGCCGGCCTGGCCGACCGGACAAAGGTTTTCTATACGCCGTTCTCTCCCGAGGAACTGCCCCGGGAATGCAGCTTGGAAAAACTCCGCACTCTTCAGACGAGCATGGTTTTCAACCTCTGGGACGGCCGCCGAACGAGGGAATTGCAGGCCGTGGCTTTATTGAAGGACCGCTTTCCCCAGGTCGAGGTCCGTGATGCCTCCGGGCTGATCTGGAACCTGAGGATGATCAAATCGCCCGCCGAGATCGCGCTTCTCCGCCGGGCCGGCCGTATCGCCGTCCAGGCCCATATCGGCCTGATGAAAGCGGCCCGGCCGGGACTTCACGAGTACGAGCTTGCGGCGCTCTTCGACTACCTTTGCCGCAAGGAGGGTTGCCAGGAGCTGGCTTATTATGTCATCGTCGCCTCGGGCGAAAACCATCCCAACGGGCACGCCCACAAGTACGACCGGGTGCTCCAGGACGATGACATCCTCGTCGTCGACGCCGGTCCCCGGCTCGATTACTACAATATCGACATCACGATTTCCTTCCCCGCCGACGGGACATTCTCCCCGCGGCAGAAAGAGATTTATGAGGCGGTCAACGCCGTCCACGAAGCCAATATGAAGGTCTACCGGCCCGGGCTCACCCTCGACCAGTGCCAGCGGGAAGTGGCTGATCTCCTCAAGAAACAAGGCTTCGACCTGTCCAAGGATTACTTCCAGAGGCTGAGGGGCGGATTCGGCCACTATGTCGGAATGGCCGTCCACGACGTCGGGGGACGGGTCGATGTCCTCAAGCCCGGGATGGTCATCGCCAACGAACCGGCCTTCGTCTCCGCCGGAGAGAAGATCGGAGTCCGCATCGAGGATACGATCCTGATCACCGAGACCGGGTGCGAGAATCTGACCGCGGGCCTCCCCCGCACGGTCAAGGACATCGAGGCCTTGATGTCGAAGACGGAACGGCGTTGACCGCCCCCGCGCTTTTCTCGGGAACGATCGGCGACAGAGAAAATCGGAGGAACCGATGATGTCAACTCCCCAAACCAAGCGGGCCATTCTTGTTTGCGTCGCGATCTGCTCGGCCTGGATCGGCCTGGGGACACCGACGGCAGGAATGGACGTGCCTTCGTCCCCCCCGGAGTCCCTCCCGATCCTGCTCCCCCGGGCCCGGCAGATTGAAGTCCGGGAAGGCTGGTTGGCGAAGCGCCACCAGATGATCCTCCCTCTCATGCGCCAGCATGAGGTCGGGATGTGGATCGTCGTGAATGAAGAGTTCAACGACGATCCGCTGACCGAATATGTCGCCCCGCCGCGCCCGTACTGCGGCAACCGGGATATCTTTGTGTTCATCGACGCGGGCGAAGCCGGCCTCAAGAAGCTGGCGGTGACGGGGTATCGCGAGGAAACCGTCGAGCGGTTCTTTGAAACGCCCGGTCCGGGCGCCGGCGGCAAGGCGCTTCGCGAAGCATTCGATGAGTATCAACCCAAGACGATCGCTCTGGGGATCGGCGGCCGGCGGGGCGTCACCCGGAGCCTGACCCATGATTCCTATAAATACCTCGCGGAACTCCTCGGGCCGGAAGCCGAAAAGCGGTTCGTCAGCGCTGCCGCCCTCATCGAGGACTATCTCGATACCCGAATTCCCGAAGAGTTCGAGCATTACGAGGCTCTCGTCGGGGTCACCGAAATCCTCGCCCGACGGGCCTTGTCGAACGAGGTCATCACCCCCGGTCGGACGACCGTCGGCGACGTCCGCCGCTGGCTCTTCGACCAGGCGGGAGCTCTCGACCTCCGTCCGTGGTTCCAGCCCGATCTCCGCATCCAGAGGCTGAGTACGGCGAGCGACGCAGCGCCGTCCGGCTTCCTTCCCGTGGCCCTGGAAGGGACCGTCATCGAGCGCGGTGATGTGATCCAGCTCGATTTCGGGCTCACCTATATGGGCCTGAACTCCGATTGGCAAAAAATGCTCTATGTCCTGCGCGAGGGAGAATCCGATGCGCCCGCGGGCCTCAAACAGGCTCTGGCCAACACGAACGCCCTCCAAGACGCTCTGGCCCGCATTTCCCGGCCGGGAAAGCCGGCCAACGAAGTCGCCGCGGAGACCATGGCCGTCATGAAGGACATGGGCATCACGGCGATGATCTATAGCCATCCCCTCGGCAACCAAGGCCATGCCCTGGGCGCTTCGATTAGCGCCCGTCCGGCCAATCCCGAGGCCGGAGCAAACCCGGGCGTCGCGGCCAAGCCCAATCCGAATCCGCCGCCTCCCAAGCTGCTGCGGCTGGGCTCCTATCTGGCGATGGAGCTCAATACGGCCACCGCGGTAGCGGAGTGGGGCGGCAAAAAAGTGACCATGATGGGCGAAGACCCGGTCTACCTGACTGCGGACGGCTGGAAATTCTTCCGCCCGCGGCAGGAGGCGCTCTACCTGGTCAAATGATGCGGGAGATGCACTGCCTTCCGGAATAAAACCTACGGTTATGACTTCCCGTGGGATAAATACGATCAGGTCATTGTCCCTGGGGGCGGCGGAACGGAGACGACGTCGGCAACGATGCTGACCCAAAGCATCGTTCACGATCTTAAGGGGGAGAAGGACTTTTCCGTCCATCGATGGCTGATCACCCACGAAGCGGCCCACCAATGGTGGGGGGACCTTGTGACCTGCCGGGATTGGGGGCACACGCGGATCAACGAGAGCTTTGGGACCTATTCCGAGGTCCAATACGCCGAGTATGAAGCCGGTCCGGATGAGGCCGCCGTGGACCTATTGGGAAAGAAAAACCAGTACCTCCAGGAAGCGTATACCCGCTACATGCGTCCCATCGTTTTTCACCGCTTCGCACTTTCTCCATAAGCACGCCTTCCAGCCGGCGGACACAAACGATTTTTTGACCGCGATCAAGGAAACGACCGGGCAAAACCTCGATTGGTTCTTCGACCAATGGCTCTTGCGTCCCGGCCATCCGATCTTTGACGTCCGGGCCGATTGGAACGAGGAAATGAAGAAACTGACCTGGCGGATCGTCCAGACCCAGGACGCGGCTTCCGGCGTCCCTGTTTTCCGGAAGCCCGGAGTATCGAGATCTCCTGCGGCGGCTCAAAGCCCTCGGCATTGAGGGTTACGTGAAGATGATCAAGGACCGCGCCTGGACGTTCACAAAAGACCAGTGGGAGCCGGAGGTTTGGAGCCGGGTGCTGAGGAAAGTAGGGGAGACGGGGGTGGTCCGGTCACGATTTTATGGAAAGGGATATATCGACGTCCGGACGGGCGGCGGCCCAATCGATGGTCCAGAACGCCCTGCTTTTTACGATCTCACGCTATCGCGAGAAAAATAAAACGCCCGCGGTGGCGGTGCTTCGCGAAGGACCGTACGGAATTCCTTGTCTTCGGGATTAGAATTTTAAGTCCCGATTCGACTATTACGGCGGAAGCGGATGGAGTCGATGATTTCTCCGAAACGGGGGAGATTCCGGATCTTGGCGAGCAGCGGGTCGCGGCGGAACCATTCGTCCCGTTCGTCGCCGTTCCGGACGGCCCGCTCGAGCCAGTCGAGGGCTTTCTGAGAGTCCCCTATAATGGCATAGAAATCGGCGACCACGGACGTCGACCAGACGGCCAGGGCGCCGTACTTCCGACTCTCCTCATCCATTTTTTCCTGGGCTTCTTTTATCTTTCCCTCCAAAGCCAGAAGTAGGGCCCAGGTCAATCTGACATCGAAGCACCTCTGATCTTCGGGAGAAAGATTTTCGAGGCTCCGGCGCGCCTTGGGAAGGTCGCTGTTGTCGATCCACGTCCTGGCCAGTTTTTGAGTGGCATAAACGTTCCGGGGGTCCTGTTCCAGGATTTTTTCCAACTCACGGATCGACCCGGCGATATCGCCTTCCATGCGCAAGATATCACCCAGGAACATTCTGGCCGGAAAAAAGAGCGGTTCGCGATCGAGCAGTTGATGGAGGAGTATCTTTGCCGCGGCATAATCGCCGTTCGCCACATAGTAATTCGACCACCAGATTTTGGCATCCACTTCGTCGGGATTGAGCGCGAGCGCCTTTCTGGCCTCCTCCGGAATCAAATCTTTCCGGCCCTGGTAAAAGAAGAGGGCGGCGAGACTTGCGTGGGCGCGGGCCGAATCGGGGTCGTCCTGCAGCGCTCGACGCAGTTCCTGTTCGGCCTTGTAGAGCCGGCTGGAATCGTTGGAGATGCCGCTGTCGATTTCGAGGATAAATGTGAACCCATACCACCCCCGGGCTTCCGCGAACTTCGGGTCGAGCTCCAAGGCCCGTTCGAGCATCTTTCGGGCGTTTGGCAGGTTGAACTGGGCCATGAGGAAAAGCATTCCTCGTTCAAAATATTCGTTAGCTTCGGTGTTCAGCGAAGGCCGGCCTCCGGTGCTGAGAACGGCCCGGTCCTTAGACGTTTCGAGTTTCTCGCCGCCTTTGGGCGCGAATTTGATGATCAGCGCGCCGGCGACACAAATGAAGACACCCGCCAGGATCCAGCGGCCCCACCGGCTCCGGAATTTCGACGCCCGTCCGGACATTTTTAAGCCCTTCACGAGGACGCCCGTCTCCAGCGCCGCGCGCACTTCGGTTGCCGTTTGGAACCTCTTCGCCAAATCCTTTTCGAGGCATTTCGTAATAGCGGCGTGCAGGCCCGCCGGAGTCTGAGCCGGTAACGGGGCCGGCGCGTCCCTGAGGATCGCCGAGGTCAGCTCGAACCCCGTCCGTCCTTCGAAAGGACGCTTTCCGGCGGCCATCTCGTAAAGGACGGCGCCGAGGGCCCAGATATCGCTCCGGGCGTCGGCGGGATGTCCTTGAAGCGTTTCGGGCGCCAGATAAGGCAGCGTGCCCGCGATCGCACCCTCCTTAGTCAACGATACTTGGGAAAGCGTCGCCTTCCCGAGATCCTCGCCGATCATGCGTTTGGCCAGCCCGAAGTCGAGGATCTTGACCCGCCCGGCGGGGGAAATCACCACGTTGGCGGTTTTAAGGTCCCTGTGGATGATGCCCTGTTCGTGAGCGTGCTCGAGGGCCTCGACGATCTGGCTGCCAAGGCGAAGGACTTCATCCGGCGTCAACCCGCCGGCCGGGATCATCCGGTCGAGTGTCAGCCCTTCCACGTATTCCATGGCGATGTAAGGGTATCCTTCCGCTTCTCCGACTTCATAGATCGTGCAGATATTGGGATGGTTCAAGGCCGAGGCGGTCTGAGCCTCCTGGGTGAAACGTCTCCCGCTTGACGGACCGGCCGAGGAATCGGGCGACAGGAACTTCAGAGCGACGGTCCGTCTGAGCTGAGTGTCTTCGGCCTTATAGACGATGCCCATACCTCCCCGGCCGATCTCCTCGAGAATTTTGTATTTTCCCTTGAGAGTTCTTCCCACGAAAGGAAGTCCGGCCGGCGTTTAGAAGGCCATGTCTTTCCGTTTCCGCGAAGTGGCCGAAGAATAGCACCAAGCGAGGGCCCCGTCAATGAAGACCCGGCTCGGCGAATTTCGGTGGCACAAAGGCCGTGGGCGGGGTACAATACCCCCGACGCTTCAGGCGCGCCCGTAGCTCAGCTGGATAGAGCGTCGGACTTCGAATCCGCAGGTCGCCCGTTCGAATCGGGCCGGGCGCGCTCTTTTTTCCCCTGTAAAACCGATAATTTGCCAATGCGGGGGAGTATGACCCTCTCGCGGAAATATCCGGGGAAATTTTTATGGGATTTTCTTATTACAGTTCGTTGGGGAATCTGGAACGGCATTGATTTCCCCCCCTGGAGGTGATATCTTTTTCCCAGGAATCCGAAAAGCGAACGCGGGCCATGAAATGCTCCAAGTGCCGGACCGAGAATCCTTCAAGTTCGAAATTCTGCGCCGAATGCGCCACCCCACTGCCTTCCTCTAAAGAATTCGTCTTCTCTCAAACAGAAACGCTCCAAACCCCCATCAAGGAACTGGCCACCGGCTCGACGCTCGCCGGCCGCTACCAGGTCATTGAAGAGCTGGGCCACGGCGGCATGGGGAAGGTCTACAAGGTCTTCGATACCGACATCAAGGAGAAGATCGCCCTCAAGCTCCTGAGGCCTGAGATTGCCCTGGACAGGGAAACAATCGAGCGCTTCTCGAACGAGCTGAAGCTTGCCCGCAAGATCAGCCACCGGAACGTCTGCCGGATGTTCGACTTGGGCAAGGCCGAGGGCACGACGTTCATCACCATGGAATACGTCCCCGGGCAGGACCTCCGAGGTTTGATCCGGCAGATGGGGCAACTCACGGCCGGGAAAGCGGTGTCGATCGCCAAGCAGGTCTGCGACGGCCTGGAAGAAGCCCATAGGCTGGGAGTCGTCCATCGCGACCTGAAGCCCGGAAACATCCTCATCGACAAGGAAGGCAACGCCCGGATCATGGACTTCGGGATTGCCCGGTCGCTCCACGGCAAAGGGATTACGGGCGCCGGGGTGATGATCGGGACGCCGGAATACATGTCGCCCGAGCAGGTGGAGGGGAAGGACGTCGACCAGCGCTCGGACATCTATTCGCTCGGCGTGATCCTCTACGAGATGCTGACGGGCCGGGTGCCGTTCGAGGGGGACACGCCGTTCACGATCGGGGTCAAGCATAAAAGCGAGATCCCGAGAGACCCGAAGCAGATCAACACCCAGATTCCCCAAGACCTCGGCCGTCTGGTTCTCAAATGTTTGGAAAAAAACAAGGCGAAGCGCTACCAGAGCGCCGGCGAGCTGCGTGCCGACTTGGAAAAGATCGAGCAGGGTCTGCCGACGACCGAGCGAGTCGCCCCCGCGGGCAAACCGGCGATCTCGAGGAAGATCACCGTCGAGTTCACCCCGAAAAAGCTTCTTATTCCCGCGGCCGCCCTCGCGGCCCTCGTCCTCGCCGCTGTCTTCCTCTGGCATCCCTGGACGTCCTCGAGAACAGCCGCGCCGGGCCTCAAGGTCGAGAACTCCATCGCCGTGATCTCGTTCCAGAACCTGACCGGGGACTCCCGTTACGATGACCTGGTCAAGGTCGTCCCCAACCTGCTGATCACGAAGTTCGAGTCGATGGGCATCCCTTCTGTGGCCTCCTGGGAGCGCCTCCAGGACCTACTCAAGCAGATGGGCAAGGACCCGGACGCGCCCATCGACAAGGAAACAGGGTTCGAGATCTGCCGCCGTGAAGGGATCGCCGTTCTGATCACCGGCGAGGTCACCAGAGCGGGCACCGTCTTCGTCACCAACCTCAAAGCCCTCGACGCCGGGACCAGAGGCTCCCTGGCCAGCGCCTCGGCTCAAGGCCAGGGCGAGGAGAGCATCCTCCTTTCGCAGATCGACGACCTCAGCGGACGCGTCCACCTGAAGCTCGGCTGGGCCCTCCCAGGGAGCGAGGCCGCGGCGCCGGTCTCGGAGTTCACCACGACCTCGATGGAAGCCTATAACGACTTTCTCAAAGGCCGCGATTTCTACGAAAAGCATTATTTCGAGGAGGCGCGCCAGGCGCTCCAGCGGGCGCTCGACCGGGATCCCGAATTCGCCTCCGCCCATCTCTACCTGGCCTATGTCTACAGCGGCCTGAGACTCTTCAAGCTGGCGGACGAGACAATCAAAAAAGCCGAAGCCCTCTCCGCCAAGGCCAACGAAAAGGAGCGTCTCTACATCGGGGCCGAAGTCGAGGGGGACCCCGAAATAAGCTGCCGGATCCTCCAAGAACTCGCGGCGAAATATCCCAAGGAAAAGCGTCCGCACGTGTCTTTGGCAAGCCATTACAGGAGCAAAAGGGCCTTCCCCGAGGCGATCGGCGAGCTCGACAAGGCCCTGGAGCTCGACCCCGATTATGCCCTGGCCCTCAGGACCTTCGCCTATGTCTACATGGACATGAAGGAGCTGGACAAAGCGGCCGAGTACCTGAAAAAGTTCTCGGCGGTCAATCCCGGGGACGCGGAGCCTTTTGCCGCCATGGGAGACCTCCTTTTTCAAGCGGGACGGCTTGACGAAGCCATCGCCAATTACCGGGAAGCGCTGAAGGTCAAACCCGACTACGAAGCGGGCGACAGGATCGCTTATGTCTACGCCGTCAAGGGGGAATACCAGGAGGCTTTGCGGGCGATGGACGATTTCATCAAGAACGCCCCGTCGCCGGGGATTCGGATGTATGGGCTGATGTGGAGAGCGTTCTTATACCATGTCGTCGGCCGGCGCAGCGCGGCGATAAAGGAAGAAGACGAGGCCATAAAAAACTTGGGGACGGTTAATCCATACTACGTCAGTGCCGCCAAGCTATTAAAGGCCTTGTTCTACTATGACCGGGGCGAATATGACAAGGGGCGCGGTCTCATACAGGAATACTTCGATTTCAATAAAGGCTACGACCCCCCGTGGGCCAGAATCAACGAGTGCTATCTCGAGCTTTATCTGGCCTTTTGTGACGTGAAACAAGGGCGGCTCGGATCGGCAAGGCAGAGACACGAAAAGGCTTCTCTTCTCTGGGCCCAAACCAAGGCAGACACTCCAAGTTGGGCGGCTCAGGCACAACGGGTGGGCACGATCGCCCGGGCCGAGATCCTGCTGGCCGAAGGGAAAGTCGGGGAAGCGATCGCGGTCATGGAGAAAGAACTCGTCCTGACGATCCCCGGGATTAATAATAGGCCACTGTACACTCAGCATAACATGCCGATCGAACAGGATGTCCTGGCCCGGGCCTATCGAAAAACCGGGGATACTGACAAAGCGATCGAGGCCTACTTGAAACTCCTCACCTTCGACCCCGCGAGCCAGGACCGGCGCATGCGTATTCCCGTCTATCACTGTCGGCTGGCTCGGCTCTACGAGGAGAAGGGCGAGAAGGACAAGGCGGTTGTGCAATACCGCATCTTCCTCGACCTCTGGAAAGACGCGGACCCCGGCATTCCCGAATTCGAAGATGCCAAGAAGCGGCTGGCGGGACTTAAGTGGCCATGAAATGCTCCAAGTGCCGGACCGAGAATCCCGAGGATAGCAGCTTCTGCGCGAAGTGCGGAACGAAAATCCGGCCATTGTCGGCGGATTTGTCAGGCAGCCCGACCGAAACGCTTCAAACCCCTATCAAGGAACTCACCACCGGCTCGACCTTCACCGGCCGCTACCAGGTCATCGA
>Ga0315274_10013123_pt1 | contig 11789 bp, 14 predicted proteins | sample YL17G02_20_MG_FD_203700 | JGI IMG/M metagenome (GOLD analysis project Ga0315274, IMG submission 203700) | Sediment microbial communities from Yellowstone Lake, YNP, Wyoming, USA - YL17G02_20 | ecosystem: Environmental > Aquatic > Freshwater > Lake > Sediment | place: USA: Wyoming | collected... | reverse complement strand
GAGTAAGTCGCCAATGATCTCGCGGTCTGCCGCCAAGGGAGGACGTGTAGTGCCAAGGCCAAAACCGCAAATCATAAGTGTTTTATTTTTCACGACTTACGATTTCGCGGTGTTGAAGATGGGTCAAGGTCTGGTTCGACGGCGTGCTGAAGATCAACGTCACCAACAGCACCTTCCTCTCCGGCGGAGTGGCCTTCGCGGGCAACGGGGCCACCTTCGACGACATCAAGATCGGCTACGACAATAACAACGACGACGACATCGACGACCCCACCGACGGTGAGCGAAGCGAACGCGAGCATTCCGCCATTGGTAAAGCGAGCACGACGCGAGTGTCAGGAATGCGAACCCGCCCGCAGTGAGGGAGCATGAGGCGAGCCATCGAAGTGGTCGTCTGGTCCGATGACTTCGGCGGCACCTCCAAGACCCCGGCCTACGACCACGCCGGGAATATGATCGACGACGGCACCTTCGTCTGCGTCTACGACGCACCTGCCCTACGAGCCGATAGACCCGTCGCTGGCGCTCCGGGTTCGGATTGTCCGCTCCCTCACGGGCGCGGGTCGGCGGGTCGCGCGGGCCGAAGCCTGCGGCTCGGACGGGTCGTGTCGCTTACGCTCCACGCTCTGATTGACCGCGCCCCCCTCGCGACGGACGGCTATTTCAGCACACGCTCGATTTCGGTTTTCAGGGCATTGGTCGAGGGCTGGTCCAGTTCATAGGTCACGCGCAGGGCGGGTTTGTTGATTTTGAGCAGTCGGCCCAGGTCGATGGGCGTGCCGATGAGGACCAGGTCGCAGTCGGCGGCGTTGATCGTGGACTCCAGTTCCTTCATTTGTTTCTTGCCGTAGCCCATCGCGGGCAGGACTTCGGTGACGTGGGTGTATTTCTCGAATGTTCTTTTGATCGAGCCGACGGCGTAGGGCCGCGGATCGACGATGGTCGCGGCGCCGTGTTGCTTGGCGGCGATGTGCCCCGCGCCGAACTTCATCCCTCCGTGGGTGAGCGTCGGACCGTCCTCGACGACGAGGACGCGCTTGCCCTTGATCGACGCGGCGTTTTCGACGGTCACCGGGGATTTCGCGCGGATGATTCTCGCATTGGGATTGATTCGCTTGATGTTGCGTTCGACGGTCTTCACGTCCTCCGGGTCCGCAGTGCCGGTCTTGTTGATGAGGACCACGTCGGCCATTCGGGCGTTGGTCTCGCCGGGGTAGTAACGCACCTCGTGTCCGGCGCGGTGCGGATCGGCGACGACGATGTAGAGGTTGGGGCGGTAGAAGGACATGTCGTTGTTGCCGCCGTCCCAGAGGATGACGTCGGCCTCCTTCTCGGCCTCGCGGAGGATGCGCTCGTAGTCGATGCCCGCGAAGACGACGTTGCCCGCGTGGATGTGCGGCTCGTATTCCTCGCGCTCCTCGATGGTGCAGTGATGCAGATCGAGGTCTTCGATCGTCGCGAAGCGCTGACAAATCTGTTTGGTGAGGTCGCCGTAGGGCATGGGGTGGCGCACGGCGGCCACACGCTTGCCCATCGCCTTGAGAATCCCGGTGACGGCCCGCGAAGTCTGGCTTTTGCCGCAGCCGGTGCGCACGGCGCAGACCGCAATGACCGGCTTGGTCGAGGCGATCATCGTGCTCTTGTGACCGAGGATTCGGAAGTCGGCGCCAGCGGCGTTGACGATGGCCGCTTTGTGCATCACGTCCTCGTGGGCGAGGTCGGAATAGGCCATCGCCACTTGGTCGACGTCGTGTTGGCGGATCAGCGCGACCAGTTTCTCCTCCGGCTCGATGGGGATGCCGTTGGGGTAGCGATCGCCGCAAAGCTCGGCGGGGTAGGTGCGGCCGTCGATGTCGGGAATCTGGGCGGCGGTGAACGCCACCACCTCGTAACGCGGATCCTTCCGCCAGAAGGTGTTGAAGTCGTGGAAGTCACGCCCGGCTGCTCCGAGGATGATGACTTTGATCCGGTTCTTGGTCGTCGAAGACGCACCCGTAGGCATAAGAATCTCTCAAAACCCCTGAATCGCCGCGCCTGAACGCCCCGGACACGCCGGGTTCACGGGCGAACGACGAATCGACTCCGGAATCTATGGGAAGAGGCCCGCGCGGGCAAACACGGGACGCGAGCGGAGCACCAATGCCGGTACGCTGACCGTGGGCTATTCATGCTATAACGCAATAGTTAATGCTGCGCTGCTAGATGGTCAGCGATGGGGGTCTGCCGGTTGGGCGGCGACGGCGTAGGGTGAGCGTTCCGGGAGAGCCTTGTACAAGGTGATGAGGAAGGCGACGCCGGCGAGGAAGAGCACCAAGCCGACGAACTGAGAAACGGTGAGGCCGGCGACGTCGTGAGGGTTGTCCACGCGGATCATCTCCTCAACCACGCGCTGGATCGGGTAAAGGACCAGGAGCGTGGCGATCACCACCCCATGCCGCTTGCGGACGTAGAAGAGTGCGGAAAGGAAGGCCGACAACAGCATCGCGTGGATCGCGGCGTAGAGCTGGGTCGGGTGGATGGCTAGCGATTTATACTGTGAGGCCAACTGCTCCAGTTCCGAGACCGAGGTTCTCCGGCTGGGTTCGACGCGGGAGGGGAACCGCTGAGCGGTGATGAGGGAAGCCAATTCTTGTTGGTGTGCTCGGGCCTTTCTCTCCGCGGCCTCCATCGAAGCCTTGAGCTTGGCCAATTCCGCAGCATCCGCCGACTGAGCCTTGGCTTTCTCCCACGCCGTCTTCAGATCGTTGAATTGCCGCATCATCCCCTCGCGTTTTTCGACCGACATGGCCAGCAGCGAATCGGGGAGCAGCCAAGGCGGGGGATACAACCGATCCTTGGCGGTGGTAATGAGTTCCGCGGGGACGGTCACCTGACGGTCCTCCCATTCCTTCCAGTGGGCGGGGCTGGCGAAGGGGAAATGGACGGCCCACGCGTAGCGGGCCTCATGGGTCGGCGGCATCTCACAAACTCCGCCGAAACAACACCCGTTGAAGAAGCATCCGAGTCTTCCGAAGGCAAGACCCCACATGGCGCTGGGGGCCATGATGTCGAGATACAACCGAAGGGAGAACTTTTTCAGGACCCCATAGAGGACGACGGCGACGGTGGCACCGATGAATCCGCCGACGAACTCGAGGCCTCCTTCGGTGATGTCGATCACGGCGAGGAAGCGGTTGGAGGCGTCGGAAAACTGCGGAGTCCAATAGTGGATGACGTAGAACGCCCGTGCTCCGCCGACGCCGAAGAGGAGGCAAAAAAAGGAGATGTCGAGGACGCGATCGGGGTCGGCCTTCACCCGGGCGGCCCTACGCATCGCCAGCCAGACGGCACTCAAAAAGCCGATCATGAGGCAAAAGCCGTAGGTCTTGATGGTGAACCCGCCGGGGAGAGAGAAGAGCTCGGGGTGCATTTCGTTACGCTACGTTCAAGAGCTATGTTTCCGAACCGGGAGCGCCAGCGACCGGCCGGCAGAACCCCGCGCTCGCGCTTGGGGTTCGGATTCACACAACCGCGCGGGGGTATCCTAATGAGCGGGTCCGGGTACGTCCACGCGCACGTTGTCGATCAAGCGGCACGAGCCGATGCGGACGGCCAGGCAAATCCGCGCCGGGCGATCGACGGTCGCCAAACGCTCCAACGTCTCGGCGTCCACAAGATCGATGTAGTCGATCGTCGCGGGTCCCGCGGCGAGAATCGTCCCGCAGATTTCACCGAGGATCGCGGGGACGGTACGTTCGCCTCGTCGCACCCGGTCGACGGCGGCGAAGAGGGCACGGGAAAGGCACGCCGCTTGTCGCCGTTCGTTCGCGCCGAGGTAAGCGTTGCGGCTGGACATGGCCAAGCCGTCCGGTTCGCGCAGCGTCGGGCAGCCGACGATCTCCACGGGGATGTTCAGGTTCCGCACCATCTGACGGATGACCGTCAGTTGTTGGTAGTCCTTTTCCCCAAAAAACGCCGCGTCGGCGGGGAGAATCTGAAAGAGTTTGGCGACGACGGTGGCGACGCCGTCGAAATGCCCCGGGCGCAGCGGGCCGCAAAGAACATCGGTGACCCCGCGCACATGCACCGTCGTTTTCGCGCCGGAGGGATACATCGTCTCGACGGTCGGCGTGAAGACCCAATCCACGCCCGCCCGTTCACAGGCCGCCAAGTCGGCTTCGAGCGGTCGCGGGTAGGCGGCGAAATCCTCCGCGGGGCCGAACTGCGTGGGGTTCACGAAGATGGAGACGGCCACGCGCGTACAGCGGACCTTGGCGGCGCGGATGAGCGACAGATGGCCTTCGTGAAGGGCGCCCATCGTGGGGACGAGGCCGACGGTACCGCCCGCCTGCTGGACCGCGCGGACGGCCTGGCGACAAGGGTCGATGTCCGTGAACACGTTCATCGCGCCGGTCCCGCCCCTTCCATCGAATGGTGTTGGACGAGGTTCAGGCGGGGCCGGTCGTTTCGTGAGCGCGCCGCCGTTACCTATTCAGTTCGTCGTCGATCATGGTCTTGAAGGCCTCGAACGGCTGAGCGCCGGACAGGAACCGGCCGTTGACGAAGAACGCGGGCGTACCCGTCACCCCGACCTTCGAACCTTCCGCTGCGTCCTTTTCAACGTCGGCCCGGTATTTTCCCGCACTGAAACAGGCCGTAAAGGTTTCGACGTTCAAACCCAGGTCCGTGGCGTGTTTCTTCAGATCGTCATCGGAGAGCGCCTGCTGGTTGGCGAAGACTTTGTCGTGGTACTCCCAGAATTTGCCCTGTTCGTGGGCGCATTGAGCGGCCTCGGCGGCGGGCTTGGCACGGTTGTGCATGGGCAGGGCGAAGTCGCGCCAGACGATTCTGACCTTGTCGCCGTAGGTGTCTTGAATCTGCTTGAGGGTCGGACCGACCCGCGCGCAGAACGGTCACTGAAACTCGGAGAACTCGACGATCGTGACCTTGGCATCCTTGGGGCCTTTGACGGGATCGTTGGCGGCGATGACCACGTCGGCACGCGGCGCATCAAGGACGATCTTGACCTCGGCCTTCGTCTTCAGTTCAGCAAGGAGGTTGTTCTTGGCCTCCGTTTCCTGCTGGTTTGCGAGGAATGGGCGGATCTGTGCGGAGACCTGCTCCAGCGTTTTACCGCCCATTCGGGCACTATTGGCTTTGTAATACGTCTCCACGTCCGTGTCCGTGACGGGCTTCGCTTTTTCGGCGACCCGCTTTTTGATGAGTTCATCGACGGTGATCTTCTGAGCCGCGGCATCCTCGCCGAGCAGCCGCTCCATCAGAACCTGGTCCAGCGCCGCGCGACGGGCGTCATACAGGGATTGGGCCAGCTTCATGTCCGTCTTCAGAGCTTTGGCGTCCAACTCCTGAAGCGTGACGGGCTTGCCGCTGATGTAAGCGGCGACTCCCGGGTCCGGCTTCGGCGCATCGGGTTTGGCCGGTGTTTGCGCCCACGCCGCCGCGCCTCCCAAGGCGCTCAGAGCGGCACAGGCCGCCACCCGCAGTTTGATCCTCGACATTCCAACACTCCTTTCGTGTAAGAGCCTGCCTACAGGCTTCCCCGGAGGCTACCACAAACTCCGCCCCACGGAAAGTACCTCGGTTCTTGCCAGCCGCTAATATACGCGAACCGGGGGTTGTTACACAATATCGGGCGGACGCCGACCCTCACGCCGCCCCCCCACCCCGGGGAGGGGGCGGGCTCCGGCAAAGTCTAACCGAGGGGCATGGGTCGTGTCTAGCCCTTTGGAATCGAGCGACTTGGACACCGACGTGGAAGTGACAAAGTCGTCCGAGGTAGACCTGGTACGCCGGGCGCAACAGGGCGATTCCGCGGCGTTCGGAAGCCTGGTGCGGAGCCATCAACGGCGAGCGGTTTCGCTGGCGTACCGGCTTCTGGGGAACGTGGCGGACGCGGCCGACGTTAGTCAGGATGCGTTCGTCCGAGCCTATCGCAACCTCGGTCAACTCGATGACCCGATGCGGTTCGGCGGGTGGCTGATGCGGGTGGTCGGCAACCTCGCGCTCAACTACCGCCGGTCACGGGCGTCGCGGGCGGCGACTTCGCTCGACGACGCCCTGGAGGTCGGGGCCGAGGTTCGGCGGCCGACGACGCGTCAACGACTGACGCATGAGGGGGATGACGAGGGAGGCCCGCTGTCCGATGAACTGCACGACGCCGTCAGTCGAGCGCTGGAGCGGTTGCCGGACAAGCAGCGGCTGGCGTTGATCCTGTTCAGCGTGGAGGGTCTGCCGCAAAAAGAGGTGGCGGAGATCCTCGAATGCAGCGTGGAGTTAGTGAAATGGAACGTCTTTCAGGCCCGCAACAAGCTGAGGGAGATGCTGGCGGAGCATCTGTGATGAGACGGATGCTGGTGGATGTTTCGACGTGGGTGGTGAGGATGGCGGAATTCGTGATCCGCCGACGGTCGTTCGGGAGAGCGAGTTTTTGTGAGTTCACGGGCGTGCATTTTCATGGGCCGAATCAGTAAGAGGTTGTGGACGGTGGGTACCCGACGATGACTGGTGACGCGTACAACCCGGACGATCCGGCATTCCTCATTAGTCGCTCGCTCGACAACGACCTGTCGGAGGCCGAGCGTCGCCGGCTCGATGAGGCCCTGGCCCAGTCGGAGTCGTTGCGATCAGAGGCCTCGAAGTTCGAGGCCGTTGATCGGCTCGTTCAACGATGGGGGCGGTGCTCCGTGGAGCTGGATTGGAGATCTCACGCGGCCTTAACGCAAGCCAGCGCCGCGGAAGGCACGGGCGACACGGGTTCGCGGAAGATCGACGATCTGCTGCGGCGTTGGGGGGGCCGAAGCGACGAGGTCGAGGCGGTTGATCTCACCGTGGGCGTCCTGGCGAAGATTCGCGGCGAGCGGCGACGTGCGACGCCGCAGCGTTACCTGCTGCGGATCGGCTTACCGCTGGCGGCCGCGGCGGCGATCATCCTCACGGCGACCACAACGACGTGGTTCGCACCCGCGCCTCAGCCGATCTGTCGAGTGGCCATCGGACCTTCGTCGCGGGAGACGACGGGAGTCGCACCCGAAACGGGATCGGCCGTCGTGGTCTCCTTCGCTCGACCGACGGAGGTGTTGGCGGCATCGCCGAGGGCGCCGTTCATTGGTTTCGCGACGATCGGGGTGGAACCGATCGGGGCGGGGTCGGAGGAGAGCGCGCCGTTATGAGGCGGCGAGCGTGGGGTCAGGGAATGACGGTCGGGCAGGCGGGTTTTACCGGAGTAGGGTCACTATGATGACACTCATACACGTATGGACGATGCTCGTCGCAGCGGGGGCGACGCCATTCCTCGACACTCGCGGGTTGATCGAACAGGCCTTGAGTGAGCCGACGAAGATCACCCTCGAAAACGTCAAGCTGAGCGAGGCGATCGCCGAAGTGACGGAGCAGACGGGGGTGCGGGTGGTCATGTCGCCGGAGGTGATGCAGCTCACGCCGCAAGGGCCGGACACGCTCATCCAAAAGGTGGACATCGCCCAAATGCCCCTCCGCGAAGGGTTGACGCGGTTGTTCGGTCCGCTGGGGATGACGTGGTTGGTGCGACAGGATTGCGTCGAGGTCGTCCCCAAGGAGGCGATCCTGTGTTTGGGACGTGTGCCGACCTGGCCGGAGTTGGAGATGCTGTCGGAGTTGTCCGCCATGCAGCCCGGCTTGGACGCTACGGCGCTCGCCAAGCTCCAGGGGCGAGTCCAGTTTCAAATGCCCGTTCCAGACGCCTGGCGGATGCTCAGCGACGCGATCCGCAACGTCGGCGCGGGGCCGGGCGACGAAGTGCTCAGCCTGGCGTCCCGCGGGCTGGGGTGGGGGTGGTGCTTGTCCGGTCCGCGGATCGTGGTGTCGCCGTTGGAGGAGCAGGTCCGCCGTCGCCTGCAACAGCCAATCTCCTTGCGGATGAACAACCGGCCGCTGTTCGATGTGATGAACGCCGTCGGGGCGCCGGTGAATATCGCGGTGCGCGCCGAACCGGGCGCGTTGACGTCGCTGCCGATGCAGGTGCAACGAAACTTCTCGCTCAACGCCCAACAACTGCCCGTCGAACAAGTTCTTGACACGATTTCGGCCAACACCGGATTGGGATACTTGGTCGGACCGGAGGGCGTCCTGTTCTATCGCCCGGAGGCGAGAGGGTCTGACCCGAAGACCGCGGAGTCTTCCGGCTCGGCGCCCGCTCCCGCCGCCGCCGACCCGTATGTGGCCAAGATGGTCATCCCGCTCGAAGGCGGCAAGGCGATCGAGTGGCTCATCCGTCGCTCGGAACTGCCCGAGGATCTTCGTCAGATGCGCGAGCGGGACATCGAAGCGGTGATTGCGACTCTCCGACAGCGAAGCGGCACGGCCTCGCGTCCGTAGTCGGGAAACGCCGAAATACTGAAACTCCGGAAGATTTGCCGCGACTCACGGTTCCGTGTTCCGATGGGTCATCGCTTCAACGCACGGCCTGTCGCGCTTCAAGCACCGCGTTCGCGCGTCCGCGCCGGCGGTTGAACCTTTCCACACGTCCGCGATGGGTTGACCGGATGGCCTGCTTGTGTTCCAATCCGCGTTTTCGGCACCGCTAGCTCAGTTGGCAGAGCAGCTGACTCTTAATCAGCGGGTCGAAGGTTCGAGTCCTTCGCGGTGCAGTGTAAGTCGTTAAAATACAAGGAGTTACGGTGAGCCGCCGGGAAGTCGCCCCGGCGGTTTTTCCGGCTCTCCGCCATTTCCGCTGATGGAAGCTGGCCGACCACAAGAGCTTGCGAGAGGCGACCGTTCGATTTCGTGGGCCAAAGCCCTTGCCAGTACTGGGAAAGCGGTTGCAAGGGGGTAAGTCTCCTCCCTGACGAGGCATTGAAGTTGGTGTTCCGCAATCCAGCGGTCGGCCGACCACAAGAATCAGCGAGTTTGGCGGAGAGCCCGAAAGGCAAGGCTCCGAGCTGGAGCCGAGCGAGACAAGTAGCGCTGTCATACCAGGGTTACCGCGGCGTCCCCGGACTGCGGCTCGTCGCGGCAAACCCCGGACTCTTCGCCTGAGCCGCCGCCACTGTGATCGCCGCGGGGTCGACGAGGGCGGCCGCGGCAAAAGCGCGGCTGCGTGCCTTACAGGCGTCGCACTGTCCGCACGCCTGCGGGCCGATGCCGTCGCAGGTCCAGGTCTTCTCCAACGGCACGCGGAAGCGAACCGCCAGTTGGATCACCTCCGCATAAGTGAGGTCCATGAGCGGCGCCTCCAGCCGCACCGGGGCTCGCGGACGCAGGGCCGTTTCCACCATGATGTTGAAGGCGTGGAGGAATTCGCGGCGCTGGTCCGTCGCCGACTCCAACCCGGGCAGCCCCAAGTGCGTCGCGTCGCAACTCCGCATCAGACCGACGGTGATCGTGGGCGACCCGACGCGAAGCGCGCCTTGCACGCCGACGGAAAGCACCATGGGCATGAGTCCACGAAGGACCGCCGGGGACACCCCCGACGCGGGCTCCGTACCACCCGTTGGCGGCCTGGCCCGTGAACCGGGCTGCGCCGTGGTCTCGGTGGGACTTCGCTGAAGCTGGATGAAATGCGGCAGGGCGATCCGCAGAACTTTCGCGCGGGGGAATGTCGGGGCGAGCGATTCCAGGGCGCTGATCTCCCGCGTGGCCGACACCTGGCCGTAGTTTACGTGCAGGAGGACGAGGTCGTGGTCCTTGGCGTACCGACCGGCCGCCGCCGCCCCCTTGATCCCCCCGCCGCTCATCACCACCATCGGCGTCATGCGTCACTCCTCGTCTGACCTCTTGTTTATCGTCACTTGACCGTGAAACGATCGGCGGAAAGGCCCCGTCTGAGCGCCGAAACACACACCGCCGGTGTACCTTGCGGCCGCCGCCCTCTACGGATAGCTTGAAACCCGGCGTAGTGGATTCCCTGCGCCCGAGGGTTTGAAGATGCCTGAAGTCGCCCCCTTTCCGGCCATCCGCTACGACCTCCGACGCGTCGGCGGCGATCTGTCCGCCGTCCTCGCCCCACCCTACGATGTGCTCGACGAAGCCGACAAGCAAGCCCTGCTCGCACGCAGCGACCGCAACATCGTCGCCATCGACCTGCCGCACCTTCCGCCGAAATCGGCCGGCCCGGAGCAAGCCTACCAACGGGCCGCGCGCACGTTGCAGGACTGGCTGCGCGACGGCACGTTGATCCGCGATCCCGCCCCCGCCCTCTACCTCTACCACCAGCGGTTTGAACACGACGGCAAGCGGTACTCCCGCCGGATGTTCATCGCCCGCGTGCGTCTGCAACCGTTCTCCGAAGGGTCCATTCTGCCGCATGAGCGGACCTTCGGCGGCCCTAAGGAAGACCGCCTCGCCTTGATGAAGGCGACACAGTGCAATCTGTCGCCCATCTTCGGATTGTACGGCGACCCACGGGACGAAATCGGCGCCCTGTTCGCTCCGACGGCCGCCAAGTCGCCTGACGCCGTCGGAACGCTCGAGAAGGTCGAGAACCGTCTGTGGGGGGTCACGGACACCAAGGTGATCCACCTTGTCGTTGCCGGTATGTCGAACAGAAAGGTGTACATCGCCGACGGTCATCACCGGTACGGGACGGCGTTGATGTATCGCGACTGGCTGGGCGAACGGCAGGCTTGTCCTGAGCCTCGAAGGAGCGGAACGCTCCCCGACGACCACCCAGCCAACTATGTCATGTTCGTTCTCGCCAGTATGGACGACCCCGGCTGCCTCATTCTGCCCTACTATCGCGTCTTGGAGCAGATCGACGCGGACACGCTGGCTCGGTCATGGTCGGCGGGAGTTACAAGGATTGAGACGAAACCTCCCTCTCCCTCCCAGGGAGAGGGTTGGGGTGAGGGTCGCGGCGCCGACGTCGTGCTCTGGGATGGCCGATCGGCCAAGGAGATCCCGTTGCGGTTCACCGACCGCGCACGACTGGCGACGCTCGAACCCAACGAATGCCCGGCCTGGCACAGGCTCGACTACGCCTATTTGCACCGCTATCTGATCGATGAACTATTGACCCGAAAGCTCGGGGCCGCGCCGACCGTGCACTATGTGAAATCCCTGGAGGACGCCAAACAGACCGCCCGACGGTGCGAAGGAGTCGCCTTGCTGGTCAATGCCACTCCCATGTCACACCTCCGCGCCGTGGCCGAATCCGGCGGCCTCATGCCCCAAAAAAGCACCTACTTTTACCCCAAACTCGCCACGGGGCTGGCGATACTCTCGCTCGAAGAGGTGTCGGGTCGATGACCCGACGCTACGCGTCTGCCCGATGGATGGACGGGCGTAGCTTCGTACCTGACCACGTGCAGCTCGCGTGTACCGCGTCGCCTACTTCTTAATCGTGATCCAGGCGTAGTGCGTGCTGCCGTCCGACAGCGTGGCGATCAGTTTCCACGTTCCCTGACTGAAGCCGGTCCGGGTGTTTAGGTTGAAATGCCACTCGCCGTCCGTCAGCCGGAACTGGTTTCCGGTCGTGGCCGCGTCGGTCGGCGTAGCGTCGATCGCCGGTTCAGAGTCCACGGCGCTGCTGTATTTGACCGCCTGGAGCGTGTGGATTCCAGTCAGCAGCGGACTGCCGCACTGCGAGGCCGCAAACTTCACCGGGATCGTGCTGCCCAGCTTGAAGGCCCGCAGGGGGTCGGCAAAGCTGCCGCCGATCGCGTCGGCGCCGCCGACCGGGGGCAGGAAGCAGGGCCAGCGCGCATAAATGGGACGATTGGGCAACATGGGCAATTTGGCGCCGTATCGTCTTCTGCCGTTTCCTGCAGAAAATGCAGTCTGTCAGGCTGCGGCACCGGAGAATGTAGGTTCATACC
>Ga0315274_10013122_pt1 | contig 11790 bp, 8 predicted proteins | sample YL17G02_20_MG_FD_203700 | JGI IMG/M metagenome (GOLD analysis project Ga0315274, IMG submission 203700) | Sediment microbial communities from Yellowstone Lake, YNP, Wyoming, USA - YL17G02_20 | ecosystem: Environmental > Aquatic > Freshwater > Lake > Sediment | place: USA: Wyoming | collected... | reverse complement strand
AAGGCAGCCTCATGTATCAGGTCGTCGGACGCTGCTACCTGCCGCGCCCGAAGGTTTCGGGCGCGCCGCAAAAGGAGCCGATGACCATCACCGTCGACTACGACCGCACGCAGTTGACGGCGCAGGACGTCCTTTCCGTCACGGCGAAGGTGGCCAACAACCGCCGCGCCGCCGCCAAGATGGTCATAGTTGACCTGGGCCTGCCGCCGGGATTCACGCTGATGCCGGACGAGTTGGACAAGATGGTCAAGGCCGGCAAGATCGAGAAATACTCGGTGACGGGGCGCCAGATCATTATCTACCTGCGTGAAGTGGCCGCCAACGCAAGCGTCACGATCCGCTACCAACTCCTGGCGAAGTACCCCCTGAAGGCCAAGACTACGGTGTCGTCCGTGTACGAATACTACAATCCGGCCGTCAGGGCCCAGGCCGTCCCCGTCGAGTTGACCGTCACGAAATGACCCTGCGCCCGTTTCCCCTCTCCCCCCGGGAGAGGGCCAGGGTGAGGGCGCATGCTGCGTGTAGACGAAATCCCGGCCTGTCGAAACGCCTGATTCCCCTCTCCCTCCGGGAGAGGGCCAGGGTGAGGGCGCATGCTGCAGGTAGATGAGATCCCGACCCACAGGGATAGCGCCTGGCTTGCCGCGCCGATTTCCTCCCTCAATTCCCCGTCTTGCCTGAAACCGTACCCGTCCCCTTCTGCACGCATTCTGATTTGGAAAGCGCTGCGTGAGGTTACTCGTGCCTGAGCGCCTCGATCGGGTCGAGGTTCGCGGCGCGCATGGCGGGGTACAGTCCGAAGACAATCCCGATCGACATGCTTATTCCAAGCGAGAGCGCCAGCGACCAGAGCGTGACGACGGTCGGCATCCCCGCGAAGAGCGTGATAAGCGTGGGCGTGAGTATCCCGAGCGTGATGCCGATGAGCCCGCCGACGGTCGACAGGACGACCGTCTCAATGAGGAACTGCCCGACTATCTGGGAACGGCGCGCGCCTATCGCCCGGCGCACGCCGATCTCGCGCGTGCGCTCGGTCACGGAGGCGAGCATTATGTTCATGATGCCGATGCCGCCGACGAGAAGGGAGATCCCGGCTATGGAGCCGAGGACTATGTTGAAAGTGCGCTTGGTGGCCTCGGCCTGTTTGAGGAGGGCCAGCGGCACGTTAATCCGGTAGTCGACCTTCTTGTGGAAACGTTTGAGCATCGTATCAAGGGCTGCGGCGACCGTCTCGACGTTGGAGATGTCGTCGACTTCGACCAGGACCTGGTGGAGTTCCACGAGTTCGCGCTCTCGGCTGCCGGACGAGTTCCGAATGACGACGTCGCCGAAACGGTGCCGCGCGACGTCGAGCGGAATGTATGCGTCGATCTCGAGGTCGGGGGTCTGGATACCGCCGCCGGCCGTCTCCGACCTTACGATGCCGACGACCTCGAAGTAATCCGAGCCGCAGCGGATGTTCTTGCCGATGGTGGCCTCCGTCGCGAGGAGTTTCCTCGCCCCGTGCTCGGTCAGAACGCACACCGGGGCGGACGAGTCCAGGTCACGCTGCGTCATGATGCGGCCCGCCAGGACTTCGCGCGACACGAGCCGGAACCATGAGGGAATGGTCCCGACGATGCGAAGTTCGATCTCCTTTTCTCCGACGAAGGAGTTCTTGCGCACGAGTTTTGCCGGCACGGTCCGGGTAACGTGCGGGATCGTACGGCTGATGCGGTCCACGTCATCGTACTTGAGGCCGTAGACGCTCATCATCGACACGCGGTTGGCGGCCGCCTCGTCCTCCGTCGGCTTGACGGCCGTGATCATGATGTTGTTCGAGCCGAGTTTGCGTATCTGATCGAGCGCCTCGCGGCTGGCGCCTTCGCCGACGGAGAGCATCGCGATGACCGAGCCGACGCCGAACACCACGCCGAGCACCGTCAGGAAACTTCGCAGTTTGTGCAGGAGCAGCGTCTTGATCCCGAGGCGGATGTTCCTGGCCACCCTGGACGTCATTGCCGGATCTCCTCGTCGCTTTCGATGCGACCGTCGAGCATGTGAATGCGCCGCCTGGAGTACGAAGCGATGTGGGTCTCGTGCGTCACCATTATGATCGTTCTGCCGCGCCCGTTGAGCTCCGACAGAAGCTCCATTATCTGCTGACCCGTCGCACTGTCGAGGTTGCCCGTCGGCTCGTCGGCAAGAAGCACGGCGGGGTCGTTGGCAAGCGCCCGCGCGACGGCTACCCGCTGCTGCTGCCCGCCCGAAAGCTCCGCCGGCCGGTGGCCCAGCCGATCGCCGAGGCCCACGAGTTCCGCAAGTTCGGTGCTGCGCCGCCCGCTCTCGTCGGCCTCCCAGCCCAGGTAGTAGAGAGGCATTTCGATATTCTCCCTGACGGTGAGCTGCGGTATCAGGTTGAAGCTCTGGAAGATGAACCCCAACTCGCGCAGGCGCAGCGCGCTCAAGGCGTTGTCATCGAGCAGGCTCACGTCGTGCCCGTTAAGGGTGTAGCTGCCGCGCGTCGGCCTGTCAAGGCAGCCGAGGAGATTGAGCATCGTGCTCTTGCCGGAACCCGACGGGCCCATGATCGCGTTGAAACTGCCCTTCGGGAACGACAGCGTCACGCCCGCCAGCGCGTGCACTTCCTGGGTCCCCATGTGGTAGACCTTGTGCACGCCATCGAGCCGGACTATGGCGCCGTTGCCCTGTTCGCCGTGGACGGCCTCACTCACTGCCTGAACCCTCCCCTGAGGAAGCCGAGCCGTCGGCCGCGCCGCGGCGGCCGCCCGCCGCGCCGTCGCGAGACCGGGGCCGATCGAGGCGCGAATCGGTCGAGCCGTCCGAGCGGAGCCTCGGCCTCCTGAGCCGCGAATCTGACGAGCCGACGGCGGTACCCTCACCGGCGTCGGAGGTCCCGTCATCCTGCCTGACGCCGGTGCGCCTGCCGCCGAACTGCGAGCGCATGGCGGCGCGTTGTTCATCCGTCATGCTCTCGAAGAACTTCTGGCGCTCCTCGCTCGACATCGACCTGAGTTTCTCGGGATCAAAAGCGGCTGCCGGCTGGCCGGCGCGCGCGCCGTTGGCCGCGAGATTGCTGTCGGAAGAGCCCGTGCGAGCGACTCCCGCCGGGATCGCCGCGCCCCCTTCGCCCTGCGCCCCGTAAGAGGCCGCCTCAAGGGGCGGCGTCAGGCTGACGACTTCGCCTTCTTTGAGGCCCGACGCGACGCGGATAACCCTGTTGTTATCGAGGCCGACTTCTATAGTACGCGGCTCGAAATCCGAGCCTGTCTTCACGTAAACGGTCGGCTTGCCTGAGACGCGCGTGACCGCCTGCACCGGAACGAAGAGCGCGTCGTCATACTGGTCCACTATTACCTCCGCCCGGCAACTCATCCCGGGGCGCAGATCCTTCATATCCCCCTGCAGGTCTATCGCGGTCGAATAGACCGTGAGATCGGGATTAAGCCACTGCGACTGCGCGTCGGGCAGCACTCCGATTTTCGATACGGCACCGTAGAAAACCCGTCCGGGGAGGGCGTCCACGGTTACGCGCACGGGCAGCCCCAGGGAGACCTTGCGAAGAGCACTCTCCTGCACCTTTATCTCGGCCCTCATGGCCGCGGCGGTCGGCAGGTAAATGAGTTCCTGGCGCTCCCGGACTTCCTGGCCCTCGGCCAACGGTTGCTGGTTGCCGTGGCGCTCGCCGGTGGCGGTGGTGGCGTACACGACCATGGCGTCTACGGGCGCCTTGATGCGGCATTTGTTGATCTGGTCGTTCAATTTGTCGAGTTTGGTCTTCTGGCGGTTGAACTCGGATTCCCTGGCCTTGAGGTCCGCCTCCGCCTGCACGACGTCGGCGGCGGCCTTTCGCTTGACGCGGTCAAGCGCCATCTTGGTCTGTGTGACGTCTGATTTGAGCCTCTCGAGCTCGCGGTTGTAGGTGTACTTCTCGAGAAGATCAAGCTGCGTCTTGGCCTGGCTCAGCGAGAGTTCAGCGCGCCTTTTCGCCAGTTTGTCCCCCTCCAGTTCTGTTCGGGTTATGTACCCCTCCGCCGCCAACTGTTCCGACCACGTCAGGTCTTCAGCCGCCCGCTCCAGGTCTATCTTTGCCAGCGTGATATCGCTGTCGGCCTTCTGCAACTGCTGAGGGTACTCGCCCTCGAGGTACTTGTTGAGGTCGATATCGGCGAACCGGCAGTCGAGGTCCGCCTTGGCGGTATCGGAGTTGCCCTGGGATTTCGTGACCTCGAGGGTCTCCCGCGCACGGACGAACGACGCCTCGGCGTTGAGGACCGTTATCTGCTGCGAGGTTCTCTGGTCCTCGAGCGTCGAGGTGTCAAGCTCAACGAGGAGGTCGCCCGCCTTTACATTTGTGCCTTCCGGGATAAGCGAAAGGATGGTGGTGCGCCCCTCGACGGACGACTTGAGGATGACCTGCTCGCGGCTCTTTACGGTGCCGGACTCGCTTATGGAGATCGTCAGCGGCCCCCGCTGCACTGCGGCCGTCGGCTGGGCCTTGTTCTCCGCCCTGCCGGAGCCGAGGAGCCACAGCAGCAGGGCCGCCGCCAGCACGACCGCGACGATGCCCACGGCCGTCGGCTGCTTGGTAACAAGCTTGAGGAAATCAGCGTAAAGTTTACCGGCTCTGCTTGAATTTTGCTGGGTCATATTCTCGCCATAAGCCTTTCTCGTCAGTTTCAAGTAATCCCATGTCGCGCTGCAGCGCAAGCGTCGCAACGCGGTAGTCCACGAGGCCGGCGGTAAGCGCGTTCTGCGCCGAGACGAGCGCCTCCTGAGCGTCAAGCTGATCGCGGATCTCGGCGCGCCCCGCCTGGAGGAAAAGTTCAACGGAACTCACGCGGCGCCGCGCAACGTTCACGGCGACCAACTGTATCTTTATCGATTCCCGGGACGTCAGCAACGTCCGCAGGTCGTTGCGGATGTCCTGCTTGGCATTGTCCTCCGTTTGCTGCAGGTCCCGCTCCGCCTTCTCGAAATCGATGATGCTCTTTCGGTAGCTGTTCCTTTCGGAAGTCCTCTGCCAAGGCAGGTCGGCCGACAGCGTTGCGCCGTAGGCGCCCAGCTCGGGGCGAAGCTGGGCATCTGGGCTCGTGGCCGAGCCGGCCGAGCGCCCCTCTCCGAACGAGCCGCCCAACTGGAGGTCAAGCCCCGCCTGGAGCGCGTTGGCGGCGACTATGACCTTGCGCTGCGCGTCGTAAAGCCGGCCGATGGCCGTGCGGAGGTCGAGGCGGTTCTCGAGGGCAAGGTCGGTCGCCAACCGTTCGTCTATCTCGTAAGGCCCCGCGCCCTCCAGGCTGGGACCTTCGAGTTCCACGGGGGCATCCGCGGCCAGAACCGAAGCCTGGGCTTCCGTGCCTGAGGGCGCGGCCGTCGCCTGCGACGCATCCGGGGCGGCCGGCGCCTGAGGCGCCGGAGCGGGCGCAGCGGGCTCCGCTGCCGAAGGAGCATCCGGGGCAAGAGTTTTCGATTCGTCCTCGCCGATAGTGGCCTTCGCGGAAGCGGCCAGCCTGTCGAGTTCCTCCGGGTCCAACGCGATTCCGGCGTCGATCGGCAGCCCAAGCGTGACCTTGAAATTGTCGAGGCTGTTCTGATGGCTTGCCGTCGCGGTTATCCACCTGTCGCGCGCCCTCAGTTCATCCTGCCGCGCCTGGTCTACCTGTATCTCGGGCAGCCGCCCGGCGTCGGCAAGCCGGCGCGCCCGACGAGCCGAAGTGATGAGGCTCCTGTAGTTGTCCTCGGCGTTCTTGACGCTGTCGAGGCCCCGCAGCACGTCGAGGTACTGGCTTGCCACCCTCACCGCGAAATCCCGCCTGTAGTCCTCGAAAGCATAGATGGCGTAGACGACGCTGCGCTCGGCTTGCGTCAGCGGCTCGGTCACGACGCGCTTGCCCGCCCCCCGCAAGAGCGGAATGGATACCGACGTGTCGGCCCTGATGCCCAGCGACGAAGCGTGATCGCCCGTCAAAAGCGTCGCGAGGTCGAGCGCGAGCCCGGCCGTGACGGACGCGCCGGTGGCGAGCAGTTTGGACCACTGCACTCTGTTCGAAACCACAAGCGAGTTGTCGGGCTTACCCCCCTGCGAATGGTCGGTCGAGAAATCCGCGTCCCCGCTGTCGGTGAATATCGAACGGAAATTGTGTCGCGCGAGGTCCAGGTCCAGCGCCGCGCGAAAGAGTGCCTCCTTCTGCGACTGGTACTCGCGCGAATTCGACGCGGCTACCTGGAGCGCGTCGAAAAGCGAGAGCTTCACGGGTTCGGCCGTCACCGCGGGCGCGGCCTCAGCCGGGGGCTTTTTCGACGCCGCGCTTTTCTCCGGCCAATCGGAAGGTTTCGCAAGCGCAGAGGTGCCGAGCGATTCGGGCCCGGCGACCGGCAGGGCCTGCGATTCTATCAAACGCCTGCGAAAGGTGTCCTCCGGCGTTTCGATCGTGAACGGCTCTGTGTGCCCGAGGGCCTGCTTCTGCTTCTGCGCGATTATCTCCGCTGCGACGCGGTCAGCCTCCTTGTGGTAGCCGGCCGGGGATTTGCAGCCGGCAATAAGGATCGGCAGAACCGCCGCTGACAACGCGAAAACGGCTTTCGGCGAGGCAAGTATCCTCCGGAGTCTCTCTGTCACTTTGGTCTCTCCCGGCTTTCCATGGGTTCCCTGTCTCTTTCCCGGCCTTCCATGGGTTCCCTGTCCCTGCCTTCCCGGCGGGTTCGGCGCTCTGCCATCAGTTTGTCGTACTTATCCCTCTGCTTATCATCGAGGATCTTGCGGGTCTCTCCCACGGCCCGGTCGAAGATCTCGCGGCGCCTGGCCTCCAGGCTCTTCTGCGCAGCAGCCTCCGACGCCAGTATCTTCTCGTACAGGACGAGGCTGTCCGACGACATGAGCTCCCTGATGCCCTTCTCCCGTTCGGTGCGAATCGCCTCAATGCCTTCCACGCCGAGCGTGCGGCTTTCCTCCATTGCGGCGGACCAGATCTCGCGGATCTTGGAAGACTGCTGCGCCGTAAGGTTGAGTTCCTCGGGCAAATGCGGCCGTTCGCGCCGATGGCCGCGCCGCCCTATCGCCGCGTGAAGCGCAGCCCCCGCCAGAAAAGCCGCCACAAAACAGGCAACAAATATCAGTCTCTTAGAGGTCATTCCACCGCCTCCGCGGAAAGATCCGCGAGTATGTAGTTTGCCAACTGCTCGTCCTCGGGCCTGTCGGCCGGCGCCGGCTGTGACATTTCAAGCGAGATCGCCGCAAGCGACAGCTCGTAGCGGCCCGTTGCCTGGGAACCCGGCGATTCGGCGAATATGTAGATAAGCGATGCGCACAGCACCGCGGCGGCCGCCGCCATCAGTCCCTCCGCAAGATGAAGGATCGCGTCCCCGGGGCGCCGGACAAGCGCCTGTCGTATCCGGTTGCCGAGGTCCCGCCGCGCCGCCGGCGACCAGGTGCCCTGGAGTGTCCGTGAGACCGACCGTATCGCCTCGAACCGGTCTGCGCATGACGCGCACTCTTCAAGATGGGACTGGATCTCCCGGCCTTCCTCGGGCGAAACCTCGCCGTCGAAGAACGCCGAGAGCCTCCCGGAAAACGCGCAAGCCCCGTCTTCGATTTCCTCCGGCATCTTGTCTGGCATCTGTGACCACCTCACCGGCCACGGCCGCTCAGTTTTTCGCGAAGCGCCGCGCGCGCCCTGTGCAGCCTTGACTCGACCGTCCCGCGCGGCACGGACAGCACGCGCGCGATCTCGTCGTACGAAAGCCCTTCTATCTCCCTTAGAACGATTGCCTGTCTGTAACGCTCGTCGAGGCCCTCAAGCGCCCACGCCAGATCCATCTTCATGTCGGCCTGCCGTACGGCGTCGCCGGCGGGCTTCGCTTCGGCCTCTTCCAGGAGCGCGTGCTTCCGCAGCCCCTCCCGCCGCCTGTGCCTGGCAGCCTGTCGGACGAGGATGGACACAAGCCATGTGCGGACGCTCGCCGCCCACCTGAACGACCTCATCCCCGAAAAAGCGGCCAGGAAAGTCTCCTGAACCACGTCCTCGGCGGCCGCCGCGTCGCCCACGAGCGAATACGCAAGCCGTACAAACGGCCGGCAGTACCGGTCCATGAGCGAATCGAAACTTGCAGGGTCGCCCGCCGCGGCCTGCTCCAGCAACTGCCGATCGTCGGCGCCGGGCGCAGGCTCTTTCTCGCAGTTCACCACAGATTAGTTCCGTGAAGGGGCCGGTTTCTTCCCGCCAAAAATGACGCTTACAGCAATAGTATCCTCGAAAACCCGCATCAAGACCGGCCCGCGGCCATGCGGCGGTCTCGATGCAGACTCCGGGCAACTATTCTATCAGGCCCCTGTGCGCGCTTCGACCCCCCCAAGTGCCGCTGGCGGCCTCGCCAAGGGTAGGGTGGGCTTCCCTGTCCGGCGAAGCCTTGGCGAAGCCGGAAGCCCACGCGCTGGAGTCCTTTGCTCATCGCATCTCCAACGATTAGGACGTAGGGCGTCCTGACCAGTCGCGACGCCATTTCCCCTCTCCCCTCGGGAGAGGTTTACCCGCCTATGGCCGGGCCGGGATGAGGGCGAAAGCCGAGTCCATGCGCGCCGCAGCAACAGACTGCCAGGCTCCCACCTGTAAACACCCGAACCCCCCGGCCGGTTCCGCCAAATGTCCTCCCGCGCCGCACAGCGGCCGGCCTATCCCGCCCGCGAAGGCCGGGAATTGCCGCGTTTTCCGGGCCTGTTTCCCATTCCAGTATCGTAATCTGCCCGCCGAAGCGCGATTTTTCAAAAAAGCGCGAAATATTTAGCGTTTTTTGTTGAACAAATGTCAAGGTCGTACGTATCATATACGCTAAAGAATTAGCGCAATCGGCGGAAAGGCCCGCCGTGCGCGCCGCAGGATGCTCTGGAAAGGAAGGTTCTCATGCCGCGAAAGAAGACCAAAACGCTCACGGAACTCGAACTCGGCATCATGCAGGTGATCTGGCAACTGCGCGAAACGACCGTTCAGGACGTGCAGGATGCCCTCGCCGCCGAGAAGAGGCGCCTCGCCCAGTCGAGCATTCGCACGATGCTCGCCATTCTCGTGGACAAGGGGTACCTGACCCGCAGGCAGGACGGGCGCGGGTTCATATACAGCCCCGCCGTCGAGAAAAGCGAGGCGGACAGGCGAATCCTCAAGGACCTTCTCGACCGGGCATTCAAAGGCTCCGTCGCCGGCCTCGTGGCCGCGCTCTTCAACACCCGGATGATGTCGAAAAAGGATTTCGACACGGCAAGAACGCTCATCCGGGAGCATGAGAAAAGGGGGCAGAGATGAACGCCGCTGAATTCCTCGCAAGGCTCGATCCCATAGGCTTCGCGGTGACGAGGTTCGTCGCAGGTGCCCTCTGGCAATCGACGATCCTCTTCGCCGGAATTGCGATTGTCATTTGGCTTGTTCGCAGGCGCAGGGCGTCATTGAAACATGTCCTGCTGGCCGTGGCCCTGCTGACGGCGCCGTTACTGCCCCTCCTCACCCGCGCCGCGGCGGAGTTGGGCACGCCGCGTTCTGAGGTGAAACTAATACCGCCGTATCGGGAGATCGCCCCGCTGGAGCCTGCGGTTCTTGTCGAGCCGATGATTGCCCCCGGCTCGGCGTACATGCCGCCGGAGCCCATGACTGTTCATGTGTCACCCGTGAGCGTCCCCGCCCCATCCGTCACTGATTACCCGTGGGCGCTCGCGGGCATCGCATACGCGGCCGGATTGGCGGCGCTCCTCGCCTGGATCGCGATAGGCCACGTGCGCATCAACAGTTGGAAACGCCGCGCGTCCGCCGTCGCCGACGGGCGCGTCATCGAGGCATTCCGCCGCGCAGCGGCCGCGCTCGGCGTACGGAGGCGCTTCAGGATCCTCGAATCGGCCGCCATCGGCTGCCCCTTTTCGGTGGGGGCTTTTGACCCCGTAGTGTTCTTCCCGTTCGGATTCGCCTCGAGTCTCGGCGATGACGAACTCAACGCCGTCGCGCTTCACGAGACTGCGCACATCAAGCGGCGTGACCCCCTGGTCTTGTCCCTCGTGGTCCTCGCCCGCGCGGCCCTTTTCTTCCAACCCCTCGCATGGCTTGCCGCCAGGCGCGTCTCGCTTTACGCCGAGCAGGCGGCCGATGACGCCGTCCTCAGCGGAAACCTCAAACCGCTCTCCTACGCCCGCGCCCTCACGCGGATCGCCGAGAGCATCTGCGGTCCCGCGGTATCGATGGAAATCGCCGCCGGGGTTGTCATCTCGCGGAGCGCGTTTATCACCCGCATAGAGGCGATCCTTTCCGACCGGCGGGACAGGATCCGCCGGGTCTCACGGCTCGTGCTGCTGGCCATAGTAATCGCCGTGGGTATCTCGGTTGCGCTCACCCTCGCCGTCCCGCTTGGGGACAAGGACGTGGACAAACCGTCCCAGGCCCCCGCGCAAGTCGCGTCAGCGAGCGACAGCCCCAAACCAGCCCCGAAGGCCGAGATGCCCGGCGTCGCAGGCGTCGAACTTGAGTCTGCCGGCCCCAATGCCCTTCCGCCGTCCGTCCTGTCCGAGCCGGATGAGACCATCCCAACGACCTGCGCCGGGCGTGTCGTCGACGCCGAAGGCAACGGCGTCGCGGGCGCGCGGGTCGTCTTATACCAGACCATGTTATATGGCGGCGATATCGAAGGGTTCCACGTGAGGGGCAAAGGGATTACCGGCGCCGACGGGACTTTCGCCGTGAAAGCAATAACCAACCGTTCCCACTATGTCTACATCATCGCAAGCAAGGAGGGGCTGGCAATGAGTTGGCGTGAGTGGGCCTCGGACAGTTCCGGTAGCATAACTATTACCCTCGGGAAACCCTTCCGCCTGGCCGGCACCATCGTCGATGAATCCGGAAACAGCGTCCCCGGCGCCGAGGTCAGGGCTGTCGCAGACAGATTCGAAGCCGGTCAAACCTTCCGCATCGGCGTGTACGGAGAAGACATCGACTGCCTGACTCGCACGACCGACGCCTCCGGCCGTTTTGTCTTTGAAGCGATGCCCGAGGGCTCAAGGGCCACCTTCAGGGTCGCCGCGCCGGGCAAGGTCACCACCTGGACGGAAACGCCGGAATTCAACGAGCCGCAGACGTACCGCTTTGCCGCCGGTGACGAGAATATACGCATTACGCTCCAGGATTGCGTCGTTGTCTCCGGCAAGGTCGTCGAGAAGGGGACCGGCAGGCCCGCCGCAGGCGTGAGACTGACTGTTTCCGGCGGTGACCGGAACAGTGAAACACAGCGTGCGGTCTCCGCCGCCGACGGGACCTTCCGGGCGGACCGCATCGCCCCAGGCATGGTCCGCCTGTCAGGCTCAATGCAGAAAGACTCCGGCTGGCTCGTCGAGTGGACTTCGGTTGTCGTGGAAGAGGGAACCACAGGGCACATAGTCATCGAAGCGACAAGAGGCGCGTGCCTCGAGGTCAGCGCGGTTGACGCCGACACGGGTAAGCCCGTCAGGAGAATCCGAGCGTACGTCAGTGAAGCCGGGACCGATAGGATATCCCCCCTGTTTGCCGGCGCCGATGGCGTCGTTCGTTTTCGCCTGCGCCCCGGCTCATATGTACTCAAATACGTTCAGGGATCGGGCTCAGGCTACAGCGGCACGGGAGAACTCGGCCTCGAGTATGACCTCAAGGAAGGCGAAACCGAGCGCGCCCAGGTAAAACTCGAGCGGAGAAACCGCACGGTCTCAGGCGTCGTGAAAGACGCTGATGGCAATCCGGTCGCCGGTGTGTCCGTCCTCCTGTGTCCGCAGGAGTACTGGACCACGCCTAC
>Ga0315274_10013121_pt1 | contig 11790 bp, 2 predicted proteins | sample YL17G02_20_MG_FD_203700 | JGI IMG/M metagenome (GOLD analysis project Ga0315274, IMG submission 203700) | Sediment microbial communities from Yellowstone Lake, YNP, Wyoming, USA - YL17G02_20 | ecosystem: Environmental > Aquatic > Freshwater > Lake > Sediment | place: USA: Wyoming | collected... | reverse complement strand
ATTACAATACCCACTCAATAGTTGCCTCGAGCACTGTCAATTATTCTGGTACTACCCAAACCGTTTCGACTCTTAATTCCTCCCAAAATTATGGCAATTTGACCATTTCTGGCTCTGGCACCAAGACTTTGGCTGGCACAATTGGCGTAGCAGGCGACCTAAATATTTCTGCCGGTACTTTAGCCTTATCCACTTATACTGCTAACAGAGCATCTGCCGGCGGTACTTTAACTTTAGGGGCGAGTACCACCTTAAATATTGGCGGCACAGGAACACTCCCTTCGAATTATTCTACCCATTCAATTAATGCCTCCAGCACAGTAAATTATTCTGGCACAACCCAAACCGTGGCCACTTTAAATAGCTCCCAAAACTATGGCAACCTAACAATTTCTGGTTCTGGCACGAAAACCTTAGGTGGTATTATTGGTGTTGCAGGAGACTTAAATGTCTCAGCAGGAACTCTTGATACCTCGGCCGCCAGTAACTATGCCGTCACGCTGCAGGGCAGCTTTACCAACTCCGGCACCTTCACTGCTAATGCCTCTAATATTACCATCGGCGGTACAAGCGCTACACCTTCAATTGCCGGCTTTACGACCACAGGGATACTTTACTTTACTCGGACTTCCAGTACCGCTACGCTGACAAGTGGGGTCATTGCCGGGACGCTTTCTTTCAATGGTTCTGGTGGGACCTTAAACCTTGGCACGGCTCTCACCCACACCATCAATGGGACAGCGACTTTGACCGCCGGTACTTTAAATGGTGGTTCAAGCACAATGAATGTGACCGGCGATTGGACCAACAATGGCGCCACCTTCACGCCCAGCACAGGCACAATTGGCTTTACCAGTACTTCAGGCGCGCAAGCTATCAATGGCACCGCCGCCACTCAGACGTTTAATATTCTAACCTTCAATAAAACCGGCCAAATTTTGTCAGTCGGCGGCAGTACGACGACTTTGACTTTGAATGGGACTTTAAATCTTGCGGCCGGAACATTTTCCGCCGGCACAGCCACGACCATTAATGTGGCCGGCGACTGGAACACCACGAGTGGCTCTTTTACAGCTGGAACTGGTACAGTCAATCTAACCGGCACTAATCAGGCGATAAACGGTAATAATACCTTCTATACTTTATCTAGAACAACCGGCGGAAATTATACTTTAACCTTTGAAACTTCTAAAAAACAGACAATTAGCAATTCAATCACGCTAACCGGTTCTGCCGGCAGCATTTTATATCTTCATTCATCAAGCTCACCAACTCAATGGCAAATTCAAATCCCCAGCACAAAGACTTTAAGTTATCTTTCAGTTAAAGATTCGGACAACAGCACTGGTGTTTTAGCCAGCCCCTCTGATTCGACCGATGAATTCAACAACTTAAATTGGTTTCTTTCAGTGACTGTGACCACTTCAGCTCCTTCAGATGTGGCGGCGACCAGTGTGACCGGTAACGGCAATATCACCGCGACTGGTGGTCAAAATGCGACAACAAGAGGCTTCAAATATTATCAATCGTCTGATTGTACAGGTTCGATAAATGACAAATCGGAAATTGGCAGTTTCGACATAGGTGCCTATTTATTATCAATCACTGGCCTTTCTGTCAATACCCAGTATTCTTATAAAGCTTATGCCACCAACCCAACCGGCACCGGCTACGGCAGTTGTACGACCGCTTTTTATACCTTGGCCAATACGCCTTCAGCGCCGACCCCGACGGCTTCGTCAACTTCTACTATTAATATTAAAATCACGAGTGGTGATGGTAATCCTTCTTCGACTCAATATGCCATCTCCTGTGACAGCGACACCACTTTCTTAAATTACACCTTCAATGCCTGCGAGGCGATTGCTGATGATACTGATCACTGGCGGACCTATACTAACTGGGGCGACACTTCTGGTTTTAATGATGCGGGGCTTTCGGCCAATACCAACCATATTTACAAAATTAGAGTCAGAAATGGCGATAAAACTGAAAGTCCTTCGCCGCAACTTTCTCCCAGCGCCTCCAAATATACCCTTATTGAAGCCATCTCCGGGATTACTTGGGGGACAATTACCACAAGTTCAATCCAACTTTCGCCGTCAGAACCGCCATCTAATTTGGGTTCGGGTTCATCTGGTATCCAATACTGCAATACAACAACAAGCACCTGCTATCCGGCCAGCGATCCTTGGCAACAGAATACCAGCGCTTGGACTTCCACCCCGCTTTCAGCTAACACTTCTTACAGCTTTACTATCCAATCGCGAAATGGCGATGGAGCAACGACGACCGCCTATGGGCCAAGCGCCAAATATACTTATGCCAACCAAGTGACCTCGGCTTCGGCTTCAGGCGATTGGATTAGTACTAGCGGTTATCATGAAGATATTGCCTGGAATCTCAATGGCGCCAGTTCGGTGAGAGTCGCGCGAGTTTCTCCTTCGGGCGACATCTATACCGGCTCTGGTACTTCAACGATTGATACAAGTCGCACTGCCAATACTTTGTACACTTATCGAATCTATTCAAGGAGTGGCGATGGTACCACCGAAAATCCCAGTTATGTCGAAGTCTCTGATACCACGCCGCCGGCCGCGCCGACAGGCCTAACCCATACCGGCAATACCGCCTCATCAATCACTTGGGATTGGGCTGATGTGACTGACGCCACCTCTTATCAAGTTTATGCCAATTCTCATTCTGATGGCGAAACGACCCAGGTGACTGGTTGTACTGATGTGGCTTCTTCGACTTGTACCGCCACTGGCCTTGATGTTAACACCCAATATACTGTTCATGTTCATGCCTCCAACGCCAATGGTAAAGGGGCTAATTCCTCAACCGCCTCGGCCTATACTTCGGCTAACACACCAGCCGCGCCGACCTTAACTCCTGCTACCAACCAAATCACTGTTGTTGTCCTTGTCAACTTAAATCCTTCTTCGACTGAGTTTGCCATCCAAAGAACTAACCCAGATACTTCTACTTGTTGGGTATCGGCTGACGGAACTTCCTGCGGCGGGTCGGAAGTTTGGCAGACTTATACAAATTGGGGCGGCGGTGACGGCAAAGCCAATACTAATCTTTCTACCGGTACCTACAGCTACCAAGTTAAAGCCAAAAATGGCGACGGGACGGCAACTTCGCTGGGATCCTCTAATTCCGCCACGGTCACCACCTCTTTCTCGACCTACAATTTTCTTAATCCAAGTCCACCACCCACTGGTTTACCTGTGCCTGCAGGAGCGACTTCTCACAAGGCAACGGCAACAACGTATAAAGAAAATATTAGCAATCCACCCGCTGGTACTGAGGGATCTCAGACAGATATTGACAATATTGCCTCTTCCAATGATGTGAAATGGGAAAATTCTGCCGCAGCGGATTTCGTTTGGACCAGCGTAATTCCTTACAAAATCTTCCGCTGGTATGTGCCTGAAACAGGGATTAGTCTGTATACGGCTGGGGCTGAAGGGTATGGAAACCTTCAAGGTGCTAACTGTTCCTATAAACTTTATATTTGGAATTTTAACACCCCAGCTTGGGAACTTTTAAACTCTCATACCAATTGCTCTAATACCGCCATATCTGGTAGCATAGTCACTAACCTTGCTAATTACAAAGACGCCAGCAATTATGTTTATACGGCCACTGAAGGATCTGAATCTATTTGGCCTGAGAGCTATACTGCCTATCTTGATGATGACTATGTTTATTTGGAGGTAACCTCTCATACTGTCGCGGCCCCGACAGTCACGACTCAGGCGGCAACTTCGATTGCGACTACCAGCGCCACGGGCAACGGCAATATTACCGCCACAGGCGACCAAAATGCTGATATTCGCGGCTTCAAATATTATCAGTCGTCTGATTGTACAGGAACAGAAAATGACAAAAGCGAAGGAACATCGGAAAATTATGTTTATGGAACGGGTAGTTACAGCCTGCCTCTTACCAGTCTTTCGGTCAACACCCAATATTCCTACAAAGCCTATGCCCACAACTCCAGCGGTAACGGTTATGGCAGCTGTGTTTCGCCTCCTTTTTATACCTTGGCCAACCAAGTGACAGCAGCCTCGGCTTCAGGCGATTGGGATAGCACTTCTGGCTATCATGAAGATATTGCCTGGAACAAAAACGGCGCCACTTCGGTCAGAGTCGCCCGCGTTTCGCCGTCAGGCGATATCTACAGTGGTTCTGGTTCTTCGACGATTGATACAAGCCGCACCGCCAATACTTTGTACACTTACCGCATTTATTCCCTCAATGGCGACAGTGTTGAAAATTCGAACTATGTTGAAGTCTCTGACACGACGCCGCCGGCGGCACCAACAGGCCTTACTCATACCGGCAATGCCGTCTCCTCGATCACTTGGGATTGGGGCGATGTAACAGCGGCGACTTCTTATCAAGTCTATGCCGGCGCGCATTCCGATGGCGAAACTACCCAAGTCACCGGCTGCACTGACGTCGCATCTTCAACTTGTACTGCTACTGGTCTTTCGGTCAACACCCAATATACTGTTCATGTTCATGCCTCCAACGCCAACGGCAAAGGCGCCAATTCCTCGACTTCTTCTGCTTATACCTCGATCGAAACGCCAACGGGCATTACTTTTGGAACAATTACTAATTCTTCTATCGCTCTCTCTGCCTCTGGGACTTTATCTAGATTGACTTCTGGCTCTTCTGGACTTCAATTTACCGAAACTACAGGCAATCCGGGCAGCGGTGGTCAAACCGGGTTCTCTAACGCTACTCCCCCCAATGACTGGACTCAAACTAATTCTGTCACAGATTCTGGTTTATCGGCTAATACCCAATACGGTTACAAGGTCAAATCTAGAAATGGTGATGGTGATCAAACTTCCGAGACAACCATTTCTTACAAATATACCTTAGCTAACCAAGTTACAACTGCCACTGCCTCGGGAGATTGGGATACTCCTTCTGGTTATCACATTGATCTGGCTTGGAATCTCAATGGGGCTACTTCAGTACGTGTGGCTCGCGTTTCGCCCTCAGGAGATATCTATACCGGAAATGGTACATCTACTATTGATACAAGTCGCACTGCCAATACTTCGTATACTTACCGCATTTATTCCCTCAATGGCGACAGTGTTGAAAATTCGAACTATGTTGAAGTCTCTGACACCACGCCACCAGCCGCGCCGACAGGCCTAACCCATACCGCCAACAGCGCTTCATCAATCACTTGGTCTTGGACGGCCGCTCCCGATGCCACTAACTATCAAGTTTTTGTTGCACCTTATACCCTTACACCGCATAGCGACGCCGAGGATCAGAACAATGGCCAAGTGACGGCCTGCAAAGATACCGCCTTGACTACCTGTACTGTCACTAGTCTCGATCCTAATACTCGCTATACTCTTCATGTCCATGCTAAAAATACCAACGGCCGGGGCGACTTTATGGCCGATTCGGCTTATACCGCTCCCAATACGCCTTCGGCGCCAACGCTCTTAGCCGGTGATACTCAAATAACAGTCGGAATAACTGCCGGTGATAGCAATCCTGGTTCAACCAATTATGCTATTCAACGAATTAATCCGGACGCTTCAACTTGCTGGGTCCAATTAGCGGGCGGTTGCACGGCTGGTGCTGGCAATGAAGATTGGCAAACTGCTGCTTCCTGGGCCGGCCATATTGACGCTAGTTTGACTAATGGCGAAACTTATAATTATCAAGCCAAAGCCAGAAATGAAACTCATGCTGTATCCGATGACTTTACGACACTTGGCCCAACCAATTCTGCCACTCCTTATACTGTCTTGACAGTTAATACTTTGACTAAAACAAATCTTGATACTACTTCCTTTATTGCCAATGGTCAAATCGCCTCGCTTGGTGGCGGCGCCAATGCCACAGTTAGGGGTTTCAAATACAGCCAAGGCGCCACGTGTAGTGATACATTTGATCTCCATGAAACAGGCAATTATGGCATTGGCGATTTTAGTCTTGCGGCCCCAGGCAGTAATCCGGCTTTGTCACCCAACACTCAATATTCATACCGAGCCTATGCCCAGAGAAATTCAGAAGAACCCCGCTATGGCAGCTGCCAGACTTTCTATACTTTAGCCAATCAATTAACCAATGCTTCTGCTACAGGAGACTACAATGTAACCGATGATTATCATGTTGATCTTGCCTGGACCTTAAACGGTGCCACTGCGGCAAGGATTCATCGCTTAGCACCGGCAGGAGATATTATTTCTTCTGACACATCTTACAAAGATGCCGGAAGCTGCAACACAACTTATAACTATACTTTTTATTCACGAAACGGCGATGGTATAGATAATCTTTCAAATCCATTGTCGGCTAACGCAACCACACCGCCGTGCGCGCCGACGGGTCTTGTTGCCGACCCGGTTACTTGGAATGGTGCGACTCTAAAATGGAATGCTGTTGCTGGTCCCGCGCCAACATATACCGTCAGCTGGGGGACTGATGTGAATGCTACTGACAAGGGTACAATACCTGATATTGCCGGAACCAGTACACCTGTATCTTTTGATACTACAACCACATACTACTTTAAAGTTAACGCTACCAATACTAACGGTACTGGTGCCTATAGCACAATTTCTAGTTTCCTTCCGCCAACTCCAAGTATAAATTTACTTTTTGCCTTAAAGCCAGGAATATCTCAACAATTTACTAACGGAACAGGGATTACAACCATAGGCTCAATAGACCAAATCGCTGGTGATGAATTTACCTTTGGAATTTATGCCGCAAAACCTGATAACACGCTTGATCCTACTAATCACGATACAATTCACTTTTCATCAACCGATCTACAAGCAACTCTTCCTCCAGATACTGAAATTACTGGCGGTATGAAAGAAGACTTCATAGCAAAATTCTTGACTGCCGGTTCACAACAAATTTATGGCACTGGCAGTTCTGGCTCTTCATCAGTCTTTATGGTTTTGCCGGCAATCACTGATCCGAATTCATCAATAACTGCCTTTCCGGCTAGCTTAAATATCGGCCAGACCTCAACAGTGGCAATTACTTTGCGCGATTCTTACGGCAATCCAATTTCCGGCCATCAAGTAAATGTAAGTACTGATCAAGCGGGCGATATTATTACATATTCAGCTGGTGCCACCGATACTAATGGTCAAATATTTGCTTATATTACTTCCGGATTGGCTCATACTTCAACTGTCACAGCCACAGTTACTGACACACCTCACAATGTCGTTCTTAACGGCCATCCACAAATTACATTTAACAATATTGCTGAGGCCTGCTCAGTTGAAAACCCGACTGATTTCTGGGGCAACGCTGGCAATGGGCAGACAATTCTTCATTGGACAAATCCTGCCAGTTGCTTTAGCCATATCCACATTTATCGCTCAACAACCTCAGGTGTTTTAGGCAGCCTGGTATATGATAATGAGACAGGTGGTTCAAAAGTTGATTCAGGCCTCTCAAACGGCACGACTTATTACTACACATTAAAATCGTATTACAGCGGTACTAGCCAAGAGTCTTCTGGCACAGAACAGCTTGCTTTGACGCCAACTAATATTATTGATAACCAAGCGCCAACTGCACCAACTAATTTGCGGGCGACTGATAAGGGTTGTACAACTTTGTCGCTTGCTTGGGATCCATCAACTGATAATGTCGGTGTTGTTGGCTACTTTGTTTACAATGCTCATACTGGCATTAGAATTGCCTCAACAGTAGCAAACAATCTTGATCTTGATAATCTTAGCCCCGAAACAACTTATAGCTTCTTTGTTAAAGCTTATGATGGCGCAGGCAATGTCTCCGATCCTTCAAATATATTAGAGGTTACCACCACTTATTGTCCTCCTGGAGGTTGTGTTGGCCCAGGCTGCATTATCTGCCGAAATGGTGGGGGAAAGCCTGCCTTCTTAGTCATTGGCAATGCTCCCTCAGAAATTGGCTCTGGTCAAGAATTCCCCAATGATATTAAGATTACTGTTATGGCGGCTGATGGTGGGGGAGAACTCTGTGAGGAATATAATGGTTCGGTTTACTTTGCTTCGTCAGATAGTAAAGCAAAATTGAAATGGAATCAGAGTAGTCCTTATACCTTTACTACAGCCGATGCTGGCAGCCATAATTTTCAAGGTAACGGTTTTGTTCTTTACACCGTTGGTAACCAAATATTATCCGTCACCGATGGAACAACCCAAGGTAAAGTCGAAATTAAAGTCCTGGGTGGGGTAATTTTCCAGAAAGCTCAAGGAAAAATTTTAGACTTTACCAAGGGCAACGCTTCCAAAGTTAATCTGGCTATCATCACCACTGCCACCGCTTTATTGTTAATCCCAGCTTTACTTAATTTATTGATCGGCCTTGGAAACTTTGGCCCACAACTTTTATATTGGTTATCTCAACTCCTGCAGCTAATTGGCATTAGAAAGAAGCGAAAACCGTGGGGTGTTGTTTTTAATTCGCAGACAGGCCAGCCAATATCACTTGCAGTCGTAAGAATTTACGATAAAGAGTACAATCGCTTGCTTGAAACTAGCGTCACTGATCAGGCCGGAAGGTTTGGATTTTTGGCTCGTACCGGCACTTTCTATATCAAAGTAACAAAGTCTGGCTTTATCTTCCCGTCACAATTCAAAGCTTCTGGCTTTTATGAAAATGTTTATGCTGGTGGCAATATAGAAATTAGAAAGAAGGAAGAAGAAGCTATCGCCATAAATATTCCTTTAGATCCGCAAATTAAAGCTACTGCTTTCTTCAATCTCTTTGTTACTCTAATAAAAATTAATAAAATACTCCAAAAGATCCGTCTGCCACTATTAGTTATCGGCGTTATCTTTGCTGTTATTATGACGATTGTCAGTTATAATATTCTTTATGCTCTTTCAATTGGCTTGTATGCTTTGCTATTTATCCTTGAGTTTCTAAGAACCAAAAAGGCGCGTCCTTACGGTACCGTTGCAGATGTCTTCGGCCATCCTTTACCGATATCAATTGTTAGAATTTATGAAAAGAAAACTGGCAGATTAGTAGGTACTGATGTAAGCGATGCTGATGGTCGATTTAGATTCTTGGTTAACCCAGGCATCTATTATTTAACCGCTACTAAGCCTGGCTACTTAGATTTCAAATCTCATATTATGTATTTAGAAAAAGAACGCACTATGGTAGCAAGCAATATCAAGTTAAGGAAAGTCGTGGCAGGTACTAAAAAATGAATTAGATAATACTTTAGTAAACTTAAAAAAAGACTCGGGGGAGGGGCACCATCCCGAGCCTTTTTTTGTTGCGCAACAATTTCGAATTTACCAGTGACTATAAACAGGTGTGCCAATATCGTCCCAGCCATAAAGCCATTCGGCATCGCCATTGGAGGCGTTAACACAACCGTGTGACATTGGGTGGCCAAAATTATTATGCCAATAAGTTCCATGGATCGAATAATCACCAGTAAACCAGGAAACCCATTCGACGCCCGGCAGATCATATCCGGGACCACTCATTCGGGTGACTCGATCTTTACTATAAACATGGAATTCACCAGTCGGAGTAGGAGTACCTGATTTGCCTCCAGAAATTAAGAATTGATTGACTAATGTGCAGCCGTTAAAAGCATATAATGTTTGTTCGGAAAGATTGATATCAACATAATTTCCCGGGTAGCGGCAGGGTTGAGCATGAGGATAAATAATTTTTTCTCCTCGGGCGACAACAAAAGTTTTAACTTCGAAATTTCCAGATTTGCCTTTCTTTAAAGATTCTTTAATCTCATTGGCTAAAGTTTCCTTATCAATGCCGCGGCCGTCTTGGCCTTCATCCAAAACAGCGCCTGTGCCGTCTTGAACTTCTCTATTTTGAGCAGCGATTTCAACCTTTTTAGCAATATTATCAATAAAGCCAGTTGGATCTATCTCAGCGACTAACTTGTTGCCACTGGCATTAAATTTAATCCATTTACCAATTTCAACTTTATCAGCATTCCAGGTTTGGCCTTCGAAAGTTACAACAATTGGCTGAGATGCCATAAATTTTTCAGCTTGAGCGCGTGCTTGGGCTGTGCCATCTTCCTTGACAGCAGGCTGTAAATCAGAATTTACTAAGGTAATTTTTTTACCGTTTATTTCTCCAGAATTTATGATTGAATCTAAGTCGGCTTTAAATTTGTTTTTGTCTATGCCTCGGCCAATTTTTGAAGGTGTAAGAGAAATATTGCCATTATCAATAACCAGGCCGGCATTAACTGGGGGGACTGTGACAACTTGAGCAACTTGACCAAGTATTTCATCTAACTTTTTTTCATCAATCTGCTGTGGAAGTGAAATGTTTTGCTTTTTGAAAACCATTTTTGAGTTATCTTTAAATTTCTGTAAAAAGCTGCCACCACGACCAAAATTGTAAGCATCATTAACTGCTTGATCCGCATTAAAAGTAATCCCCATGTCAGTTAATTTTGGCTGGATAGTTTTATCTGTATAAGTAATTTGCGGCCCCTGATTATTAATAGTAGTAATATAATTTTGAACAATTACTTTTGTTTCAGTTGGAGTTTTGCCGCCAACTTTAAGACCGGCGATAGTAACTTTCGGTAAAATTTTGCCTTCGGAGGCGGCGGAAACTCGCCATGAGCCAAGACCTAAGAGAGTAAGGACTAAAACAATAACACCAACTTTGAGTGCAATAACTTTATTTTTGGCAGAAATTACCAATTTGCCAATTTTTTTCTTTTTTGATTGTACTTTTCCTAGGGTTTGAGTTTCCGTTGAATTCATTGCCCCTCCGCTCCTGCTCCCGCCAAAGGCGGGACAGGAAGTCCTCCGAAGCCCGCTACTGAAATAACAGGACGTAGTCAGTTTTCAGTAAGGGCGTAGGATGGACGCTTTTTGTTTTTGATTTTAAGATGCTTTATCCCGTTCCATTCGTCAGAATGTAATGGGATTTTTTAAGCATTAAATCATTATATCAAAAAAATCGTCCAATGTCAACCCCCACGACCAATGCTTATTATGTTAATATTAAAATATGTATGCAGTATATATCCTTAAAAGTAAAAAAGATCAAAATTTATATATCGGTTACACCAATAACTTAAAAAGAAGAATATCTGACAGCATCAAATGAGCATTGGTGTGGGGGTCAAGCCCAACAGATAGTATCTAAACCAAAAAATCCCCGTCTTGGGGATTTTTTGGTTTTTTTAAGTTGTGTGCGTGAATTAGTACTTCAAAAACTCAACCGGGCAGGAGAAATAACCAGTCATAAAAAAAGAAGATTGTGTATCCCAAATAAAACTTATATTCTTTCCATTTGTCGATGTGCTGGGTATAAAGTGATAAATGTTGTCACCATCTTCTGCTACTATGCTTGGGCGCGGGAAATAGTCACTATATTTTCCAAATCTAATCTGTCCAGTCGACGCCTCATTATAGACTGGCAGAGCCTGATAAGGCAAATCTCCGAAAGATATGGTTTTGTTTTTGAAAAACCTGACCATATCAACACCGGTGGGTAAAATAACCCCTATTGCATTTTTAACTACATATTTTACAGAAGTTTGATCAACGGGTTTTCCTCCATATCTAGCTCCAGCTAATTCCCAAAAAGCAGTTGTTTGATTCTTGGGATCATTCGGGTAAGCGTTTCTTACTCTGTTGAGGTAGTCTTCAATAACACTCTTCTCGACTAAGGTCTCCTGGTTAATTTTGTTTGCAGCGTCCCAAGTTAACGAGATGTTTTTTTCGGTATATTTTGCCCCCAGTCCCCTGATGCCGGGGTCGGTAACAGATT
>Ga0315274_10013120_pt1 | contig 11790 bp, 14 predicted proteins | sample YL17G02_20_MG_FD_203700 | JGI IMG/M metagenome (GOLD analysis project Ga0315274, IMG submission 203700) | Sediment microbial communities from Yellowstone Lake, YNP, Wyoming, USA - YL17G02_20 | ecosystem: Environmental > Aquatic > Freshwater > Lake > Sediment | place: USA: Wyoming | collected... | reverse complement strand
GCGGCATACGACGGACGCGCCGCGCTCGAACTGGCGCGCCGCGAGCACCCCGCGCTTATCGTCCTTGATCTACTCCTGCCTGAAATGGATGGGCGTGACGTGTGCCGCGCACTGCGCGCCGAATCGAACGTGCCGATCATCATGCTGACCGCGCGCACGGAAGACGCGGATAAGTTAGTGGGACTCGAATTGGGCGCGGATGACTATATCACCAAGCCGTGCAACTTTCGCGAATTGGTCGCGCGCGTGCGCGCGGTCTTGCGCCGTACCTCCGCGCGCGAGAATGAACCGACGGAGGCAATCGCGGTGGGCGACTTGACGATTGACTTTACCGCGCACGAGGTACGTCTTGAGGATCGTGTAGTGGAGTTAACGCCCGCCGAGTTCGAGTTACTCGCCTTCTTCGCGCGATCCCCTGGGCGCACGTGGACGCGCGCTCAAATTCTCGACCAAGTGTTTGGCGAATCCTACGAAGGTTACGAGCGCTCCGTGGACGTGCACATCAAAAATCTCCGCCGCAAAATCGAAACTGATCCACAGAACCCGCGCTACATCCAGACCGTTTTCGGCGTCGGCTACAAATTCAGGAGACGCGACGATGAAAATTAGTTTGCAGTGGCGTCTCCTCACCGCGTTCGTCATGGTCATCGTCATCGCGGTCGCCGTGCTCGCGTTGGTGGGCACGCAGACGACGGCAAGCGAGTTTGGTGCTTTTGTCGAGCGGAGCGGACGGATGCGCTATCGTCCGTTCGCGATGATGCTGGCGCGATATTACGCACAAAATCAAACCTGGGAAGGCGCGCAGGCGTTGATCGTAAACAGCATGGGGTGGACGGGCGAGCGGATGGTGCTCGTGGACGCACAGAATGTCGTCGTCGCCGATTCCGAAAACGCGGCGATCGGCCAAAGATTCAATCCCACTTCTGCCGACATGCGGATGGATATCCAGTCGGCAAGCCAGGTCGTCGGACGCGTTTATCTGAATCCGTCGCTTGAAGGCGCGCGCCTCAGTGCAGATTTCTTGCAGGCGACTACCCGCGGGCTTGTGCTGGCGGGACTTGCGGCAAGTTTTGTCGCCGTGCTATTGAGTTTTCTCATCGCGCGGCGAATCACCGCGCCTGTGCGTGCGCTCACCGCGGCGGCAAGGCGCATGGCGCGCGGCGATTTGACCCAACGCGTGAAGGTCACCTCGTCGGACGAAGTCGGCGAACTGGGAAACGCTTTCAATACGATGGCTTCCAGTCTCGCGCGCACCGACCAACTGCGCCGCAATCTCGTCGCGGACGTCGCGCACGAGTTGCGAACGCCGCTCACGAGCGTTCTAGGTTCGCTAGAGGCGATGCGCGACGGGGTCGCCGAACCGACTCCCGCGTTCCTGGACTCTGCCTACGAAGAGGGACTGTTACTCAAACGCCTGGTCAACGACTTGCATGAACTCTCACTCGCAGAAGCAGAACAGTTCCACTTGGATCGTCAGCCCGTCGCGTTATCGGGAATCGTGGAAGGCGCTGTGCACGCACTAGCGGAACAAGCGCGGGCAAAGGACATTGCACTGAAGATTGCAGTAACGCTTGATTTACTCGTGGATGTGGACTCGGAGCGCATCGGACAAGTGTTGCGTAATCTACTCACGAACGCGATTGCATTCACCCCCGCGCACGGACGCATCGAAATATCCGCGCATCAATCGAGCGAGTGGGTACAAATATCGGTTGCAGACACAGGAGTTGGCATCGCGACAGAGGACTTGCCGTTCGTCTTCGAGCGCTTTTATCGCGCCGACAAATCGCGCACGCGTGCGACGGGTGGCGCGGGCTTGGGACTTGCCATCGCGAAGCAGTGGGTCGAGGGCCATGGAGGAACAATTCGGGTGGAAAGCGAACAGGGACATGGCACCACTTTTGTTTTCTCTTTGCCCAAAGCCAAGCCAGGAACATAGATGGTCCGACAAATGGCGCGTTTATTTTTCACGGCACTGCAAAAATATTCCAGCGACAGCGGGGCGATTTACGCGGCGGCGATTGCGTACGCCGCGCTTGCCGCTGTCTTCCCGTTGCTCTTGATCCTGTTCGTCCTCATCAGCCCCTTTGTCCAACCGCCCAGAGACATCGAGCATATGATGAGTCGTTTTCTCAATTTCCCTGGCATCGACGACTTTCTCAGCCGCAATGTCGTGGCGGTGTACGAACAACGTACCGCACTGGGCGTGACGGGTGCAGTCGGTCTGGCGTTGGGTGCGAGCAGTGTGTTCGGCGCACTGGAAAGTGCGCTGAATCGCGTGTGGGGAGTACACAGGCGCGGCTGGATCAAAGGGCGCGCAGCGGTGTTTCTCGCCCTGGCTACCTTTGCGCTGGTACTCTTGACGCTTCTCATCGCCATCATGTTCGGTTTGCGCTCGTTGCGCGATTCGCCACTCGGCGCGAGTCTGCCGCTGCCGTACGGACCATCGTTGCTCGCCGTGGTCGCGCCGCCGTTCGTCAACCTGGCGCTCTTTTTCCTGGCGTACAAATTCTTGCCGCATACACGCGTACCGGCACGCGCGGCATTGGCAGGTGCGCTTGTCGCGATGATTCTGGCGGAGATTGCATTTGGCGCGCTGGCATGGTATCTGGACTCGATTGCGGACTATAGTCGGATCTATAACACGGCGGGCGCGGTCTTTGCCTTGCTCGCGTGGCTGTATGCGCTCGCGATGGTTTTCCTTTTCGGCGCAGAGGTCAGCGCCGTATACCAGACCCAATTCAAGGAAAATCGCGAGATTGCAACATTTGACAGAAAGCTACGAACGGGGTAATATGTTATTCGAAATATCGAATAAGGTATGTAGCATGGCAGAGCCAAAGTGGATTGAAGGGAGCGCCGGCGTGGCGCATGCACTGGCACACCCGATGCGGCTTCGAATTCTGGAATTGTTGCGAAATGAGGGCGCGTACGTCATGCACCTGACGACGGTGCTGCGGCGTCCGCAAGCCAACATCTCGCAACATCTAGCGATCTTACGGGATGCGGGCTTGGTCGTAGACGAGCGCGAGGGGATGACGGTCGTTTATCGCGTGCGCAATCCACGGGTTTTCGAATTGGTCGATCAGTTCAAGATGCTGGCGCTTCCGTCAGCGAGGCGACACAAGTCCAACGTTATGGGTATGCGGTGTGCACAGCGGGGCGGGCCTTGCCACGGCTGTCACTGCCCGCGCTGCGCCAGAAAGTAGCGGCGTCTTTTTTTGCTTTGGCTTATTCGAATGAGCGCATAAAGTTGACTTGCCAAACGTTCCGACGAATGACGAGTTGTCTCTTCGGCGCATGACGAGAGTAGTTAGATGAGATTGCACAAATCAAATGTGAAAGGAGAAACACATGTGCGGACAAGGTAGAGGTCATCACGGTGAGTGTGACTGTCACGGGGGCAGACACGGGGAGCATCACGAAGAATGTGAGTGCGACTGCGATTGTCACAAGGGGCATGAGTGCAAGTGCGGTTGCCACGAAGGCGAATGTAACAAGCATCAGGGTCGCAGGGAGTGTGAATGCAGTTGCCACGAGGGTAGCGAAAGTACGGAGATTCGTTTCGAGCGGCGATTTACGACACGGGCAGAGCAAATCACCCAGTTGGAAGCGTACTTGAAAGAGTTGCAGACTGAAGCCAAAGCAGTCGAGGAACGGATCGCCGAAATGACCGAGGTCACCTTGGTGAAACCGGTCGGCGCGTGAACGAAGAAGTGCGACGCACCTTGTGGCGGTGCGTCGCACTTCAGAACAGAACAAGGAGGTCAATATGTCAACAATACTCATGTGGAGCATGTATAACATTGTCTCCCGAACGCTGGGCATGCTTGCCGTGCGTGACCGCGCCAAAGCAAAGCAGGCGGTAAAAGTAACCGTCAAGTCGTTCTTCGGGATTTTGCCTATTTGGCTTGCCATCATTGGGCTGACGAGCACCGCGCGTGCGGACGCCCCCGTCGTCCATGCCGTGCTGTTCTACGATCTGGAGTGCTCACACTGCGAGCGCGTCCGCGAGCAGGTGCTCCCACCACTCCAGGCTCGCTATGGCGATCAGTTCGTGGTCACCCAATTGGAGGTCAACAATAACCAAGTCTACGACGTGTTTCTGGCAGCCCTGGACTACCATGCCGTCCCACCAGAAATGCGAGGTGTGCCCTTCCTTCTCATCGGGGACGACTTTCTGATTGGAGACCTGGACATCTCCGAGCAACTGCCAGGGCTGATCAAGAAGTACCTGGCGATGGGGGGCGTTGGTTACCCGACCATACCGGGCATGGATCTTTTGGCCAGCGCTCCGCCGCCACCTGGCGAGCCCGTGCACCGCGGACCTGACCCGGTGGCGAATGCACTAGCCATCATCATCATGATCGGAATGATCGCTGCACTGGGTTATGTCGCATGGTCCATAATCGGTTGCCAACGGGCATCGAGGTCTGGAGCTCCACGCCGACCGGCGACGGAGCGGCGAACCTCCTGGCAGGACTGGGCAATTCCGCCGTTGGCACTGGTCGGTCTGTGCGTGGCAGGTTACCTGGCTTATGTGGAGACCACCGCAACACCGGCAATTTGTGGTCCAGTTGGTGACTGCAACGCCGTGCAGAGTAGCCCTTACGCCAGGCTCTTCGGCGTGTTGCCCATCGGCGTACTAGGTGCTGCGGGCTATGTGGCCATTCTGGGTTCATGGCTGTGGAGTCGCTTCGGCAACGGTCGCCTGTCCGAACTGGCTCCGTTAACTCTCTTCGGCCTGACGCTGTTAGGCGTGGCGTTCTCGTTGTATCTGACTTTTCTGGAGCCATTCGTCATTGGAGCGGTCTGCGCCTGGTGCCTGACCTCGGCGGTGATCATTACAGCCCTGCTGTTGCTGACCACTGGCCCGGCACTGCAGCGCTCGACCGATTTCATAAGACAAAGGAGCCAGGCATGAGAACGAACTCACCCTTGCTACGAACATTCGCCATGCTAGTGGTCCTGGCTGTCGCCCTCGCGGCCTGTGGCCCTGGCACTGAGGCGACCTCCCCTAGGATGGCGGCAACTACCACACCGCTGAGTACTCCTACGCGGGTCGGACAGACATCCAGCCCAGCACCGACCGCATCGGTGCTGGCTCAAGTGCGCGATACGCCGACCAGCGTTACCCAAGCGGCACCCACTCCTTCGCCTGCCTCAACGCAGGTCGCCTCTGCGCCGAGCCAGGTCAAGGTCTCACCTATCGACGGGGCAACGATGGTGTACGTGCCGGCGGACACCTATACTTGGGGCATCTACGAGAAGAGACAGTCCGCCTTTTGGATAGATAAGTATGAAGTGACCAACGGGCGCTTCAAGAAGTTTATGGATGCCGGAGGTTACACGAACTCCGCATACTGGAGCCAGACCGGGTGGAAGTGGCTGCAAAGCAAAGGGATCACCCAGCCGCTCTATTGGAATGACAAGCGCTACAACACCCCACAGCAGCCGGTGGTGGGGGTGAGTTGGTACGAGGCGGATGCCTACGCTCGCTGGGCTGGGAAACGCCTGCCGACCACCCTCGAGTGGCAGGCAGCCGCGCAGGGTACGGACAACCGGATATGGCCGTGGGGCAGCGTGTGGGACCCTGCCAAAGCCAACGCAGGGGATGGCAGCCGCGGGGCACCCGTGGCTGTAGGCTCTTACCCCTCCGGGGTTAGTCCCTTTGGCGCCCTCGACATGGCCGGCAATGTGTGGGAATACACGGCCGACTGGTACATGTTGCGACCGAGCAACGACCAACGGTATTGCGCGACCCTCAGCAGCACATGGGATAGCAGCTTTGGGCAAGATCAGTTCTGCGAAGAGCGCCGCAGCCGTACGTTCGGTCGTTATCCCAGCGGTGGCTTCCGCACAGCCGCGAGCGACCTGCCGTGAGCCAGTAGGTTGGATTTGAGCCATGCCGAAGTTTCTGAACAAGTACGTGCGTCAGTTTCACCGCTGGTTGGCACTGCCGTTTGTGGCGCTGATCATCACACTACTGCTGACACAGAATACGCCAGTCGGCTTCACCGCGTAGCGAGCGCAACAGATTCTGATGCTGACGATGGCAATCTCCGGGCTGTATCTGTTTTTCTTGCCGTGGTGGGTCAAGTGGCGCAAACACGATAGGAGAGGACGATGAGCATTCACAATGTCGAAACAAACGACCTGAGAGATTTTTCTCCCGGCGCGGTGCATGTAACCTCATTGGTTGACGCCGGCAAGGTGCGCGCGCTATTGTTGAACCTGGAGGCCGGGCAGTCGGTTGCGCCGTGCCAGATGTCCGTGACTGTATTGTATTACGTCATCGAGGGACAGGGCGCTCTCCGCGTAATGGACGAGCCGGTCAGGCTTAAGACAGGTTCATTGACAGTCGTACCGCCCGGTGCGATTCGCAGCATCTCGGCCGATGAACGAATGCGCGTGCTGGCTCTACAGGTACCGTGAGGAAAGGGGCTGTGTTGGACCGCTTGCCTGCTCTTCTTGCCGTTTTTGCGCATCCCGACGACGAATCGTTTCGTCCAGGCGGAACACTGGCGCTACTCGCGCGGCGCGGCATACGCGTTCACTTGTTGACCGCGACGCGCGGACAAGCTGGCTCGTGCGGCGACCCACCCCTGTGCTCGCCTGCAGAATTGCCTACGGTGCGCGAGCGCGAGTTGCGCTGTGCGTGCGCCGCGTTGGGAATCGAGTCACCACACCTGCTAGACTATCAAGACGGACATCTGGGCGAGGCGAATCCCGAACAAGTCGTCGAGCGAATTCTCGCGGTTGTGCGCGAACTGCATCCGCAAGTCATGTTGACTTTTGGGCCTGATGGATTGTCAGGGCATGCCGACCATATCGCCATCGGGCAATGGGCAAGCGAGGCGTTCCAGCGCGCGGAAAATGTGAGCGGGTTGTACACGGTTGCGGTGCCGCAATCGCTGGCGACGCGACTGGGGATGTCGCAGATTCACGCAGTGCCAGACTCGCAGATCGCGGTGACAGTGGATGTATCTGCCGTTTGGGATGCCAAACTCGCGGCAATTCGGTGTCACGCGACCCAGTCAAATTCCTCGCCGATTTTGCGCGCACCGATTGAAAGGCAGCGAATGTTTCTGGGAACTGAACACTTTGTCCGAGCGCATGCTCGTATGAGCGCACGCACTTGCCTAGACGAATTGGGGGTATTGTGACAGAATTGAACGATGCCATCCAGGTTTCAGGTCTGACTAAAATCTACGGCGCGCGCACGCCGACCGCGGCGCGCGCCGTAGACCACATCTCCTTTGCCGTGCATGTCGGGGAGACTTTCGGCTTTCTCGGTCCGAACGGCGCGGGGAAAACGACGACCATCGGAATGCTCACGACGCTGTCAGAGCCGACGGAAGGAACGATTACGGTGATGGGACATGATGCGCGCCGCGACTCCTATGCGGTCAAAGAGCAACTGGGCATTGTCCCTGAGGTGTCGAATTGTTACGACGAACTTTCGGCGTGGGACAATCTCATTTTCACGGCGCGACTCTACGGAGTCCCACGCGGCGAGCGTGAGGCACGCGCCGCAGAATTGCTCAAGGCGTTTGGGCTTTACGAGAAAAGGCATCTCCCCACACTAGGTTTTTCCAAAGGGATGAAACGCCGCGTGACAATTGTGATGGCGTTGATCCATCGCCCGCGTATTTTGTTGTTAGACGAACCTACATCGGGCTTGGATGTGCAAAGCGTCCTGCTCATTCGCGAGATGATGCACCAACTGCATGACGCGGGCACGACGATTTTCCTGACGACACATAATATTGAAGAGGCGAACCAATCCTGCCAGCGCGTTGCCATCATCCATCGTGGGAAGATCGCGGCGATTGATTCCCCCGAACGGCTCAAGCAATCCTTTCAAAGCGTCCAAGCGGTTGAAGTCGGGTTCAATGAGAACGACCGTGTCTCCTGCGACGACCTGGCGCGTTTGCCCGGTGTGACGCAAGTGCGCGAGCAGGGCGACAAGGTGCGCTTGTTCACTGAGTCGCCTGGGGAACTGATTCCGCTTCTGGTGGATTGGGCGCGCGCGCATAAGCACACATTCGCATCGCTCAACACATTGGGTCCAACCCTCGAAGAGGTATTCGTGAAAATCACCGGCTTGGAAATCGCAACCCGTGAGCCAGAAGAAGATCTGCGTGGGGGTCGCGGCAAGGGAACAGGGAGGGGCAAATGAATCTTTCGCCAAGTCTCACACGCTTGCAGCACGAAGCGACACGCGCGTGGGCAATTGCAGAAAAAGACATTCGCATCTACTACGCCAAACCACCCGTGCTGATGTGGGGCATTATGCTCCCCTTCTTCATGTTCCTGTCGTGGTCGGTCGGACGCAACAAACCCACTGGTGCGCTAATCCCTGGCTTGGTCGCGATCACCGTGTTTTTCACCGCGTCTTCCATTGGTCCCGTTATCATCCCCTGGGAGAAGCGCGTGCGCACGTTCGAGCGTCTGCTTGCCGCGCCGGTCTCACTGACGGCGGTACTCTTGGGCAAGACGCTCGCAGGTCTGATCTTTGGCATCGCCGTCGCCCTGATTCCACTCATCGTGGGATGGATTGCCCTCGGCGCACAGGTCACGGATATGCTGACGCTCGGGCTGACTCTCTTGCTCGCGGCGGGCGCATTCTCGTCTTTGGGCGTACTGTTCTCGACGATGCCAGGCCGCGACGTGGGATCGGTGATGATGCCGGCCACACTGATTCGCTGGCCCCTGCTCTTTATTAGCGGATTGTTCATCCCGCTTGGCGATTTGGGGGAGTGGGGACTCGTGGTGTCATTCATCTCGCCGCTGACGTTTGCGAACGACGCGCTGAATGGCGCAATGGGCGGGACGGCTTATTACACGCCCATACTCAACCTGACAATGCTCGCGGCATTCTGGGGGTTGTTCGTCTGGGCCGGCTTGCGGTTGCACGAGTGGGGACGGCGCACAGAGAGCTAAATCACGGTTTCGTCTAGAGTCCTCGCGAAATTCCTGTTTTCTCATCCATGACTTAGCTCTAACTTTGCGTTGTGCCAGCGTTATGCTATAATTGGCATAACGCAAGTCTTGTACGCCCAGCATGGGCGTTGACTTGAAGGTGCAAGTCCTTTACGGGGGTTGATGGCACTAACCGTTAGCCAGAGGCAAGGGCGTTGCCGTGAGGCAAGGTCTAAAGGAAGCCCGAGGCAAAGCCGCGACTTGAGGAACACAAACCCGATACGAGGCGGTGCGCTCGGACGAGTGGGCAAGATACCACAAAGTCCACGCCATCAAGGGGCAATGCCGTAAATCGGGCAAGTGCGCGGAGAAGGTCAGCGTTCTTATCTGGGGAGACCTGTCGTCACGCGGAAAAAAAAGAAAAAAATCGCAACCCCAACCGAGAGATTGGCTTGAGACGGCAGGAGTCAGCCGAGGCCATATTGTACCGAGAGTCGTAGGCAAGTATCGGGAAGGGCTGAACGGCAAATGAGTCTTGAGCAAGAAGTTCGCGGAACGAGCACGGAATGCCGAATGTCTTGGAATAGACACTGCTGGCAAGGCGGCGAAGGTGAAGCCCGAGCCAAATAGCCAGAGGGCAGAGCAGTTCGCGGCACAGATTGCCAACACGGACTAGAGGACTGATGCACGAACGGTGTCCTGAAGTTTGCCGAACCGCCGGATGCGTGACCCGCACGTCCGGTGGTGGGAGAGGAGGGGCGGGCGACCCGCTCCTCCTACTCGATTATTTTGCTTTTAATTTCGCCAGCAACTTGTGCCCGCGCGCTTGCATCGCGGGTGTACCGGTGCGCGCCAGTTTCTCCAACTGCTTGATAATCGAAGGGCGCAGCGCGGCGTCTTGCGCTGCAATGTCTGCGAGCGCTTGCATTGAAAAGGTTCTGACGATGCGGCTCCTGTCGTTAAGTCCTCGCGCAAGATGGCGACGACGGCGCGGTGTTCGCACGGCGTCAGCGCGAGCCGCGAGAACATTTGCGCGACGTGCCACCGCACTTCTGGTTGTTCGATCTTCGCGACGCTTTGAATCAAGGTCCTTTTGCATGGACGCAGGAGTTCAGGACGTTGCGCTGTGATCTTTTCGGTGGCGTCGGCGCAACGCATCCGCACAATTGGATCGGCGTCCAACATCCCCTCGAAGACAACGCGGAATAGACGCGGGTTCTTCAGCACCTGGGTGACGACCGGATTCGATTTGCCAATGGAGCGCCGGTCGGAGCCGGTCAGTTTCTGCAAAATCGGGTGCATGACTCATTTCCCGGTGGCTGGTGCGGTTGCGCGCTCGAGTGCGCTCAAGTGACGCAGCGCGTCATCTGTCGTTTCGCCGCACATCTCGCGCGATGGGCGCAGCCGCCGGCACACGTCGGGACGCGCGGCATAGATGCGGCAGTGATTGTCGTCGGTGAGTTGAACGCAGCGCACGCCTGCCGGTTTGCCGTCTGGCATTTCGGGAATCGGCGATGAAATTGAGAGCGCGATGCAGCACGCGCCACAACCGATGCGACAGTCCATTTGTGTTCCAGTCCTTACGCGTGGTCGCTCAGATAATAATGCCACAACACCCGCGCCGCAACTGCCCGCCACGGTCGCCACGCGACGCCGAGTTTTTCGAGTTCGTCCTGGGTCGGGCGTGCTTTCAATCGCTTGACTTGTTGCGCGGCGACCGCCAAAGCGAGATCGCCGCTCGGCAAAATGTCGGGACGGCGGAGCGCCATCAGCAGATAAATGTTCGCCGTCCACGAACCGATCCCTCTGATCTTGAGCAATTCGGTTCGCGCGGTCTCATCATCCATTTTCGTGAGCGCGGCTAGATTCAGCTGACCTTTGAGGATGGACTGAGCGAGATGGCGACCGTACGCGGTTTTCTGCCGGCTGAATCCAATCGTCTTGAGGGTCGCATTGTCAAATTCCAGAAACCGGCTGGGCGTCAGCGGTGAAGCCGCCGCGCGCAGACGATCCATCGCCGCACGCGCGGAAGCGAGCGAAACTTGTTGTTCCAAAATGATATGGATTAGCGTCGGGAATCCCGGCTGGCGCGCCCACATCGGTGGGGACCCAGGTCATTCAGGATTCGTTAAGTCCGGGTTGCGTCTGGATAGAAATCTCAAGCCGCGCCGGAAGGTTTCTTTGGTCAGGGTTGGTACAGGAATCTGAATCATTCTGTTTTCCACTCCGGCCGCAGCAATCCAAAGTGGACGAAATTGAGCCAGCGTCCTTGCCACTCGATCATTTCCCGTTGTGCACCCTCAAAAACGAAACCGACTTTTTCCGCGACGCGCAACATCCGTGGATTAAGCGACCAGGTATCCAAACCGATATGATGAATGTCAGAATGGCCGAACAAATAGTCCACCCACAGTGTCAACGCTTCAGTGCCGATGCCGCGATTCAAGCAATCATCTTCGCAAATGTCAATGCCGACAAACCAGGTTTGCGGAAACCGTTCTTGCGCGTACCGCATGACGCGACCAATCGGGTGATTATCTTTGGTCGCGATGATCGCGCGTTTACGCGGCGTAGGCAGTTCTTGTGCGCATTCTTCCAGAAATTTTTGCCGATAGCGTTCTAATTGCTCAGACGTATAGACAACGTCCGCGTCTTCCCAGGGCGCGTCGAACAGACGCCATTCGCCGCGCGTGAGCCAACGCGTACAAGCATCAACGTCGGAGGAAAGGCGGTCTCTGAGAACGACGAGTTTTCCGGAAGCGAGGATGTTCATGCTAATGTGAGCGGACATTGTTATTGCTTTACAGCCGACGCTGTGTCCACGCAGCACCACGTTTTCCACGCCGCCGGCGATGGACATGTGTG
>Ga0315274_10013119_pt1 | contig 11792 bp, 5 predicted proteins | sample YL17G02_20_MG_FD_203700 | JGI IMG/M metagenome (GOLD analysis project Ga0315274, IMG submission 203700) | Sediment microbial communities from Yellowstone Lake, YNP, Wyoming, USA - YL17G02_20 | ecosystem: Environmental > Aquatic > Freshwater > Lake > Sediment | place: USA: Wyoming | collected... | reverse complement strand
GTCCTCTTTCCGTTCGCGAAGCGGCGCCAGGGGAATGTGCGCGCCCCGCAGCCGGTAAAAAAGGTCGGCGCGGAACCGCCCTTCGCGCACCATGGCTTCAAGATCGCGGTTCGTCGCGCTGATGATCCGCACGTCGGCGCGGCGCACGTCCGTTTCTCCCACGCGAGTATATTCGCCTTTGTCCAGAACGCGCAGCAGCCTGCTCTGCAATTCCACAGGCAGGTCTCCGATTTCGTCCAGAAACAGCGTGCCGCCGTTGGTGGCCTCAAAGTACCCGTGACGGGTTTTTGTCGCGCCGGTAAAGGCGCCCTGCGCGTGGCCGAACAGCTCCGACTCGATGAGGCCCGGGGCAAGGCCGGCGCAATTGATGGCGGTGAATTTTTCCGACGCGCGCCGGCTGCACGTGTGCACGCACCGGGCGACCACTTCCTTGCCCGTGCCCGACTCGCCGGTGATCAACACCGGGATCTCAAGCGGCGCCAGCTCGCATATTTTCCGCCTGATTTCCACGATCGCCCGCGATGTGCCGATGAGCCCCATGGACCCGGCGCCGGCCGCCACGTCGTGTTCCAGGTTCTTGCGCATGAGCGCCTGCATGCGCAGCGCGCCCATGACCGCGTAGCGGATATGGTCGGCGGTGAACGGCTTGGTCAGAAAAACGAACACGCCAAGGTCCGTGGCCTTGTCAAGCATCTCCCGGTCCGGATGCGCGGTGATGATGATAAACTGGGCATGCGGCGAATGTTTCACGATCTCTTCGCGCAGCGCAAAGCCGTCGGTGTTCGGCATGACCATATCAAGGATCGCAACATCGCAATGCCCGGCCAGGGCCGCCGCATTGGGCGAAGCCGGATCATAGACCGTCACCGTATGGCCCTCCTGACGCAGCAACTCGGCGGTCGTGTCCCGGATGTCGGCGTTGTCGTCGGCAATGAGAATGGCGGCGGCCGGCATCGGTTCGTGGATGAGTGGTGATTGTTTTTTCATGGGGACCAATCCTGGAAACATCGAAGACGAATATCGAATGTCGAACGCCGAATGTCGAATGTCGAATGTCGAAGTACAATAATCCTGAAATTCTAAAGCTCGAAGCCTCGGAATCCTTGAACCTTTAAGCCTCTGGAATCGAATGTCCAATATTGGGCAAGGAATTTCCAATTATCAAGTTTCAGCACGGCATTTTGCTATTTCATACAGCGATCCGCCCATAATCGACGGCCGGACCGCCTTTGCAGGATTGCAGTGCCGTACCTTGTGCGTTGGACGTTCCGTGATGGACATTAGACATTCTCTTTTCCATTACCTCACAGCCTTTGAATCTTCCCGGCACGCCATAGTCCAGCGAAACGCGGGACGACGGCGGCTGAACTCCTGAACTCCAACAGCCGAGTACGAGTACGAACCGACATCAGTTCTTTAACTCCGAAACTCCTGAACTCCTGAACCTCTGAACCCCCTATCCCATGAGTTCCACTATTTTCCCGGCCAATTCCGCGGCCTTGTAGGGTTTCTGCACAAAGGCCCGCGCGCCCTCATTCTGCAGCGCCGTACGATCGGCGTTGTGCCCGTATCCCGATGACACAATGACGCGAACGCCGGCATTGATCTCCTTAAGACGCCTGAAACAATCCAGGCCGTTCATTTTCGGCATATTCATATCGAGAACAACGATATCGACCGAAGCGTGATGTTCACTATAGAATTTTACCGCTTCCGCGCCCTCGATGCAGCAATGCACCGTGTATCCCAGGCCTTTGAAAATTCCGGACAGAACTTCGTGATACACCACTTCGTCATCGACAACAAGCAGCGTCCCCTTGCCCGGGGCAAGCGCCGCATCTTCGGTTGCAGCCGCCGGTTGCGCCGATTCCGCGACAGGGAGATAGAGATCGAACCGCGCGCCTTCGCCTTCCCTTGACTCAACGGTGATGTACCCGCCATGCTGCTTGATGCACCCATACACGCTCGCCAGCCCGAGCCCGGTCCCCTTGCCCACCTCCTTGGTGGTGAAAAACGGCTCGAAAATACGCGCTTTGATCTCATCGCTCATGCCGATGCCGGTATCCGCGATTGATATCCTGATATACCGGCCTTCCATGATATCAAAATGCTCATCCGGCAATATGGCCTGGTCCAGGTCAACGGTTTTTGATGTTATACTCAACCGTCCGCCCTGGGGCATGGCGTCGCGCGCATTGATCGCGATGTTCAGGAGGGCGTTTTCCAACTGGCTTTGATCGCCCGAAATATGCGGCGGCTGTTCCTCCAGGTCAATGGCGATTTCAATGCGGCGGTCCATGGTGCGTTTCAGGATCTCCACGACCTGCCGGATAATGGCGTTGGGATCGACCGCCCGGACCAGGGCGGGCGCTTTGCGCGCAAACGAAAGCAATTGCCGCGTGAGGTCCGATGCCTTTACACAGCAAGAAATTATGCGGTCGGCGTGGTCCAGCAAACCCGACCCGGCGCCAAGGCGAATCTTCAGCAGCTCCGCGTGGCCCATGATCCCGCCGAGGAGATTGTTGAAATCGTGGGAGATCCCGCTGGCAAGCTGTCCGATGGCCTCCATTTTCTGCGACTGGCGGAGCTGGTCCTCGAGCTTTTTCCGGTTTTCCTCGGCCTGTTTTCGCTCGGTGATGTCGCGAAAGAAACCCGCGTTGCATGCCTTGCCATTAATAATAATTTTGACCGCGTTGATGTCCGCATATAATATCGTGCCGTCTTTGCTGAGGCAGGGCAGACCTTCCGCAAGGATTTTGTCGCCGCGTGCCTGGGCTTCGAACTCGGCCACGACGCTCTGTAAAGCATCTTTCGGATGTATGTCCGCCACGTTCATGGTTCTCAATTCGTTTTCGGTATACCCGAGCATACGACATATGGCCGGATTCGCATATTCGAAAATCTTCGTTTCCAGGTCTGCAATAAGTATGCCGTCGGCGCTTGTTTCAAACAGCGCGCGATACCTGGCCTCGGATTCCCGCACCGACTCTTCCGCCCGCTTGCGGTCGGTGATGTCTACAAACGATGCATATATGCAGACTGGCTGGCCGGTATGTTTCATTACGATGCTTGACGAAACCTGGACATCGAAGAAACTGCCATCCTTGCTCTGGGCAACCAGTTCCCCAATCCAACCTCCCTTAGTGCGCACCGCTTCCAGGATCTCTGCTGCTTTTTCGCTCATCTGCCAGAATCCAACAGACGGTTTCCCCAGTACCTCTGCCGGAGAGTTATATCCCCACAGCTTGAGAAACGCGGGGTTCACATAGTTCAGGTTTCCCTCCATGTCGGAAGTGGCAATGGCGCTTATCGTCGATTCGATGGCCCAATTCTTTACCCATAACGCCTCTTCCGCCCGCTTGCGCTCGGTGATGTCGCGTTCGACCGAAATGGCAAAAGTCTTTAGACCGATCTGCATCTCCGTTGCCGAGCACTCGAAATCCCGGATCGTGCCGTCCTTGCACCGGTGCCTGGCCTCGAATACTTTCCCGGGCCCGGAGAGAACAGTTTGCCGCTTATCAATTATTTCCCGGGAAGCATCGAACGCCACATTTATAAAAGACACCGGCCGGTCTATCAGCTCGTTGCGCTCAAAGCCGAGGATCCTTAACGTCGCATTGTTGACATCCCGGATCACCGGCATGCCTTTTGGCGAAATCTCCATGAGGAGTATGATGTCCGCTGCCTGTTCAAAGAGGATTCGAAACCTTGCCTCGCTTTGGCGCAGCGCCTCTTCCGCCAGCTTGCGCTCCGCTTCCTTCTCTGTAAATTCCATGGCAAACGAAACATCCATGGCCAGCTCGTCCAGAAGCTTGAGCTCCTCTTCATCAAAAAAGGCCCGCTCCGCGGCATACAATGTAAACACCCCGCGCACCTGTCCGGACACCGTGAGGGGAAAAGCGGCGCTGGAACGGAAACCCATGCGGATCGCTTCCTCGCGCCAGGACGTCATGCAAGGGCCGTTTTCCACGTCATTGCATACGAAATGCCCGCCTGCCTTTAATGCACTTCCGGCGGGGCAGTTTCCCCGCGCTTCATCGCCGAGCACGATATGGACTTTCTCCAAATAATCTCCCGTGGCGCCGGCGCTTACGACCGGGTTTACATTCCCCGTCGCGGAATCGGCCATGCCTATCCAGGCCATGCGGAAACCGCCATCTTCCACCGCAATGCGGCAGATCTCTTTAAATAGCGTCGCCGGTTCATGGATGCGCACAATGGCCTGGTTGATGTTGCTCAGCACCGCGTAGACGCGGTTCAGTTTGCGAATGCGCTCATCCGCCCGCGCCAGTTTGCGCCGAGATATCAAACCATCCACGGCCCGTGTGACCATCTTCGGCAGCAGATCCAGAAAACCCGCGTCCTTGATGACGTACTCCAGCGCGCCAAGTTTCATCATGGCGACCGCGGTCTTCTCGTCTCCGTAGCCGGTCATGACGATGAACGGGACGGCCGCGCCCGCGGCGCCAAGCTTCCGGATGAGCTCTTCGCCGGTCATGTCGGGAAGCTTGTAGTCCAGGAGCAGCAGCACATCGCCCATCCCGCCTGCCGCCCCGAGCGCCTCGGCGCCGGAGAATGCGCCGGCGGTGCGATAGCCGGCCTTGATAAGGTTCTTCTGGATAAGAAGGTTGAGTCCGCGGTCGTCTTCGACCACGAGGATGGAGGGCGCGAGATCGATGCCCGCGACCGTCTCCGGCCTGGTGCAATTCTCTTCGGCCATGGTATTCAGCTCCGTTCCTGCAATGCTTCGTGCGTCGTCTTCAGCAATTGCGCCATTGTGTAGGGTTTCTGCAGGAAAGCGAATCCTCCCTTTCGCACGCGGTCATATCCTGTGCGGTCGCCCGGATACCCGCTGGACAGGACGATCCGTATCCGGCCGTTCGCCGCGCGCAGGTCCCGGGCGAGATCGAACCCGGATTTATCGGGCATGATGATGTCGCTTATGACAAGGGCGATGTCGTCCCTGTGGGATGCGAACAATGACAGGGCCGCGGCGGCGGTCGACGCTTCATGCACGTTGTAGCCGTTCTCGCGCAGGGCAATGGCGCACCAGTTGCGTATCTCCGGATCGTCCTCAACCACCAGGACCGTCTCGCCATGGCCCTGCAGGTCTTCCGGGCGCGCGCCATCTTCGGCATGGGACGCGGCAGCCTCGCCGGCCGCGGGAAGGTAAATCTTGAATGCCGCGCCATGCCCCGGTTCGCTGTATACGTGGACCCAGCCGCCGTGGCGCTGGACGATGCCGTAGACAACCGAGAGGCCCAGTCCGGTGCCTTTCCCTTGCGGCTTGGTGGTAAAAAACGGCTCGAAGATACGCCGCACAGTGTCGTGGTCCATGCCGGTCCCGGTGTCGGTGACCGAGAGGCATACGTATGCGCCGGGTGAAGAGCCGGGGAGAGCGGCGCAATCTTCCGGGGTGAGTGCGACAAGCGTGGTCGCAATAATCAATTCCCCACCCGTTGGCATGGCGTCGCGGGCATTCACCACCAGGTTCATGATTACCTGTTGAAGGTTGCCGACGTCTGCGTTCACCATGCAGGAATCGGGGGAGAAAGCGGTATGTATCGCAATGTCTTCGCCGATCAGCCGCTGCAGCATTTTCGTCAATTCCATCGTGATCAGGTTGACATCCACAACGGCGAACCGCGGCGTCTCCTTGCGGCTGAACAACAGTAGCTGCTGCGTCAACCCGCCGGCGCGCTCGGCGCAGCGCATGACCTGGGCGAGTTGCCCGTACAGCTTGCACTCCGGATCAAGGTCCATGAGCGCCATGCTGGTATAACCGTGGATCACGGTGAGAAGGTTGTTGAAATCATGCGCCACGCCTCCGGCCAGAACGCCCACGGCCTCCATCTTCTGGGCCTGGCGCAGTTGTTCTTCCAGCTTCTGCGTCTGCTGCCGCGCCTCGGAAAGCTTGCGCTCGGTATCGACCTGGGCAAGCACGCGCGCAACCGCCTGGGGAAGCCGCTCGATGAAATCGCCGCCCTTGACAAGGTACTCCCGCGCGCCCAGCTTCATCATGTCAACGGCAACCTGCTGGTCCCCATGCCCGGTCATGACCACGAACGGGACCGTCCCATTCGCGCCGCGCAACTTTTCGACAACCTCACTGCCCTTCATGTCGGGCAGCAGGTAGTCCAGCAGCAGCAGCGCATAGCCGTTGGAGCCAAGACGCGACACCGCTTCTCCCCCGGTCATCACGCCGTCGGCCGGTATTCCCATGCGGACGAGAGATTTGCAAATCAGACGGTTGAGCCCAACGTCGTCTTCGGCCACCAGGACCGGCTGAGGGGCGGTTGCTTCGCGTTCGTTTTGAAGATTTTTCATGGATGCTCCCGAGGTCTCGCAGAGGTCCCCTCAGATATTCCGTGGTGACTACTCAGGCTCCTATGGATTTCTCATGATCGTCATTCCGGCGGAAGCCGGAATCCAGCGTGAACAGGCAGATGGATCCCGGCTTTCACCGGGATGACGTTTGAAGAGCACCTGAACAGTTACATTCCGTCAACCTTCCCAACCTACTTCGCACTCCCATTAATCACCGGCACTTCCACCACCAGCAGAAAAAGCCCGAGTTGCCTGATGACCGCGACAAACTTGTCGTAGTCCACCGGTTTCGTGAGGTAGTTGCTGCAGCCAAGGGCGTGACAATTCTCCACTTCCCGCGGGTCGTCGGTCGTGGTTATCATGATGACCGGCAGTTTCTTCAGCTCCTTGTCCGCCTTGACCTGCCGCAACACTTCCACGCCGTCGACTTTGGGCATGCGGATGTCAAGCAGCAGGAGATACGCCTTGCCGTCTTCCCGTTTGGGCCCATCGCCGCGCCGAAGCAGGAAATCGAGCACCTCCTGGCCGTCACGAAAATGCAGGATTTCATTGACAAGCCCGGCGCGATGGAGGTTCTTCCTGATGAGCGTCGCGTGTCCCTCGTCGTCGTCGGCAATCAGAATTACAGCTTCTTTTCGCATGGTCATTGTCTCCTCCTGAGGTTCAAGGGTTCAGAGGTTCCAAGGTTAAGAGGTTCCAAGGTTAAGAAGGTTCCGAGGTTCGAGGGTTTCGAGGTTCCAACCTTCCCAACCTTCCCAACCTTCCCAACCCTCCTAACCCTCCTAACCTTCCTAACCTTCCTCCCCCCGTCCTTTCTTATATGACAACAGGTACTTGATAAATCCGCGGATGGCTGCCCTCGTGCGTGCGGCATGATCATAGCAATCCTGAAATTCCGCCTTCGTGATATAGTTCTGATCCAGGGATGCGTAAAGTTCGCTCTGCACCTCAGTGCATGACCTCTTTGCATATCGGAGAAAGCGAATGAATTCCCTATTTGACTCCGCATCGAATCCCTCGGCGATATTGTGCATGGAGGATCCCACCGCATCCTGGATCTGCCCTTTCAGTCCCAGGTCGCGGGCAAAATCCGTCTTCCTCGTCAGACTGTAGACTTTGCCGGCAAGCTGCCTTGCCAACTGCCATGCCTCGATGTCTTCAAAGCGCTCGATTTTCATGTTGGACTCCGAGGTTCAGAGGTTCCAAGGTTCAGAGGTTCCAAGGTTCAGAGGTTCGGAGGTTCAAAGGTTCAGGGGGTTCCGAGGTCCCAACCAACCTTCTTAACCCTCCCAACCTCTGAACCCTCCCAACCTTCCTAACCTTCCTAACCCTCTCCCACCGGCAAACTCACAAGAAACCTGCTTCCCTTCCCCAACTCCGACTCCGCCCACACCCGCCCGCCCTGCTTGTCCAGGCTTCTCCTGACGATCGTCAACCCCAGCCCTTCTCCTTCCGCAAACTTCGGATCGAGGCGGTGGAATATCTCGAACGCCTTTTCGCAATGCTCCTGCGCCATGCCGATGCCGTTGTCCGCTACGCAGTAAACCGCGTTGCCGTCCTCTTGCGTCCCCGAGATGGTGATTTTGCCGGGTCTGGACGGGTCGAGATACTTCAGCGCGTTGTCCACGAGGTTGGAGAAGACCTGGCTTGTCTGCACCTGATCGCCGCGGCACGACGGCAACGGGCCGTCCACGCGCATCTCCGCGCCCTTCTGCTTGCACGTATACTCGAAGTTCTTCAACACCTCGGACATGATTTCCCCGATATCAAGCACGACTATCGATGTGGCCGCGCGTCCGAGACGGGACAGCTTCAGGAGCCCTGAGAGAAGAGAATCCATCCTGGCCACACTCGTCTGAATGTATCCCAGGGACTCCGGGATGTCCGTCGTGATGATGGGGGCGATGCTCTTCGCGGCCTTTTCGCCTATGTCGGCCTGCGAAATGCGCTGCATCAGGTCGGCGATCGAACCGCCCAGCTCCTTGCAGAAGCCCTGTACATTGACAAGAGGCGAGCGGAGGTCGTGGGAAGCCACGTAGACGACCTGCTCGAGTTCGGCGTTCTTATGGAGCAGTTCCCGGTTGAGGCGGGTGATGCTCTCTTCGGCCCGTTTGCGCTCGGTTATATCTATGAAACTCTCGAGAAGGTAGTTCTCACCCTTGAGCGTAATGGGAACAACGGTTTTCAGTATGGGGACTCTGGTCCCGTCCGTTTTGAGCAGCACACGCTCAGAGCGGTCTACCACTTGCCCCAAATCGCAAATAGGACAACTCCCCTTTTCAGCCGGACACAGAAATCTATGACAGATCTTCCCGACCACATCCCCTCTGGGAAGTCCAATAGTCTCCAATGCGGAGTCGTTCACCTCGTAAATAATCCGGGTCTTTTTATGCACAATGAAAAGCCCTGTGGGAATGTTCTTGGAAATCGCAGACAACCTGGTCTCGCTCTCCTGCAGCGCTTCCTCCGCCTTCTTGCGCTCGGTGATGTCGGTATGGACACCAACAAGGCCGACTATCCTTTGGGTATCATCCTTGATGGCATATGCTCGCAGCAAGACGTCCAACAGTTTTCCGGCTTTCCCCCTCATCTTGACTTCGCCAGTCCACGGATTTCCTCCCATGATGGTCCGGAAGACCTCGCGGCCGACTTGCTCGTCGACGTACAGAGTAGACGGCGGGTTCTCTCCAACATTCCCAAACAGGTCGTTAAAAACCTTGTTCTGATAATAGTGCTTGCCGTCGGGTGTCGACATGCCGATAGCGTCAGAGGAATTGTCCACCGCGAGCGCAAAGAATCTCACTTTCTCATCCGCCCGCTTGCGGTCGGTGATGTCTTGGAAGGCGGCGAACATTCCCGTCGGTCCGCCATCCGCGCTCAGGATCATACACGCCGTCAACTCGAGATCGATTGCACCACCATCCTTGTTCGCGGCTTTCATCTCGCCGGACCACTGCCCCGTCTTCTGCAAGGCTGCCATGACCTGGGCGGCTTCGTCAGGCGACACCCAAAACTCAATCGCCGATCTCCCCTCGACCTCTCTACGGTCGCGATACCCCCACAGCTTGAGAAAGGCGGGATTGACGTAGGTGAGTTTCCCATCAAGCCCACCAAGGGCGACTGCATTGATGCTCGACTCCAGAGCGCGGTCCTTTACCCGCAGCTCTTCCTCGGCCCTCACGCGCTCGGTGATGTCCTGAAATGATGCCAGCATCCCCATCGGCCGGCCGGTTGAATCCATCATCAGGTTGGTCGCCAGCTCCGCGGCGAAATGCGACCCGTCACGGCGGCGGCACACCAATTCCCCCGTCCAATGTCCTTCCTGTTTGATAGCCTTGACAATCGCTTCGACATCCGCAGGATTCCGGACGTGCTGCGAGGGGGTGGTGCCCATCACTTCGGCGTCCGAATCATGGCCGTGCATGTGCAGCCAGGCCGCGTTCACATAGCTGATTCTTCCGTCCAGGTCAGAGATGGCGATGCCGGCGATGGCGGAAGCCACTGCGGTGCCTTTGATGTGCAGCAGTGCATCGGCCTTCTTGCGCTCGGTAATGTTGCGGGATATCTCGATGGCGCCGATCACGTTGCCCTGGGCGTCGTGCAATGGCGAAGCCTTGATGCTCCACGCACCCTGCGTTGCCGGCCAATGCGGCTGGTTTTCCGGCGTCAGTTCAGCTTCGTTCGTCTCTCCGGTCCGAAGCGCGACGCTGACCGGGCAACCGATGCACGGCTTGGTCAGCTTCCATGCCTCGCAGCAATGGAGTCCCCTCACTTCCTCCATTCGCGCGGGAGTTCCCTTTATACTGCCAATCCCGTTCAGATAGGCCTGATTGGCCCAGACAAGGCGCATGTTCTTGTCGTGGTACGCGATGATGTCTCCGACGTTGTCCAGGATCAGCGCCTTCTCCGCCTCGCTGGCCCGCGCGGCCTCCTCCGCCCGCTTGCGCCCGGTTATGTCGCGCTCGGTGGAGGCAATACAGATCGGTTTGCCGGCATCGTCCACCAGTTTCGTGACGGTCATACAGATATCGAGAATGCGGCCGTCTTTGGTCACCCGTTGTGTTTCAAGCGAGGTGATCGCTTCTCCCGCAATCAGGCGGCGGGTAAAATCCTTTTGCTCTTCAGCTTTGTTTGGAGGCGTGAGGAGCCAGATGTTTTTCCGCAGCGCCTCTTCCTCGCTGTAGCCGTACATCAGTTCAGCGCCGCGATTCCAGGCCAGCACTTTTCCCTCAAAATCCTGTATCGTGATAGCGTCGTTCGAGTCGCGCACCACCGTCGCCATGCGTCTTAAGTTTGCTTCCTCCTTCTTGCGCCCGGTGATGTCGCGCTCTGTGGAGGCAATACCAATTACTTTTCCCGTCTCATTCACCAGTTTCGTTACCGTCAGCCAGACATCGAGAATGCGGCCGTCTTTGGTCACCCGCTGGGTCTCAAACGAGGAGACATTTTCACCCGCAAAGATCAGGAGGTTAAAATTCTTCTGCTCTGCCGCTTTATCGGCGGGGGCGAGTTGCCAAATAGTCATCTGCAGCGCTTCTTTCTCGCTATAGCCGAACATCCGTTCAGCGCCGCGGTTCCAGGCGGTGATCCGCCCCTCAAAGTTCTGTATCATGATCGCGTCGTTCGAGTCCCGCACTACCGTAACCATGCGTCTGGCTTCCTCCTCCGCCCGCTTGCGCTCGGTGATATCGCGCTCGGTGGAAGCGATACCAATTGCTTTTCCCGTCTCATCCACCAGTTTCGTGACCGTCATCCAGATATCAAGAATGCGGCCGTCTTTGGTCTTCCGCTGAGTCTCAAGCGAGGTGATCTTTTCGCCCGCTATTAGCCTGCGGGTAAAATCCCTTTGCTCTTCCTCTCTGTCGGGAGGCGTGAGGAGCCAGATGTTTTTCCGCAGCGCCTCTTCCTCGCTGTAGCCGTACATCAGTTCAGCGCCGCGGTTCCAGGCGGTGATCCGCCCCTCAAAATCCTGGATCGTGATCGCGTCATTCGAGTCCCGCACCACCGTCGCCATGCGCCTTAGATTCGCTTCCTCCTTCTTGCGCTCGGTAATGTCCTTCTCTATCGAAACCGAGAACAGGGCGCCACCGCCTGCATCCGCGGCAATCTCTGAACGCGACTTTTTTTCTGTCATGGTCTTCTTCCCAGGATTATAATGCCGAAATGTCCCTTATACTAAGCCTGTTTGTAATTAGTATCTGTTCAGAATTGGCTGGAACCACATTCACCCGCTCATGATAAGCCCTTCGACGTTGCTCAGGGCAGGCTTGTCGAACCATAGCGGCTTCCCTATGGCCGCTCATCGACGGGCTCAGGACGAGCGGTTCTTCGGGATGTCAATGAATTCTGAACAGATGCTAATTATCCGGTCCGCAAAAAACGGCGGGCCGGAAAATTCCGGCCGCGCCGTATGAAATGCTTTACGCTTGCTTGATGCCTAATTTCTCCAACCATTGCTGCTGTCC
>Ga0315274_10013118_pt1 | contig 11792 bp, 9 predicted proteins | sample YL17G02_20_MG_FD_203700 | JGI IMG/M metagenome (GOLD analysis project Ga0315274, IMG submission 203700) | Sediment microbial communities from Yellowstone Lake, YNP, Wyoming, USA - YL17G02_20 | ecosystem: Environmental > Aquatic > Freshwater > Lake > Sediment | place: USA: Wyoming | collected... | reverse complement strand
CCGCACGGTCGCCAACCTCCTCGGTGGGCCGAGGAAACGTGTCATACGTGCTCGGAGGCCCCCCTGACTACTCTGGACACCTCTATCGTGCCGTGCACCACGTCGACGAACGGTTTGCCTCCGCGGACACCCACTGTTCCGTACCCCGTTGCGGTGCTGAGAAAGAAGCGGCAATCAGGCTGGAGGCCTGGGGCGAGGTACAGTGTCTTGTCCACAGCGTCGTAGCGAGCGCCTGTAAACCCCTGCAGCAGAGCATAGGATGCCAACGCGCGCGCGTACCAGTGACCGCATTCGATCTGGTCGAACGGATTCCGCAGCCGTCCGTCATAGCGAGCACGGACTGTGCGGACGATCTCGCGCGCCCTGTCGGTGTGGCCAAACATGGCCAGGTGCGAGGCGACTTGGTACTCGATCCCGGTCCACACCTCGAACGCGTAGACGAAGGGTAGCGTTGGCTCCCCTCCCCTGGGCCAGGTGCACAGGAGCAGCCCGCCCTCGGGGCCGAACGCGTATGACGGGCGGATCGGGTTGGCGCACTCGGAGAGGTCTTTCTTGAAGTTGTAACGGTAGACGGACAAAAGATGCTTCTCTACCTTTTCCCGGTCAAGGATCTCACCTATGCCGCAGACCTCCGCAAGCCATGCGCCTATGACCCCGTCAGAGAGGCACCCCTCTCCGTACTGATAGTGCGGCCCCTCGTGCTCGATGAGGTCTAAGGCCTCCGACGACTTGACGCCAGTCGACCACACTGTCGGCGTCCTTGGTGGGAACTCGGCCCGGAGCCCCTTCCACCTCACCTTCTGAACAAAGTACTCGCCGTTCCACAGCTCGGACTCCACGTAGGCTCTACCCTTCGCGTACAGCTCCTGGTAGGTGCGTGTATCGTCCCCGAGGAACCTGCCCATCTCAACCGCGGCCTTCAGCGCGGCCAAGTAGCAGGTGGAGGTCATGCTGTCCGGCCCCCAGAACTCGATGTCGTAGGTGTTGTGATGCGGCTCCTCGGGCACCCCGACGCCGCGGGGATCCCAGGTCTCGATACAGAAATCGAGGCTGCGACGTACTTTGGGCCACAAGGCCCGAAGCCAGTCCGAATCGCCGCTGATCCGCCAGTCCCGGAACACCTTCATGATGCCGCCAAGCTGGCCGTCGCTCGCGGCATGGAAGTTGTGGACGGTATTCCGGATCGGGAGGTTGACGCGGTACTGTTGATGGCCATGCTCGTCCTGCGCTTCACCGAACTCGGTCTCTCGGAGACTGCGCTCGAGGCGTGGAAACAGGTGTGGAATCGCCTGAGCGTAGTTCAATACGTGTGTGCACGAACCGGGGCAGCAACCGCCCTCGTCGAAACAGCCCTCCCAAATCCATAAACGGCCGTCCGGTTGGCGCAAGACTGTGGGAGATTTCAGGATGCCAAGATTGGCCGCGACGGACTCAACGATCTCCGGCGGCAAGGTCGTGTCGTAGAGACAATCGAAAAACGCGAGGGACCTGCTTCTGAGAGTGTCGTAGTTCTCGCGCCAATGCGCGCCGACCGCCTCCACGTCACTGAAAACGGCACTGTACCAGGGCCGATGCCGCTCCTTGGCTTGTGGGTCAGGGGAGTCGCTGTTGCCTTCTTTGCGTGTGTCGGGATCATCCCCTTCGCGCAGGTTGGTCCATGGTACGTACCATGCAAGGCGGAGTCCCAAAACCTTCCGCTCGCCGGCGCGAAGCCTAAACGGTACGTAGATGCTGCCACCCGGACTCGAGTGCTCAGACTCGGCGACTGGTTCGTTCTGCGGCATCAGGCCCTCGCTGATGTGCCGCCATACCATTAGGAACGGGTCGAAGGGGGAGTCGCCGCGGAACCAGCGGTAGTCGCATCGCGTTTCAGGGTCGTCCACTGCAGCTGCGAACGACCGCTCCACCCACGGTTCCTCGCTTGAACCGTCAAGACGAAGCACAAAACCGTTCCGCATGCGTCCGACGCGGAATCGTGTCCCGATGGGGTTTCTGATCAGCCGCGCTAACTCGCTGGGGGAGAGGAGATTCTGAGCATGGAAGGAAAAAACGGCTTCAATAGGCCTATCGGTCGCGTTCCGGAGGGTGTACTCGAGCGCCGCGACGGGTAGCGACGAGGCGTCCTCATCACCGGGGATGAACGGGCTCCAGGCGCAGATCGACGCATCGAGAGCGAAGCCTGGGTCCGACAGACGCACGTGTGCGAAAGGAAACCTGGCCTCGAACTCAGCAGCGGCGAAGCGGGGCAGGCCGTAGTTCTTGGTGGGTGCGCCGGTACCCGAACCCATATGCCCAGGGCCCCTCGGAAACATTGGTTTCCAACTCGGAACGGGGCCCTCTAAGACCTTGGCCTGCTTGGCCTCCCCCTTGATGCAGACGGCCGCTGTGAGGTACGGCTCGTTATTGACCTCCGCGACCCCCCGGATCGACACGTGTGTAAGTGCGCCCGTACCGGACAGGCATACCATGCCGGCCCCGATCCCCCCGAGTGGAAACGCTACGTGGTTCAGCCGCTCACCGGAGTAGGTCGTGTTGTAGGTTGAGTCTCCGGAGGCCGCCATCAGATGTTCCTCCAGTCAAACCCTCCGTCGGGCATCGAGCATGGTCAAATCCGGCGATGCTGCGGGCCACGCGGGGTCGTAAAGTCCCCGTGGTTGGCGGTGTTTAGGTGCCTCTACCAGGCTTCGGCAAAGAGCGAGCCCATCAAATGACCTGGGTTCATCGTCGCGCGATTCAAAGGGCAAGGCGCGCAAGCACAGAGCTGCCAGTTTGAGGTCGGTGCTGGTAAACATCGCCGTCCGTGCCATGGATGGTTTCTTCCCCTGCGCCGAGTTGCCTTGACAAGGCTATCATAATGTCATTACATGTGTGTCAAGGCCCACGAAACAAGGACGAGGGCCCGGGAGTCTTGTGCGCGAGTTCTGGCGGTTTGCGGTATGGTTCGTGTGTGGGCTACCTGTTGCGCTGATAAGGTTGGCTCTCGTCGGCTTGGCTGGTCGAGTTCATGAGGGGGGCGCCATGCCTCAGGAGACGATCGTACGATTCCCCGAGCAGCGGATCGTCGTAAGGCTCAGCAAGCGCACGACTTTGAACGACGGCACCCGCCTCGGTCTGCGCTTCTTCCCCGACCAGAACCCTGTCGTCCTCGGGACCGCGCCAAAACTGCGAGTTCTCATGGCTGCTGAGAATCGTACCTACTTGGTCGAGGGTAATGACTGGATGAGTCTTGACACCGCCAGAGAGGTCCTTACACCCGAGAAGCGCAATGAATACGACAACGGGTACGTTGGGATCGCTGGAGTCTATCGCACCGCAAGGGGCCGGCTGTACGCGATCTACCATGCGGAGGACCATGTGGGAGTCCCGCGGTTCCCCTCTGGTGTACCCGGCTACTATGCGTCAATAGCCATGGCAGTCTCCGACGATGGCGGGGTCACGTGGCAGCGGCTTGGCCCAGTGATCAAGTCGGCGAAGGACAAGTCGTGGACAGCACGTCCAGTACAATGCGATCGCGGCGTTGGCGAACCAAGCCTTGCCCTGGATCGTTCCGGCAAATGGTTATACGTGTACTACACAGACCACTCCCGGGTCAGTACGGCGGGCGTGAGCATAGCCATGGCCCGCGCCTCAACCGATATCACAGAGAACTCGGCGATCAGATTCTTCAAGTACCATCAGGGCGTGTTCTCCGAACCGGGACTGGGAGGGGCGGAGACTCCTATCATCCTGTTGTCGACTGGGTCAACAACTGAAGCACTCTTGCCGCACGTTGTGTTCGTCCGCGCCCTCAATCGATACGTGATGACTCTCAGCGTCAACAACTGGAGCGACTACAGGACCGCTCAAGGCCTCACGAACAGCGGCGTCTATGTGGCGTTTTCCAGGGACGGAGTGGCGTGGAGCACGCCCGCGCTGCTGCTTCGTGAATACACGGTGCCGTTGCCTGGGAAGCCGTTCTGCTGGGGCGCAACCATCGTGCTGGACGGCAACGACCAGCGGACCGGCTGGCTCCTGTATGGATACAGTTCGAACTGGGGTCACCCGGATCTGGGTGCAACGCCTCACCACCTTGCGGGTCAAAGGATCCGGTTCGATGAGTACTAGAGTGGACCCCACCAGGGGGATATGCCCGGGAGCTGCTGTTCCGGAGGGGCGTTTGCATGATACTTCCGGCTCGAGCAGAGCATTGATAATACCAGCCTCTCAAAACAAACATCGATCCTCTGTTGTGCTTTTCGATTTAGCGCCGGGGTCGACGCATGACGGCTCGCGGCCGACCTTTCCTGTCCACACCAGGGTGCGTGTGCCCAAATCACGAACGGAGATGGGACCGAGAGGGAGTTGCCTGTGGCCAAATTAACGGTGCTCGGCAGCTACATCATGGACCTCACCTGTCAGGTACCCCACATACCCGCGGTCAACGAGACGGTGCTTTCCGGACCCTTCGTGATGGGACCGGGCGGAAAAGGGTTCAATCAGGCAGTCGCGGCACTGCTGTCCGGCCTCGAAGTCGCGTTCATCACGAAGATAGGCAAGGACCTATTCAACCCGTTCGTCCACAACGCGTTTCAGAGATTCGGCCTCGCTCGAGACTATCTGTTCGAGACCGACGAGGCCGCCACGGGTGCCGCCCTGATAGCCGTTGAAAAGGGTACGGGTAGAAACGCGATCGCAGTGGCCCCTGGTGCGTGCGAAGCGCTTACGGTCGCGGATGTCGACAGCGCGAGCAGCGCGTTCGGCCGCGCTTCGGTGTTCCTAACGCAACTCGAGAGCAACCTTGAGGCCACGCTTGCAGGGATCAGGAAGGCACACACGATCGGAGCGACGGTCATTCTGAACCCGGCGCCCTATCAGCCGGTTTCCGATACCTTTCTTGAGCACGTCGACATCCTGGTGCCGAATGAGGTCGAGTGCGCCTACATGACCGGCGTGGAGGTGAATGATGACGTCAGCGCGCGCGAGGCCGCACGCAAGCTGTCAGGATTGGCGAGTACGGTGATCATCACCCTCGGTGGTCGCGGAGTGTTCTGTCCACAGATTAGCGACACTATCATCCCCGCAATGAGGGTCAACACTGTCGACACGACTGGAGCTGGTGACGCATTTGCAGGGATCTTCGCTGCGTACCTGGCAAGGGGATGCGGTATCTCGGAGGCAGTCAGGTTTGCGATCGCCGGCGCTGCACTGTCGACCACCAAGTTCGGCACGTCTCCCTCGATGCCCACGCGATCGGAGATTGAAGATTCGGCTAGCTCCTTGACCATCTGAAGCAGCCAAAGTGCTGCTGTTGTTGTTGACTGTGGTGTGGCAGAGTTGGATGTGATCCTCCCAAAGGGGGGAGGCAACAGCATGAGCGTGAGAAGGCCACTGTTCCATAAGGACGAGCGCCTCGCCATCGACCTTGACTCTGGTGTGCCTCTATATCGGCAGGTCGAAGAGCGGATGGTCACCCTCATCGGGAAGAGCGGACAGGCGGACAGCTTCATCCCCACCGATGAAGAGTTGACAGAGATCTTTGGCGTGAGTCGCATCACCATACGGAAGGCGGTCGAGTCCCTGGTTTCGAAGGGCCTTCTGGGGCGCCGACGCGGCGTTGGTACACGGATCCTCCGAACCAAGATGGTGGAGGACCTTGGGCGTCTGCGCAGCTATACGGAAGAAGTCGAGAGCGAGGGCTACGAGGTCGTCACCAAAGTCCTGAGCGTCCGGAAGATGGTTCCGCGTAGGGATGTGCGCGCCGCGCTCAGACTCAAAGAGGGCGAACGTACGGTCCGCATCCACCGGGTGCGCGGAACCAACGCCGTTTTCCCGGTATTCGTCCTGGAGTCTTTCTTCCCCGAGAAGACAGGCATGGACGAGAATGAGAACTTCTCGCTGTCAACGTATGACCTTCTCACCAAGAAACACAAGGTTCCCATGCTGTGGGCCAGACAGCGAATCACAGCGTGCAATGCCTCGCCCGCGGAGGCAAGGCTCTTGCAGGTAAAGAGCGGCGAGGCAGTCCTCGTCTTCTTTCGCACGACCTACGGTGTCGGTGACGAGCCCATTGAGTTTGCTAAAGGCGTGTTCAATCCACGCCTCTACAGTTTCTCGATCTCGATGCAACGCTAGGCGGGTCCCGCGTTTGCTCAAAGCGGCGCTGCCTTTTGAATCAATGGGGACCAGAGCCTGGTGTACGCACCGTTTCTTGCGGTAAGCGCATCATGCGTTCCTTCCTCGACGACTTCACCATCCTCGAGAACATAGATGTGGTCCGCCTTGCGGGCATTGAGAACGTTGTGTGCGACAACGATGACCGTCCGATCCCGGTATGCTTCGTACAGGTTCTCCATAACCCGGCTTTCCGTGACTGCATCGAGGGCAGAGGTAGCCTCGTCGAGCACCAACACGTCGGCATTGCGCACAAGCGCACGGGCGAGGCACAAGCGCTGTTTCTGGCCACCTGAAAGCGAGCCGCCCTCAGCGAGGACTGTGTCGTAACGATCCTCCATCTTCGAGACGAACTCGTCGACCTCTGCCAGCCGGGCCGCCTCCAGCACCTCTACCTCATCGGCGAGGGGCTTGGCGTATCGGATATTCTCTCGAATGCTCTGAGCAAGGGTGTTCTGGGCCTGCATGGCTATCGCCATGTGCTCTCGCAGTTGCTCCTGCGGCACATCCCTGTAGCGAGCGCCGTCGATGAGGATCTCGCCCCTCCGCGGGTCGATGAGGCGCAGGATCAGATTGCAGATCGTCGACTTGCCTGCACCCGTTGGGCCTACGATGGCAACCTTCTCCCCGGCGTGAGCAATCAGAGAAACATTCTTGAGCGCGTCACGCTGCCCATCGTACGAGAACCAGACGTTCTTCAGCTCGATCTGTCCCCTGACCTTGCCTAGGTGGACCGGCGTGTCCGGGTCCACTATTTCGGGTTGCACCGCTAGCGTTTCTTCCATGCGCTCCGCAGGAATGAGCTTCTGCCGAACCAACTGTATAAGGGTCACTGCATCCTGGAACGGCGGCAAGAACTGCGAAGCGAGAAGGCCCACTGCGGTGAGGTCCCCCAGTGTCAAAGTGCCGTTCAGGATGCTTGCGCCAATGAACAGCTGCAGAAACGCGAGATACGCGGGCAGGAAGAACCAGTTGAGAAACATGTCCCACACCCAGTAAACGCCACGCGTAAAGCCGATTCTCGTGGTCCGCGATGCCTGTGCGTAGTACCACCGCCATGCCGTCCGTTGGCGGGCGTAAGCCCAAACGAGCCGGAACGCAAACAGGATCTCGCGCAACACCGCTTCAAGGGCCTGGAACTCGGCGCGCCATCGCCGGTCGTTTTGCCGGACCCGAGTGGTCAGCCAGTGTTTGATTGCGAAGAACGCAACCACGTACGAGAGGACAGCCAGGGTGACCCACGGTGGCATGAGGTACCGGAGAACGGCATAGAGGACTAGGATGCGAATGGCTGCTGCCAGGAGCTTTGGAATCGTCTCTGAAGCGAGGAACGCCGCCTCGTCAGTGTCCTGCATGGATCGGAAGATGTGTTCGCCAATAGGCCTGCTGAGGTAAAACCTCACGGACTGCTTTTGGACGTGCCGATAGAACTTACGTTTGAGGTCAAGCCCAATACGGGCCATCGTGTAGGCAGACATGATGTTGCCGGGGAGGGCCTGCCCATCCATGCGGGCCCCTCCACCGATGATTGCGAGAATGTCGGCAAGCAAATGGGCGCCGACCATGAGGACGCCGATCACAAGCAGTTCCGAGACGTTTCTTCCCGGCACTGTCACGTCGACCAGACGACGGCCGAGCAGAGCGGGCACTACCATCAGCAGCGCCATCGCCAGGGAGCACACGATGCGGAGCAGGACCTTGTCCCAATAGGGGACCGCATACTTCTGAAAGCGCAGCAACAGCTTCAGCCGGGCTCGGTTCGAGAGTTGGCTCGAATCGATGATCCCCTCGCCTTTAACGTTGAGATGGATCATGCTGAAGATCTCCCGCTCACGGCGCTACGCTCTAGCGAAATGCCTCCTCGTGTCTGCTGCAACCAACTCCGCGTAGGGGCCCTCCGTGCTGATGAGGTCCATGTGGCGGCCTCGCTGCACACATCTCCCATCCTCCATAACCAAGATCTCGTCCGCGTCCGCGATGGAGTTGATGTGATGGGCGATCACCAGGCGCGTCCGACCCGCTTCGAGCTCCCCCAGTTCCTTCAAGATGCTTTGCTCGGTGGCTGGATCAAGAAGCGATGTGGCCTCATCGAGCAGGAGAAACTCGGGGTCTCGGATGAGCGCGCGCGCGATACCAATGCGCTGTTTCTGGCCCGCCGAGAGGTTACCCCCCTCAAGAAGGACGGTGTCGAGGCCGTCTTGGCAGGCGCGCACCGTGGGCCAGAGGCCCGCGCGCTCGATTGCCTCGTGTAGGTGCTGTTCAGTAGCGTTGATGTTGCCGAAGAGGATATTGTCTCGGATCGACGCAGAGAACAAGAAGTTCTCCTGAAGCACGACGCCCACACGCCCGAGGTAGGAGTCGAGGTCTGCATCCCTGAGGTCGTGGCCGTCGATACGAATGCTTCCCCGAGTGGGGTCGTAGAGGCGGAGTAGCAGGTTGAAGATCGTAGTCTTGCCTCCGCCAGACGCTCCGACGATGGCGACCTTCTGCCCAGGGTGTACCTTGAAGGAAACATCCTGGAGAACGTCCGGGCCGTCAGGTTGATATCTGAAGGACACGTTGGCGAACTCGATCTCGCCGCGGGCTCCGTTCAGGCGACGGCCGTCCGGCGGACGCTGCGGAGCCGGCCTGAGATCCAGGGTTTCAAAGACGCGTTGAACCGGAACAGCGCTCACCCTGAGGCGCTGGATGGACCAGATCAACTGATAGATTGGAGTGTTGACGGCGAGGATAAGCGCTTGTGTTGCGATCCACTCTCCGATGGTGAGCATGCCCTGCATCGTCAAGTAACCGCAAATGCAATTGTAGGAGACGATGAACCACACGGAGGAGATGGAGGTCCCGCCGTGCTGCCAAAACATCTCGCTCACGAAAAACGAGATTGCCGCGCGTGCTTGGCGCGCAAGGGCGGTGAAGTAGCGGCGGAGGTCGGAGCGCTCGCGCGAGAACGCTTTGCCGATCGGGAAGAAATCCAAGATCTCTTGGAGGACGGCCGTGACTCTCTGCACGCTCCGAAGAAACACGTGCTGGAACCTATACATCATCCCGACGACGATGAGCGAGTACCCAAGGTAGAGCACGAGGTAGGCGAGGATGAGAAGCAGGATAAATGGACGGAGTGCGAGGACCAGAGAAACTGTGGTGGCGATGGCAAAGAGCCTCTCGGCAATCTCTGGGATCGAGTTCCCCACAAGATCGGCGGACAACAGGGTGTCTCTGTTGACCCGAAAGAGGTTTTCCCCCACAGGTCGGGACTGATGAAATGCCATCCCCATCTGCGTGAGACGCCGGAATACAGCCTGCTTGAGGCGCAGCTCCACGCGCATAGCGACATACATGACCATGGTGCCGTAGATCCACATGTGAACGAGTGCAAGGAGACCAAGAGCGGCACCCGTGCCAGCCCAGCCGAAGAACGCTCGAGCGTCACCAAGGCCAATGCCGTCGTCAATGGCGCGCTGAATAGCGATGACGCCAAACACTGAGATGAACGCATTTGCCTGGGTGATGACCACGCGAAGCAGCAGCTTGTCCCAATATGGAAGAGCAAACGGCGCGATCTTTCGGAAAAGGCCTAGGTAACCTCGGATTCCTCCCAGCGTGTGCGCAGGACCGTTGGTGGGAGCCTGATGGCCGATCATGCTGGCCAACAACCGCCTCCCAGAGGGTCAGTCAGCTGTCGCAAAGCCACCAGTCGAGGTCCTCTATTTTCCACGACGAAACATCTCCATGAACAGGCTTCGCCGCCCGACGATGATTTCAGCTTGCAGCGTGAGGGGATTGCCGTCAGTTGAATTCATGAACCGCTTACGGATGAAGTTCTGGGTGGCGGACGGAGTTTGGGTAAACTCAAGTCGAAAGTCAGTCCCGTCCGGTCCGTGTCGGGCCTCCACAACCCGACCAGTCAGGACCCCGCCCAGCTCCCCGGCGAAAGCCCGCGCGCGCTGCCCAACCGCCAGCTTGGCGGCTACCGCGGTCGTTATGAGTCGACCTTTCATCTCGAGTGTCTGGAATTCGCAGACGAGTGCGGCAGCGGTTCCTCCCGGCAGCACCCCGTCCTCCCAGGGAACGTGAATGTGCCGAAGGAACCCGGGGTATGAAGTGGTGATCGTCTCGAAATCCTCGCTCAACGGCAGGTGCGCTAGAGCCTCTCTCAGTCGCTTGGCAGCAACAGCGGCGCCTGACCCTGGCTCAGCCTCCAGAAGGGACAGGCTCGCGCGAAGTTGCCTGCGAGCGAGGCTCCGCTGCTGGGCGGCCTTGTCCACGAGGACACGTGCCACGGGCTGTCCTGCGACGACGTTTTCACCGTTGGCGACGAGGTACTCCACTAGCAGGAAAGGCTCCGCGCTCGTTACGTCCTGACAGATAGGGCGGAGCTCGGCCGTCGCTTTCACACTGACGTCAACGTGGATGAAAAGAGTGGCGATCACGCCGATGAAAACCGCGCTGGCCAGGGCGTAGCCAAGCACCTCGCTCAAGATGACGAATTTCCTTTTCACCCACCTCTGACGCTCCGTGGGCATCTTTTCAGTCCTCCTCCTGTTGTGCTGTGGGCTCAGCGGGTAGGTGCTCGTCATTCGGTGGCGCCTCTGGAAACGATGCAATCGACCACGTGGTGATCGCAGGAAAACCGAGCCTGAGATCCGCGCGCAGTCGCGCACCATGAAAGCCAGGACGCGGGCAAACCAGCACCTCGGATCTCGTTCGAATGGGCTGGAAGAGACCGCGCGGTGCTCGCCTGCGGTAAGAGGCCGCGACAGAGGACGAGCCCCCGTCCTTGTTGTTCTGCAACGGGAGCGCTTCCGTCAGAGCGGCCCTGATCACCGTGGTCCATCTTACTAAGACGATCCGCGGCGGGATCGGATTCCACTTCACCAGTGTTTCTTATATCATCATTGCATAGGGACAATAGCGAGTAGCTTTCTCATAGCAGCCGATGGCACCCCCACTGATAAAGGGTCAGAAGGTTGGGGGTTCGAGTCCCTCTCGGCGCGCCAGTCGTAAAATGCCCTTCCACAGCACTTCCACACCGCAAGTGATCCCACCCGACCTTATGGTGAGTTCCGCCGTCGCAGCAGTGTCGCAGTCGGGCTTCAAGCTGACGCCCGCCGTCGCCCCCCACGCGGCCCTCGCTATTCCTGGTTGACCCCCGGAAATTAGCGCGTTGTCTTGAAACCTCGGGTCGTGGGCGAGGCGTCCGGGCGAGTCGGCCCACGATGCCAGCACTCGCCCCCGGTCCTATGCTCAGCCCGATTGTTCATTCCGGGGGTGAGATGTGGGCACCGGCTCAGGACGTAGGCGAACAGACTGCTCTCGGGAAAGAGGTCGCCGGACCAACCCCCGCACCTGAGAAGGACAAGAATCGGGTCCGGGAAGGACCAGGACAGCGGAACCCGGCGCTCGCTTGGGTCCGCACGAGATCGTCGCCTTTATCGGCGCGAGGGGAAGGGGAGGACTAGCATTGAAACCTGTACGGTCACCTGGCGTAGATGACTCAGTGGAGGATGCCATGAAGACCATCATCATGCTTTGCGGAGCGATCCTCGTGGCCGGCTGCACCTCTAGTGGCGGGCCCGGAGCTAGCCCGCCCGCCCAGACGCAGGCCGCCGAGCACGAAGCCGACCTCGCTGCGGCGCTGAGTG
>Ga0315274_10013117_pt1 | contig 11793 bp, 10 predicted proteins | sample YL17G02_20_MG_FD_203700 | JGI IMG/M metagenome (GOLD analysis project Ga0315274, IMG submission 203700) | Sediment microbial communities from Yellowstone Lake, YNP, Wyoming, USA - YL17G02_20 | ecosystem: Environmental > Aquatic > Freshwater > Lake > Sediment | place: USA: Wyoming | collected... | reverse complement strand
CAATGTCTTCTTTATACACTTTATCTTATTTTCTTTCAAAAGGCTCAATTCATTAGATCTTTCTAATTCTTTTACTTTTTCTCTTAAATCTATATCTGACTGAGTTTCAGACGAATTCAAAAAAAAACAGATTCGGAATCCCCTTTGAATAAAATCCAGAAAAAAAAACAAAATATTACTAAAGCGATTATCAATAACATTTTTTTCATAATATCACTCCAATCTAAAGACACTTCTAGCACTACATTAAAACACAGCTAACGAAATTATTCATTCAGGAGTTATTGTTTCATTTTCTTCAGATGAAAAAGTATCTTCATTTTGAAAATGTTTAGTTAAAAATTGAATTCTGTTTGCAAGAACTTCAGTAATCGTTATTCTTTCTCCAGAATTAACTACAGATCTTGTCTGAAGTTCACCTTCAATATACACTCCGTCACCTCTTCTTAAATTATCAGCACAAATCACTGCAAGCTTTGACCACGCTACTATATTAACAAAGCACACCTTATCTTTTTTCTGACCCTCATTGTTCTTGAACTTCTTATTAGAAGCTATTTTAAAATTAACAACAGAAATCTTCTTTTCAGTCACAACTGTTAATTCTGGATCAGCTAACAAATTACCAACAATAAAAATTTTATTTATTGACGGAAGTCTAAAATCCATATCTTCTCCTTATTTTTCAAATTCGTCTTTTGTCAATTCTTTAATCCATTCAGATTTCATTGACGCTTGAATAGACCTCGAAGTCTCTGCAATGTTAAAATCTCGATAAAACTTTTGTCCTTTTACCAAATTTAAATTCAGATCTGTCAATCTACATCCGCCATCTTTAACACAAATGAAATACCGAACTTGTTCTTTCATCTTTACCCTTTCGTATATTTAAAGCCTAAAACTTATTCTGCAGCTTTTTCTTCAGAAACTGGTTCAGCAGTTTTTTCTTCAGAAACTGAATCAGGAGCTGAATCGGGAATAGACGGTTTCTCTTTTTTGAAAGTATCAATTTCATCCTGAATGTCTCTGCGAACATCAATAATCAATTTTTTGACAACTGTCAAAGCTTTTTTAGCTCTTGAACCACATGCTTTTTTGCCTTTTTCCTTAAATTCCTTATATTCATTAATATAAGATTCGATCTGTTTGTTGATCTCCGTTCTTCTTTCATCTGCTGTCTTGGGAATTTCAAAATTCGACATACTAACTCCTCTGTTTATTGTTTATTGCTCTTAAACCACAATTTAATGAAACTATTGGATTCCATTTATAAAATTGAAAACTTTGCAAACAACTGACTGTCTCTCTCTTTCTTCTCCATCTAACAACAATCTTATTTTCTCTATACTTGTTTACTAGTTCAATTACTTTATTCATGTCTTGAGCTTCCCCATTCGCAATATCAAAAATCCCAATTGCATCAAATTTTAATGCAACTTCAACAGCATGAATAAAATCTCCCTCATATAAAAAATCATGTTCTCCTTTAAACAACGTAATTTTATTCTTAGAAAACAATTCATGAATCAATCCACTATTAACATGAGGTCCATATACTTCTGATATTCTGAAAATGACATAATTCTCTTTTTGTTTGATCAAATCTTCACTATATTTGATTTCTTTACTTTTTCTGTTTTTTGGCTTAAACGGATTGTAAACAGAAAATGGTGGTTTTGAATTTCCAATATAAATATCTTTTGCGTTTTCAAGAATTATCGTCTTTTTAACATTAACTTCTGCGAGTTTTTCAGCTTCTTTCTTACGAAACTTACCATAAAGACGATTTAATATCAATACGTCAATTTTATTTTTTAAAAGATAATCATTAAAACCTTCAAAAAAAATATTTGGTTTAGAAAACACTGTATAATCATTTTCTTTAAGACAGAAAATCAATGTTTCTTCTAGAGAACTAATAACGTCACTTATAATCAAAATGTTTTTCATTCTATATGTTTTTTGAAATAATCTTCGCAATATTTACAGGTTATTCCACAAACATTTTCTTCACAATAAAAATCATCATCAAACCAATAATCCAAAAAACCATCTAACTTTTCATTTGGAATATTGACGACATGTTTAAACTCTGACTCTTTTTGCTCAGAATAAATAGTTTCCAATGGTTTCCAAAGACTTAATAAATTTCCATTCCATTTCTTTTCTAAATAAGCTTTTGCCATCGTCAACAAATACTCAGTTGTTCCAGTTCTTCCTGTTATCTTGAAATTATTGATTCCTATTGAAACATATTTATCAATATCTTCAGGACGAATAAATCTTGCTCTTAACCAATTCGCAGGATGTGTATTTCTAGAAGACATACAAAATTGCATCGGATATCCATTCAAAGACAATGCATCTTCTTTTGTTTTATCAGTCGAATGGACACAATAGCAGCTGTCTCTGAAAACACAATGCGTAGAGTAATCAAATCCACCAGTTATACAAAATTCATTAACCATCATTTCATACTTCACGTCAATCTTATTACAATACTCTGCTGCTTTCTTTAAAAACTTTATTGATCTGTTTTTCATCAAATTTCCACAAACTTTATCTACATCATAAGCTTCTTTATAATATCTAATTTGAGTTATTGCATCAATATGTGCGATAGTAGATATTTCTATTCTTATTGTTTTTGAAACTTCCCTAATAATTTCAAGAAGTATTGGATTTGCAACAGTTATTCTTTTTACTCCAATATCTTCTAAATATTTAACATAATCACAAATATAGTTCTTTTTTTCTACAATCTCTCTTTTAGATCCAGGATTGATAGAATTCATAGTATAATTGAATTCTATCATATTATCGTTACAAATATGTACAAATTTTTCAAGATCTTCTCTAGAAACATCTGGTAATCTAAAATCTGGTCTTGCAGCTAGAAATGCATTTTTTCTGTCAGATCCATAAAATTCTCCAATTCTTGTTCCTTTTTCTTCAAACTGTTTATTCAACTCTATAACACCCAACAATAACTCAAAATTAAAATTTGTACCTAATTTAAAGTTTATCATTTTATTGCCTCACATATTTGCATGTTTGTACTCAAATTCTTTTTTTTCCAATATAACAAATTTTTCATTTTTCATTCTAGCTTTAAATATTCAGGAATATGAATCATTTTAATGCCAGCTTCACTAGCCAAATTAAAAGAATCAAAATCATCTCTGTAACGTTTATAATAATAGATTTCTTTTATGCCAAAAGCAACTAACAGCTTCATGCAAGAATAACAAGGTGTATCTGTTAAATAAATTTTTTTCCAAGTATTCCAAGGTTCAAGACAATGTATGACGGCGTTTTGTTCACTATGAATACATTTACAGGGAGATTTCTTTTCTAAGTTCTCTACATTACAATGAACTAAACCTCTTGCTTTTCCATTATATCCGGTAGACAAAATTATCCCATTCTGCGAAACTATTACTGCTCCAACTGCTAATCTGGAACAAGTTGAATTTTTACTTGTCAAAATTGCAATCGACATAAAATACTTATCTTTTTCAACCATTCTTTATTCCTTTATCTTTCACGATCAATGCACCACTTCTCCCTCGATCACATGTAGCTCTTTTAGATATAGAATCCATTACCTCGAAAAAATACTCATCCCAAGACGGTCTCTCCACATCATTCTCCTATAAGAATAATTTTGCTTTTAAATCAGTTTTACATTTTTCAGCAATTTCATTTGTTGTTTCTAATGCAACAACAATATCTTCATCGCTTATATCATGTTCATTCTTCTTAAAAGATTCAAACATCTCATCATAACTTTTCAAAAATAAATCTTTTCTTTCTTCAGTTCTGTTCGTCATCTTTAAAAAAACATTATAATCATGCTCTGATGTTCTCAAAACATAATGATTATCATTCGTTGCAACAAAACCAATATTCAACTTTTTACCAATTTCAACTATCTTCTTATTTACTTCTTTCTGTTTCTGCAAATTGTTAGGCTGAATCTCAAGATAAAAATCATTACCAAATATCTCTTTAAATCTAGAAGCATATTTAATCGCTAATTCCTCATCATCTTCTAATAAATACTGAGAAATTGGACTTTCTAAACAAGCAGACAGAACTATAATTCCATTTTTATTTTCTTTAAGAAACTTATAGTCAGTTCTTGAAACTCCATTAAATCCATTTATCATAGAATCATAAACTATTTTGTATAAGTTGTCAAGACCTTCTTCATTTTTTGATAATAAAATCAAATGACTAGCTTGTTCGTCTTTTGATTTATCTGATACTGCAAAGATTTCGCATCCAAGTATTGGTTTTATTCCGTTTTTCTTACAATATTTATCAAAAATAAAATGTCCATTACAAGAAGCGTGATCAGTTATTGAAATAGCTTTTTGATTGAGCTCTTTTACTCTAGAAACTATATCTTTTATTTCCGATAAAGAATCGAAAGAATAGATAGAATGCTGATGTAAATGAACAAATTCTTTGGTTTTCATAGTTTTTGCTCCTTCTTGTTCTTCTACTTCTCTTAATTCTTCTACTTCCTTTAATATACTTTCTTGATCGTATTTACTCCAACTATTTATTGTATACTGTTTTGTAATTACTGTTTTTTTCTCTTGAGTAGTTTTATCTATATCTTCTCTTGACCATTCTCCACATTCTACGGTGAATGATACACAATCATCAATTTTCAATTTTACGTCTAAATCAGATAACTTTGGATTTCTATTTTGTTTCCAAGCACTTACAGTTAATTCAAAAACAGAATCAGTTAATGAAATATTAACTCTATTCTTCTTTTTATTTATTCCGACTTTTTTAATTACTCCAACTATCGTTGCTACGCTATCTTTCGGCATTTTACTTAGTTCTTCAAAACTAGTTGGTTCTTGTTTGTTTTTTTCTTTATATTTTCTACTTAAAATTGAAGCAATATGAATTTCATTTTCTGATTTAATTTTAAGATCTTGAATTTGTTCAGATGTTACTTCTTCGGGATATTTAATCCATTCAAGATCAGTATTTCGTCTTAGATTTCGTATATCAACATTTTTATTTAACTTTACAACTACTATTTTTCCTTTTTCTAAATATGGATCAAATTTTTTATTAAAAACGTTAAATTTCAAACTGTTATCATTTCCATATCCGTCTGATAAAGTAATTCCTCTAAATTTTGATCCGTGTTGACTAGTTCTTTCAGTTATGTTTGAAATATATCCAATAGTTATTCCTTTTAATTCATCTGAAACTTCAGAAATTGAATCGAATACTTCAGTATTCAATTTATTTTGTTCTACATATTTATCAAAAGGATGATTAAATCCAAACCCAAATTCTTCTTTAAAAAATCCCTCTTTTTCATCTTGAGTCAATTCATATTTAGAAAAATCAATTCCTGCTATATCCAACTTTTTTGTTGGTATTGTAAAATTTTCAGTTATTTCTTTTAAATAACCAATTAAATTTTCATAAGATTGTTTATAACCATATTCCATTGCTTCTTTTGGATCTTTTTCAATTTCTTTCAAAAACCTTTTACATTCAGCTTCTATATCATCACCTCTTGAATGATAATATTTAACTAAAGCTTCTACTCTTCCACAAAGACAATCAAATGCTCCTATTATGACTAATGGAATCATAATTCTTTTTGCAGGTTTTTGTTTTAAAACTTCTGCATAAGTTTTAAATCCATCTTTTGGTCTATGTTCTATCAATTTTGCAGCTTGTTCTATTCCAACACCTTTTAAACAATATAAACCCATTCTGATAGTTCTATCATTTTCAACTTCAAAATTTGCTTTACTTTTGTTAATGTCTGGAGGTTCAGTCAAAATGTTAAAGCGTTTTGCTTCAAAAATATAGCTTTCATATTTATTGACAGATTTACCTTTTGATTTTGTTTCACCTTTAGAGATATATCTTAAGACAGAACAAACATATTCAGTTGGATAGTATGTTTTTAGCCATGCACATCTAAAAGAAATAACTGTATACGCAACGGCATGAGATCGGTTAAAACCGTAGCCTGCCCATTTTAGAAATCCTTCAAAAAGTTCCTCTAATTCTTCTTTCTGCATGTACTTTTGTCCACCCTCAAGAAACTTTTCTTTATAGACCATTAACTTATCCCACATACCGTCTTTAGTATCTTTTTTCACCTTAATGAGAACTTTTCTAAAATTGTCAGTTTCTGCTAAAGAATATCCAGCTAATACATTGACAATTTGCATTATTTGTTCTTGATAAACAACGACGCCATAAGTATAATCTAGAATTTTTTCTAAAACTGGATGAATTTTATACGATCTTTCAGTTGCGGGTCGTCCTTCAGCTTTCAATTTATCGTGTTCTAATTTTCTTTTACAAAATTCTTCAGTTAGTCCGCTTTGTAACGGTCCTGGTCTACCTAAAGCAGTAATAGCAGCTAAAACTTCAAATTTATGACATTGTGAATCTTTTAACAATTTTCTCATTAAAGAACTTTCAAATTGGAATATTAAACTTCCTTTTCCTTTTTTAAGTTCTTCATAAACTTTAGGATCATCTAAATCAGAATCTATTTGTTCAACAGTTATTGTTTTTCCAAATCTTTCTTTTATAAGTTCTAGAGTGTTTTCAATGAATGTTAAGTTAGCTAATCCTAAAATATCCCATTTAACAAAACCAAAAGCAGATAATTCAGTTCCTTTTTTTCCTTCAATCCAAGAAGAAAGAACGGTATCATCTCTTGTCATCAGAGGAAGATTTTCAGTTAAATCAACATTACTAATGATAACACCGGCAGCATGGGAAGACATATTTTTCTGTTTGAATCTGATCTTTTCAATTGCTTCTAATGGAGAAACTATTTTATCTCTAATTCTTGCTTTATAGCCTTCTAAAAAGTCAAATCCTAATGTATAGTCTTTATGGTTTCTAACTTCATCCCATTCAAGATCGTCTACATCCGAAGTCATTTGTTTCGTTAAAGTTTTTACTGCTTCTAGAGGAATGTTAAAAACTCTACAAACATCTGTCACAGTAGCTTTTGTTTGGAATGAACCATAAGTACCGATAGAACACACATGTTTTTGACCATAGGTATCTATTATATGTTGTTTGATTTGATCTCTACCGGACGGAGCGAAATCTATATCTATATCTGGAATATCTTTTCTTGCTTCGTTTAAAAATCTTTCAAAAAACAAGTTATGAACTAATGGATCTACATCGGTTATCCCTAAACAATAACATAACAGCGAGCCAGCTGCAGAATTATGTACGGCTAATCTATGTACATTGTACGTATGATCTGATGTAGAAACTCCAAGATCGTAAACTTTTCCAACATATTTAATTATCTTCTTACTTTTTATTCGCATATTTTTCTTTCAAACGAAGATATTCTTCGTTTACTTTAATATTATGAAAAACGACATTTATTTCATCATTCATTCTACAAATTTGTCTAAAATCTTTTGAATCTATTCCACTAGATATCATTTGAAAGCGTAGATCTGGATAATTTTGTTTAAATGCAGCCGTTTTTAATTCTATACTTTCTTTATGTCTTATTAATAAATGTTCACCTTTTAATTCAATCACATTTGTTTTATTTACAACAAAATCTGGATAATATCTATGCTTTGTGTTTTTTCTATCAATATACGGAATTCCTTTAGTCCATCGTAACAAGCTAATAATTTTTGGATCCGCATCACACTGAATCACATACGACAATTCAAATAAAGAATCAAATTTTATTTTTCCAAATTTATTGCAAAAAATGAACCCTTTGTATCTAGATCCAGAAACCGCATCTCTGTATTTTTCATCATTAAAAAATCTATCAGAAATTTTTTGTCCCATCGCAGCTAGCTTTTCAGGATTGTTTTTCCAATATCTTCTAACTGAATCTGCATTTTGTTTCTTCGTTTCCGGCCTATTTTGTGCAACAAGTTGTGCTCTTGAATTATTATCTTTCCATTCTTGAGTTTTTGTAACAAACTTCGGAATATAGCATTTTCCACAAATACAGTTATTGTGTTTTCTTAAAGTGAATTTTAAAATTCTTAATTTGAATTGTTCTTTACATATTTCACAAACAGAATAAAAATATTTTTTAGTTTTACAACCAGATTTTTTGACAACTAGCGCGTCTTCATAATCTGGTTTGTCTTTTAACAAAATCTGTATAATATCATCTGGAAAATGAAGCTTTTTCCATCTAGTTATTCTAAATTTTTCCCAATTCATAAATTTATAACTCATATTTCTAAAATCTCTGAATCTTCAGTTAAATATTGCGCTTCAATTTCACCTTCTTTTGTAATGAATTTATGATCTTTTGTACATTTAATAGTAAAACCATCAAATTCTAGCTCGATTAAGTCTTCATCGACATCGTATTCAAATTTTGTCTCGACTACAGTATTTCCATATTGATTTTTTACTATATCTCCTATTTGTATGTCTTTTATCTGTTTTAAAGAATTATCTGCCATCATAATTAATGTTTCTGGAACAAAACAACCTCTTCCCGGACCGACACTGATTTTACTAGCTTTTGCAAATTCTATAAGATCATTGACAATCAAAAAATAACTTGCAAATTCTTTTTTCTTAACTACTTCCAATTCCATTTCAATTCTGTCTATATACTCTTTCTTTTCGTTTAATTTTCGTCTTTTTAAACCTTCAAATCCTAAATATCTCAAATAAATATCAGTTGATGTTTTAAATTCATCAGGAGTATCTAGAGAAAATTTATCAAAAACTGGAATTTTTAATGTCGTATCTATAGAAACTTTACATTTTTCTGCAAATTTGATAGTATTCGATTTCATTTTCTTATATTCTTCTTCTGGAATATAAGAATGATTAGTTTTCCATGAGTCATCTAATTCTTCTGCTGTTTTATACCATAAATTTTTTGAACCAAATTGAAAAATATCTTTGCTTGTGTCTTCTAAATCCTTAATCGTATTTCCATTCTGCATTAAAAGCAAAATGTCTTGATAAAATGAATCATCTTTTTGAAGATAATGACAATCATTCGTCAAAACTAAATCAATTTTAAGATCTTTTGCTATCTTCAATAGCTGTTTATTGATTTTTATCTGTTCTTCCATTTCTAAAAACATAATTTCTAGATAAAAATCTTCTCCAAACATTGACTGATAAAATTCTGCAAACTGATATGCTTTATCTAATTGATCTTTTAAAATACATGATGATACTGGTCCAGCCATGCAAGCAGATCCACAAATCAATCCTTCAGAATGATCTTGAATAAATTTATGAGTTGTTCTTGGTCTTCTATAATATCCATTTATCCATGCGTGAGAAGTTATTTTTAATAAGTTTTTAAAACCAATTTCATTTTTAGCAATCAAAACAATATGATAATTTTTTTTGAATTTTTCTCTTAAATCTTCTAGAGAAGTATACTTTTCAGGAAGTGGTAATCCTTCTCCCTCTTTAGTCATATAATTTCTATATTCAATATTATCATTTACATAAACTTCACATCCATAGACCGGAGTAATTCCTAACGATTGACAAATTTTATATTGTCTGGGAATTTGACCCATCATTCCGTGATTAGTTACAGCAAGATATTTCCAACCTCTTCTCTTCGTTTCTGCTGCATAATCTTCTACTTTTGAAAATCCATCTAATAATGAAAATTCATCATGAAGATGTAAATGAACAAATTGTTCTCCAACAAATTCTGGTTTGATTTCTTCTTTCGGCTTTTCGACAAGTATTTCTTCTTTCGGTTTTTCTACAGGAACTGGAACTTCTTGTTTTTTAGGATTTGTAGTTTCTGCTTTTATCTTTTTTATAATAGATCTAATTGGTTCAGCTTTTTTTATCCATTGATCAAAAAAACTAGAACTTCTTGAAATATACCCAGGATGCCACAAAGCAATTAAATATGTATCTCCTCTTTTTTCAAGTTTTCCATTACTTTCTATCTTCATATATTTTTGAGAAGGACTTCCAAGTCCAACAATTAACTCGGGTTCTTGCAATTCAAATTCATCATGAAAAAAGTCTCTACAATTTTCTACTTCTTCATCTGTAGGAGGATCATTTGAATCTTCTCTAGGACATTTGATAATATTTGTTATATAAAAATCATTATTTGTTAATCCAAATTCATCTAAAAACATTCTAAAATATCTACCTGAAGCTTCTCCTTTTTCAACATCCAAAGAAAAAGGTATTATCTCTTCGCTTTTTGTTGTCGAGTCTTTCGGTTGAGAACCAGGATTTTGTGCAAGAAACATTATCTTTGAATTCGGATTTCCGTATCCAAATCCTCTTAACTTATTTAACTTGCATTTATTACATTGCAAAATCTTTTCATTAAGTAACTGAAGCTCTTTTATTTTATCCATTCAATATCCTCTTGAATTAATTTTTCATTATCTTTTATATACTTTTTTTTATCAAAAAATACCAACAGTTTTCTTCTCTAACTCTTTATCTTTCCTATTTGTAAAGCTGATGCACAAGATTTATCAGCCGTTCGAAAATTATGCACTTAGCTATTTTTTCTTTTTATAATTAGTCTTTCAAAATAATTTGTTTCTAAGAAATAAAAATAAAAATGATTACAGAATGAACTAGTCTTTTGTTTATACTTATCTTAAAAAAACCGTAATTTGTATGAACCAATTAGAAGAATTTCTTTTGACGAAGATTGATCCAGTTTCCTAGATTTGTTCAAGATGTGGATCTATGCGTAAGAAGAATAAATTGTTAGAATCCTCTTGCAGCTAATTCATGTATTATCAATTTCGTATTTTCACAAGGTTCATCGTTTCCATTCAATCTCAAAACTTCTTTATCTTTAAAATATTCTATATATGCTTTATTCAAATCCATCAGTCTTTCTAAAATCTTCTTGTCATCTCCTCTAGTTTCACATCTCTTAATTAAAACATCTTCAGAAACTGAAACATATATCATCAAATCATTTTTGAAATCATCTGGATTAATATACGAAGTATCATATTTTCTGTCAAGAACTTGATTATAAATGATTGAAGATACATAAAAACGATCTAATACAAAATATGAATCTCTACATTGTTTAAGACAATTATATTCAATTTCTGCACATAGATCAATATTCTGAAGCCATGTATCTGGAAATCTAGCTCTTATCTTAAAATAATTGAAAATTTTCCAACCAGATAGACCAAATCTATAATTTTTATAAAGATAATCTATGATTGTGCTCTTACCGGATAAATCGCAGCCTTCAAAAATTATAAACACAGATCGTCTAAATCCTTTTTAACGTTTTTTATATTAAATTCAAAACTATCTCTTTCAAATATCAATTTTTTACCAATTTCTTTTAATTCATTTCCTTTGTTTGTTCTGCAAACGTCCAAAACATAATTAATAGATTGTTCCAAATCACTTAAATCATTTTTACAAAAGCCTTTATAGTCAGTTGGCATTAAATATTGATATTCATTTGTTTGAGGAAAAACTGGTAAACAGCCTGCTGCTTGAAATTCTTTTGAACTAACTCCACCATGACCTTCTTGAACAAACAATGCAACTCCAATATCTATTTGATGCAATGTCTTTAAATATTGATGTCGATCTAGAAGCTGTCCATTATTAAGAATTTTCAAATTTGGACATAATGAAGAAATTTCATCATAAGACATATACATAGTGGGATTATTGACTATGACTTTAAAATCGTTTCTTGTTTTTGAAATATTTCTGATTGCTTCAAAAAATCGTAAATGATTTGAATAATTTGTTGAAGACAATCTATTCGGAAAC
>Ga0315274_10013116_pt1 | contig 11793 bp, 10 predicted proteins | sample YL17G02_20_MG_FD_203700 | JGI IMG/M metagenome (GOLD analysis project Ga0315274, IMG submission 203700) | Sediment microbial communities from Yellowstone Lake, YNP, Wyoming, USA - YL17G02_20 | ecosystem: Environmental > Aquatic > Freshwater > Lake > Sediment | place: USA: Wyoming | collected... | reverse complement strand
AGATAATAGCGAATTGAACTGCCACGGAATATTACCCAAAAACCGAACACTGCAGCGAGGAATAGTGTATCCAAGCGACTAAATACAATAATTACAGCGACAAATCCAATCAACATGAAATGTTTGAGCTCAAACGGTCGGTTTCGCCATTTTTGTTCATACTCTGCAAGGATATATAAAAGAAGGACAATAGAAAACGTTGTTACCCCGGATTCCAGACCTAGCTGTATGATGGTTTTATGGACGAAAATGTTAAACATCCAAAACGCAGCTACCAAAATACCAATGGGTTCCGAAAGAATCTTTGAAATCAACCTGGATAACAACACACCAGTAGCAACGTTTAGGGCTGCCATGATAATCAGGAGTACTCTAAGCGGAAGGATGATGTCATATCGTGCCAGTGCAAAGATCGGGATACAGATGAACAACCAAAGTGGATGGTAACCATTAGTAGGGTTGATACCATCAAATGTTGAACCACGGCCTTCGCTAATATTCTGTGCTACCTTGAAATAATAGTAGGCGTCATCACGTGTAAACCATTTGTTAGCGAAATTATATGGAGAAGATGTGGCTGCATATATATGCACACTCATCACGAAAAAGATCAGAACAAGTTCAAACCATTTGATGCGACTGTTCAAAGCGAGATCCCAAATCGTCCGTGGTTACCTAAGAGATACTTAAAACAATCTTGCCCAACTGCTCGTTATGTGCAAGGCGCTCCTGGGCTGCGTTTGCATCAGGAAGGGGATAGATCCTATCAATCACAGCCCTGAGTTTCCCTTCGATCACCAGTTCCATTGCTTCAGTGAAATCCTTCAATGTACCCATTGTGGTACCAATTATTGAAAGATGTTTGGCAAAGATATATCGATTGTCAATCTCAAATTTGGGCCCGCCAGTGTTACCAACAGTAAGAATACGTCCGCCCTTGCGTGCGGCGCGAAAACTGAGCGGATAAGTTGTACCAACATTGTCAGCGACCACGTCCACACCCTGGCGATTAGTTGCCAAAAAGACAGATTTAGACCAATCTTCCTCCTTAGTTCTGTTGATCAATATGTCAGCACCAAGCGATTCAGCAAGCGAAAGCTTTTTTTCATCAGAACCGATCACAATCACTCTCGCACCGGCAAACTTTGCTATCTGAATATAGGCTGTGTTGACCCCACCCGAGGCACCGACAACCAGTAATGTCTCACCAGCACGTAATTTCCCCTTTCTAATCAATGAGTGCCAGGCTGTATGGAAGACTAATCCCGCAGCAGCAGCTGCGTGATAATCAAACCCTTCAGGGAGGAGGAACAATTGCCGCTCTGGTAGCACGATATATTCAGCGTATGTGCCACGGACTGTTTCGCCCAATAAATGCCATTCGAGGCACATATTGTCCTGACCAGCCAAGCAATTTGCACATCTACCACAGCCAAGATTGGCATTGATGACGACACGATCACCTACCCGGAAAGAAGCCACATTTTCACCCAGAGCTACGACATTACCCGCCCCATCTGCACCGTTTATATGAGGTAACTCAAGTTTAAGTCCCGGCCAACCATTACGAACAAGGACATCTATGCGGTTGAGTGCTGCAGCATATAGTTTGACCAATACTTCACCAGGACCGGGCTCAGGAGTTGGAAAATCGGAATATTTTAATACCTCAGGTCCTCCTTGTTGGTGAAACAGGACAACTTTCATGTTACCTCGCTTTTTTTGATACTCAATAATCACGATATTGTGTAATGATAATAATTTTTACACATACAAGAGCATTAAAATTGTTTATATTGTGAGCGATAAATTCACATTAACAGGTTCAGGGAGATTACATGGACAATTCAATCATGGTTGAATGAAAAGATTGACAGGATTTGAAAATAGCGGATATTGTCCGTAAGCATCTACAAGCGGAAGCGCTGATCTTGCTTCCACCTGGCAGCGATATTTACCCGGTTTTAAAGCAATTGGCAATGATCCTTCTTTTTGCGCTTTCGAATATGATTCGAAATAGGGTGGTATTGATTCCCTCGAGATATTGTCAGGATCGAAATCTTGTTCCGGGGTCAGGATTATCGTGTCAATAAAAAGCGCTATAAATCTGCCTGGATCATCATTATAGGGACGGTTAAAAGATAATTCGTTATTTCCTAGGTAGAAGGGAAATGGTCCAAGTCGTTCCCAAACCCATTGATCCAATGGTGAATCTTGTATCTGAGCAAATGGAGATACCTGATGATTTAATTTGAGTATTCCAGATGAATCATCCAATGAGCGCTTATAGTACCTAATCCATATATAAGTATTTTGAGGGGAATCGTTTTGAATATTCAGCGTCGTTGGTTGGCTGTGGTAATTATCCATTAAATAACCCTGTCCATTCCAACCTTCGGTGAAATGACTCTCCACCTGCCAACCAGGCCCTGGCTGGATGGTTTCTGCTTCGATCGATAGATACGTGAAGCGCTCGCGTTCGCACGTAAGTGTAACTGCGGACGCCTCACCGTTGGAGAGTACCCACTTGAGAGACTGTGGAGAAATGGAAGTTAAGGTTAATGTTACAGGTAAACACGCATAATCCTGGCGATCTTTTATGCTTAATTGTAAGATATCAAAGAAAACCCCCATGGATAAATCTCCTCTGGGGAAACACTTAAGTAAAGAGGCATTTATGGCATCACGCTGTTCACGACGAATCTGTGTCGTTTTATCTAATATAATCGCGAGTCCAGGTTTTTTAGCGAAATCCGTGGTTATGGACGGTAATAATGTTTCAATTGATATACTTTGGTAAGCCTGTGAGATCTGCCCGGGTGGAACTTTTTTCAATAAGGCAATCTCTACTACTTGATGCTCATTCTGAAGCGGCTCATTTGCGCCTGGTATGATCGGCATCAGGATCAGAGTTTGTAAATCTGCTGCATTTCCAACCATATCACTTAACTCGCGACGGATCTGACGATCTGAAGGATCGTCGACTTCATTGTAATAAATATACAGGTTCATTAGCGGAAGCCAGATCAATGGTACAAGGGTAAATATTAGAATAACTGGCTTAAAATAACTTCCTATGAACCGAATAAGCTCTTTCCAGAACACAAACATCCCAAAGGCAATCAAGGCATAGATCGAAGGTAAACCGGGATAATATAACCTACCAAGAGGTGAACTGGTCAGGATTGGGATTGGAAAGAGGAAAAAGACTGACCAAACCAACATCCAAAACGGAAACCGCGCGCGAATTAGAACTGTTGCGACAGCGAATCCAAGAACAAGCCAGGGAAGCAGGAAAGCATTGATCAGAGGTCCATCCCGGTTATATAAGAAATCCAGATTGGCGTGAATGAACCATGATTGCATCACATTTACAAGATTTGAGTAAAGTGTCGATCTAAACCCATCCACCCAACCTTTACTGTACAAATCGTAATATGGCAACCTGCTTACCATATATGGGATAAGCAGAGGTAATACCAGGAAGGTGGGAGATAACAGTGCAGTTAGGGATTGGACTCTTTCCTTTGTTTCATTTTTATGATGGATTAATTCATATGTCGCAAGAATCAATACTACGATAAGAATTGGCCAGGCAGTGTCATATGTTAACATCCCAGCAGCAAGGGCAAGACCGCTTAGACCGTATACTTGCCACTTACGGGTGCGGACAGCAACTGCCAAAACGGCCAAGGTTAAGACAGGCCATACTTTAACATGACTTTCGACGTTTGCGAGCCGACTTGCGCTGATATCAAAAATAGAATTAGAGAGGAGATATGTTCCCAAGGTGGCAAGCGGAATTGGCGCAATCTGCCTGAGCAGCCAATAGAAAACCAAAGTGCCAAGAATGCTGTAGAAAGCAACACCTATTCGAGCTGAAAGGATCCCGGGATGAAGAAACTGCTGGAAAGGGGCTTGCATGTAAAAACTTATGGGTAAAGCATCACGATGGTACTCTCCAGAAGAGTCGGGGAGACTGCGGATTCCTAGATTAACGGCTTCTGAGATCCATTTGGTTTCATCGCCTTCATAACCATAGGGTATGACCGACAGGCTGTAAAGACGGTTAAAGGATGCCAGTATCAACAATCCAAGAATGCTCAATATCTCCACTGAACGGGAGACAGTATGGGTTGAGAGATATTGGTTTATTCGCTGACATGCCAATACTCCCCAATAAAAAAACCCAAATAATGCACATAGGTAAAGGGCCAGTCCATATGGAATTGCCTCTTTATTCAGTTCAAATTGACCAAGTCCTGCGAGAGAGAGGGAGGCGACCAATAGACCAGTTTGTAATCCTTGGGGCGAGCGTCGAATTATGGCATTGAAGAGGATACCAAACCAGGCCAATATGCAGAGGAAACTTGTGCAAACAAGGACGGAATCGTAAGATTCCCGCAGGAAGGATCGCATCCAACGGAGACTATAAAACGGTCGACCTGGGAGACCGGGGCTTATTGGAATAGTTCCTGTCAGACGTGGTGGTGCAAACGTAACAGTATAGATCAAAATAAGGATTACCACAAAACCAAGAACCATTTCCCACCTGTGGTTATAAACCAGTTCTTTTAAGTTCTTTGCCTGGGAAGGATCTTCTTTGTTATCAAGGTTATCATTTTCTACTGGCACAGAATCTACCCATTTTTTCCACCTGGCAGTTTGAATCAAAATTCCATTCAAAATCCAGGCCAGAAGTGGTAATAAAAGCCCCAAACCCATCAGGAAAGCCATAGATTATTTCTGCCCAAGTTCTGCCCTTGATATCACCAAACGTTGAATCTCACTGGTACCCTCATAGATTTCAGTAATCTTAGCATCACGGAAATAACGTTCGATTGGTAATTCTTTACTATATCCAATCCCACCATGGATCTGCACTGCTGCATGAGCACAGAACATGGCAGTTTCTGAAGCAAAGAGTTTCGCCATCGAGGCAGGTAACGAAAAACGCTCACCAGACACTTTTGAACGTTCTTTAGCCATTGCTGCATTGTAAATCAGCAGACGCGAAGCCTCTATACGGGTTTTCATATCCGCGAGCTTGAAGGATATACCTTGAAAATCCCCTATCTTTTTTCCGAAAGCCTCCCGTTCACGTGCATATGCCAAACTAGCCTCATAGGAAGCTTCGGCAATACCCAATGCCTGAGCTGCTATGCCAATGCGACCAGCATCAAGAACGGTCATGGCTATCTTAAAACCTTCACCTTCATTACCAAGACGGTTCGAGACATGTACTCGATAATCCTCGAAGATGATCTCGCTGGTAGCAGAGGCTCGGATCCCCAATTTTGGTTCCTTTTTACCACGTGAGAAACCAGGTTTATCTGTCTCGATGATAAAAGCAGTAATACCCTTATGTCTCTTTTCGGAATCTGTTAATAGGAAGACCACGATAAAATCAGCCACTGGGGCACTCGTGACCCAGGATTTACGACCGTTCAGAATGTAATGATCACCATCTCTTGATGCCCGACTTTTTATCGTACCAGCATCCGAACCCGACATTGGTTCTGTTAAAGAATATGCGCCAATTGCCTCACCAGATGCAACTGCGTGAAGGTATTTTTGTTTTTGATCTTCAGTGCCAAATTTGAGCAAGCCAAAGCAAAAGAGTGAGTTATTGACGGACATAATCGTTCCATGCGAGGCGTCAACTTTGCTTATCTCCTCAAGAGCCAGCACATACGCCATCGTATCCATACCTGCGCCACCATACGACTCGGGTACTTCAATACCCATAAAACCCATCTCACCCATTTTCTTGATGGTTTGTAATGGAAAATCACCTGTCTCGTCGAATTCTGCAGAAATCGGTGCAATCTCATTCTGGGCAAAGTCACGCGCGACCTGCCTGATCATTTCATGTTCTTTACTTAAGGTAAAGAGGACGAGTTCACTCATTTAATCCTCCAGGTGATTTATCAAGGGATGATGGAATTATAGCATGAACGTTTTTTCCAGGTTTTCGTTAAAATATCGCTGAGCCGTTCTTGATCTTATGTAAACTGTCGAGCCTTTGTGACCGCACTGTTAAGAATGTGGTTGGATATTTCGTATTTCTCTTTACCAATGGTTTGAATTTTCGAGATTAAAAGTTGACAGCATGAAACTTATTACATATTCAATTGTATCTGATCGAGGATTTCCACGAATGCTCTTTTTGATAGGGTTCCTACTTCGATTAGTCCCTGTACTGCTTTCTTATAAACTTGGTATCGGTCTGGATGATATGTTCCAGTATGATATGCTGGCACGGAGCCTCGCATCTGGCAATGGCTACCGCTGGTACGCACAAGATGACCTATATCTTGTCCAGCCATATATTCAATTTGATCTCTCTACAACCGATTATCAGCCACGAGGAATACTAACCTTATCCGCCCACCTCAATATCCAACGTTTCTGGCGATGATCTATTTCTTTACAGGTAGTGGATCACACCGATTCTTTATCGTTCGTATAGTTCAGGCATTTATAGGGGCAATGCTGGTCCCTATGACATATCTGCTGGGGAAGAAATTTTACCGTGAAAATTAGAAGGCAGCTCGATTATCAGCATGGATAATAGCTTTCTACCCGATGCTGGTTATTTATCCTCTTGCGCTGGCAACAGAAAATATATTTTTCTTTCTTGTATTAGGTTCATTATTGGCTTTACTCCATGCAATCGAGACACGTAGAACCATGGATTTGCATTTGGCTGGATCGCTTACCGTACGCGGTCTTTCATCTATCCTTTTATCATTCATTGGTTTATTGCGACCTTTATTATTTACGTTGCGGCAGGGTTTTTTGGTTGAATTCTCATATAATGGGTAAATTAGTGAATGTCTGTGGGTATTATTCGTCCTGATGGTAAAATGAAGATGTACAGATGGATCTAGTCGCTCAATGAGATTTTTACGGGTTTCAAAGAGCGCACCGGATCAGAATGATACCGGGTTGAGCAGTTACGATATGACATATAAGTAAGGAAATTATGAAATCGCTCTTAAATGTCGTTTATGGGGTCATGATCGGATTATTATTGGCAGGAATATTATGGCTAGTCACGAGTCCTCCAAGAGGACAATCCGTGGTGCTATTGCCATTACCCACACCCAGGCAGGTGATGGTTTATGTAACGGGAGCAGTAGCGCATCAGGGCGTTTATTCTTTCCCGCAAGGCAGTCGAAGGATTGATGCCATTGAGGCAGCTGGTGGTTTCTTAACAAACGCTGATGTTGAATACATAAATATGGCTGCCTTATTGCAAGATGGAGAACAAATCGACATTCCTCGGTTAGGCTCTTCAAGCATGTCCACAACAAGCAGACGGGTAAACATTAATACAGCAACGGTTCAAGAATTAGATGCGCTCCCAGGGATAAGCCAATCAGTTGCGGAGCATATTGTTGAATACAGACAGAAAAACGGATTTTTTCAAACGATAGATGAACTTTTAAGTGTTACTGGTATTGGTCCAGCAACCCTCGAACGGATCAAGGACTTAATCACGGTGGGGTACTAGGCTCAGGATTTTATGCCTCTGGATCATTTTAAGTGGTTAGCGCCTCTTTACGACCGCGTTATCAGTGGTTCGGCTGCACAGGAATCTATATTGACATATGCAAAGCTACCAACTTCAGGCTATCTATTGGATGTTGGAGGAGGGACAGGCAGAGTTGCATTCAATCTACGTGAGCAGGCAAAGAAGGTTATTATTGCAGACCTTTCGCTACGGATGTTATTTCAGGCATCCTTGAAAGGTGGGTTACAACCAACCTGCAGTCGTTCAGAGTTGTTACCGTTCCCAAACGGGTTTTTTGATCGGATTATCATGGTTGATACCCTGCATCATGTCAATGACCAGAAACAGACAGCACGCGAATTGTGGCGGGTGCTTAAGCGCGACGGGAGGATCGTGATTCATGAACCAGATATTCGAAATATAAGAGTAAAAATCATCGCGTTGGGTGAGAAGCTGTTATTAATGAACAGCCATTTTATATCTCCGCCACGAATCGTCGATTTATTTTCTTTTACAAGTACAAGGGTAAAAACTTACGAGGACAGTTATCATTCCTGGATAGTAATCCAGAAAACATAAAACAGAGCTGTCATTTCAGGACATGGCGGGCAATGACCAATCGTTGGATTTCACTGGTCCCTTCACCAATTGTCATCAAGCGGGCATCACGATATATACGTTCAACAGGATATTCGCGACTATAACCATAACCACCATGTATCTGAATCGCATTACGACAAACCCGTTCGCCCATTTCGGTGGCATAGAGTTTAGCCATTGCGGCATATTTAGTATAGGGTCGACCTTGCTCCTTCAACCAAGCAGCTTTGTAAATCATCATTCTCGATATCTCGATCTCGGTTGCCGCGTCAGCTAACATCCATTGGATGGCTTGCTGTTCAGAGAGGGATTTACCAAAAGCGAAGCGTTCCTTCGCATAGGCTACAGAACATTCAAAAGAAGCCTGCGCCAAACCTACCGATAAAGCACCAATTCCAATTCGACCCCCATCTAAAGTTGATAAAGTCTGCTGTAATCCAAAACCTTCTTCACCGAGCAAATAATTCAAGGGTATCTGAACGTTCTCATAAGTAACCGCATGAGTAGGGCAACCTTTTAACCCCATTTTTTTCTCCGATGGACCGATATGGAGGCCGGATATTCCTGTAGGTACAATAATCATGCTCAGGGAGTGGGGACCACCATTCGGGTCAGTGCGGACGAGGGTAATAATGAATTCGGCTATGCTGGCATTGGTACACCACATCTTTGATCCATTGATAATCCATTCATTTCCTACTTTTTCGGCTTTTGTCCTGACACCCCCCTGGAGATCAGAACCCGCACCAGGCTCAGTCAAAGCCAAAGCCCCCAGCTTTCCTTTGCCACTTGCTACGAGAGGCATCCATCGAGTTTTTTGCTCCTGAGTTCCGAATTTAACTATTGGAGTGCATCCAAGACCATTATGGGCAGCGATAGCAAGAGCTGTACTACCACACCCCCAGCCCAGTTCCTCAATAGCAATAGCAGCGCTCACTGCATCAACACCAGCACCACCAAATTCCTCAGGAATATTTAAGCCAAGCATTCCAAGAGGACCCATCTTACGGGTAGCTCCCCAGTTAAACTCACCTGTTTCATCTACTTCGCGAGCCTTTGGTTGCACTTCGGCTGATACGAAGTCGTGGACAACTTTCTGCCAGGTGCTTTGCTCTTCCGTCAAGTCAAAATCCATAGTGAAACTCCTATATTAAGAAAAATGTAAAATCCAAAACCAATTATGGGATTATATATTGATATCTTATTTTGTATATACCCACAAGTGACCGTCATCGTTCTCTTTTATTAGCAGCGAACTCAAAGGTGAATTGGCTGGTCCTACCAAGACAAATCCATCCTGGTTAAAGCGAGAGCCATGACATGGGCATAGAAATCCGTTGTTTTCTTCTTCAACTGCACATCCTAAATGGGTACAAACCAGACTAAGGGCTTTATATCCCTTGCTATTGTGGAAAACAACTGCAGGAATATAAGGAAGGATAGTAGATGAGCCAATGGGGTAGTCAGACGGTGGACCAAGGTCAAATTCAGTGGGTAGTGATAGTTCGGTTTTATAACTCAAATATTTTATCAATCCATAAAGGGATAATATTCCACTTAATGATAAGAGCCCATTCGTGAGAAATTTGAGGATATCTCGACGAGAAATATGTGTTTTTTCTTTCATATTACATGACAATAATTATCGCGGTGATTGAAACAATTCCAAGAATGTGAGTACAAACCAGGCGATGACAATAGTACCTGCAATGATATGTGCTGTCCGACCTGCCTTTGGAAACCAGCGTCCTTTTTGCTCCTCAGGTAAAGTAGAAAAAACATAAGGGAGGAGGATAAAAATAATCAACACAAGAAGAGGGATTACCACTCCCATCCAGAAAGGATCCCCGAATCGGAGCAATTGTTGTACCCATAGGAAAAACCATGGTGCGCGTACATCCATGAGTACGTCGCTGGTATCCATTGGTGCAGCCAAAGGGGCAGGGACAAGCGAAGCGATAATAAGAAGAACTGTTGAGGAGACCAATATGGTGAGCATTTCACGACGAAAAAGGGTAAAGCGGCTGATGCGTCGAGTATCATCACGTTGCCCGGGTCGAGGCGCAGCAATACCACCATCGCGCCGTACACGGAAGATATGCCAGAACACAAATATCATCATCACTAATGTCAGCCCAAATACATGCCAGGAGTAAAAGCGGAGGAGCGTGGAGGCACCGGGTTCTGCATCACCTATGATAAATTCATAGAGACCCTTACCAATCGCAGGGATCTTATTAATCAAATTCGTTCCTACTACCAGCGCCCAACGTATGCCTTGGTCCCAGCGAAGGATGTAACCTGTAAAATCCAGAAAGATGGTCAATAAAAGCAATATCAATCCCAAAAAATAGTTAAATCGACGAGGTGGTGTAAAAGAACTGGTAAATACTACTCGGAGAAGATGCACAACAGAGACAATTACCAGCGCTTGGGCGGACCAGTAGTGCAGATTTCGTATCAATCCTCCGAAAGGGATGAGGAAAGTAATCATTTGAATGGAAGGTGCCGCTTCTTCCGGTGTAGGAACATAAAAGAACATTTCCAGTGCGCCGGTAACCAAGATAACCAATGAAAGAAGAATCGCCAAACCTCCAGCACCCAGTGTATATCGTAGACGTGCTTGCGGTAAAGGAATTGTAGGTGGATGCAAATGATGGAAAAAATTTGGACGGTTCTTATGATGAACGATTCTTGTGGCGGCTGACCTTTCAAGTTGAGGATATTGGTTAACGGTCGTAAATCTGTTAGCCGTGCGAATGTATCGGACGATAACACCTACAGTCAACAAAGATAGTATTGATATAAGGAGAATTTGCCCCGTGAGATCAGAGCCACGAGAGATCTGGACTCTATGCACCTGGATAGCTGATGCACTAACACTACTGAGGGGAATATGATCGGGGTATGAATTGTTTAATCGAAGAATATATGATGATACTGCCCAAGCTCCTTCAGGTGTTAACGAGCAGGGTTTCCACCAAGGCATAGTAAGGAATATGTAATCATAAAGCTGCTGGGCGGTCATAAAGCGTGCAAGTTTCCCAGGTCCTGCTACAACTGGGATCGGTTTATCTTTGGGAATTACAAATCCTTCAGGAGGATGATCAGGTCCATGGCAAGACGATTGCCAACAATTCCTATCTTCTGTACCATATGAATCACGCCATTCATCTGTCAAACCCTGACCACGGTCGCCATGGCATGCCATGCATATACCCCAATATAACTCAGCGCCTTGATCAATCTGAGTTGTTTTTGTTGATTGAGCAGTAGGTTTAGATAATCGCTGTACGTCAAAGGTTGGTGTGGGTTGGGGAATGGTCGATGTGTTTATTGTTAAGGAGGATGCTCCAACTGAAGCTGACGAAAAAAGGCTGATTATGAATCCAGAAAAAAGGATGAGAAAAAGGAATAAGTAACGGTTGGCAGTAGTTGGTATCATGGCATCGATGATAAGCCAGCAAGTGGAATGCTCAGGCTAGAGCGTAATCACTTTCTCTGCCTTCATTTGCGCTTCAATAATGTCACTCATACCTCCAATAATGCCAACCTGGATCTTATTCTGCAAACCGAAGTAATTCAGGCAGGTACTACAGACAGTCAGGCGAACTCCCTTTGATTCCAACATCCGTAACTGTTCCAGGACTGGAGAACCCTCCACGACCAGTTTC
>Ga0315274_10013114_pt1 | contig 11794 bp, 7 predicted proteins | sample YL17G02_20_MG_FD_203700 | JGI IMG/M metagenome (GOLD analysis project Ga0315274, IMG submission 203700) | Sediment microbial communities from Yellowstone Lake, YNP, Wyoming, USA - YL17G02_20 | ecosystem: Environmental > Aquatic > Freshwater > Lake > Sediment | place: USA: Wyoming | collected... | reverse complement strand
ATGGCTGCAACTGCTAGGGGTTACATAAAGACAGATCCTACAGTTGGTCAGTTTAAGATCACCGCTATTGAGAGAAAGGCTGATGGCAAGATAGAGATCGCGTTTGACGACGTGGCCATCCCGGAGTAAATGGCTAAAAGGATCGAATCGGTAGCCGCCGAATCTCTAGTAGATGGGAGTCTTACTAACTTACATAGGCACGTTAATCAAGTCGAAATAGACTTTGGAGACTTACCAGTGGAGTCAGGGGAGTTTACTATAGTGGATTCACTAGTACTCCCCTCCTCCCATATTACGGGGACGATTGCGTATGAATCCCCCACTGGGAAAGATTTAGATGAGTTAGATATGGATTCTATTGACTTGAAGTTTGCTCCTGGCAATGGGACATTACTAATTAGGGCTAGGGGATTGGAGGGCTATCTACACGGGGCATTTAAAGTAAACTATATAGTGGGGTAACCTGTGGCAACTATCAAAAGTGGAAATTCCACAGCACAATTACAAGTTGATTCTAATTCTGGCGCTGCCAGAGTTACAGAGTATCTTCCTGATGGTAGTTTAGGTAATGTAGCTGGGAAGGTCACTTTCTCCGCCGGAATAAACTTAACCCCAGGTGCGTCCCCTTCTGATATATTTCTTATACGGGGTAGTGACACAAGGATAATAGAAGTAACCAGAATTATGATATCGACTACTCAAACCACCAGTGGAATAAACTCTTGGTATTTAGCAAAAAGATCTACCGCCAATAGCGGTGGGACATCTACTTCTGTAGTTCCGGTTCCACATGATAGGAATGATGTTTCTCCCACAGCCACCATACTGCAGTATACTGCTAACCCAACCCTTGGTAACTTAGTTGGATACCTATGGAAGGGTCATGTACCTAGCCCATGTGTAGCATCTTTTACACTGGACTTCTCTAAGGAGTTTGGTAAACCAATTACCTTAAGAGGGGCTGGTGATGTCTTAGCAATGAATTTTGGAGGAGCCACGTTACCATCTGGCTTAGTTGTACTAGGGTCAATAACGTGGACGGAGGAGTAATCATATGCCCCAGAACTGCCCATTGGACGGAACTTCGCTGACTTTACGAGATCGTTATGGTGTAACTGAATATTACCAGTGTACAACCTGTGGTCAGGCATATATGACCGAAGGGGCGAGTATGCGTCCCGCAGCCCCCTACAACACTAATTATGCACATGGTAGCTTACTGGCAACTGGTAGCACTCTCACTGATGGGACTGGTACGTTTACTGGATCAGTGGTTACCCTACTCCCCGCTTCCAATACAGTAGCGTGTACACTTGCTGGTACAGCTGTTATTCACCTACCAGCCGGATGTACTGGTACTGCAGCGACAGGCACTATGGTTGTAGATAACAGTCCAGTATCTCTGGTGGCCGGAGATAACACCATCACCACTAGTGGTGCTACAGGAAACATTACAGTGACAATTAATCATATAGCTTTTTCGTGGGGAAATCCTCATAGCTATAAGATCATTATTGATAGGGTGTTTGTCTATCTCACTACTGCGGGTGGTACTGGTGCTTCAGTACTGGATGTAGGAGTAACAACTGCTATTACTACTGCGGTGGATAACCTAATCGACGGTCTTAATCTAAATACCACTGGGATATTCGATAATATCACAGATAAAGGTACTAACGGAAAAACTAGACAGTTACTTGACGAAACTGGTGGTACTACCACTTTTGTCACTGGTGCCATTAAGGTCGCTATTGCCACTAATTTGGTAGGCACCTACATCATAGAGTACAGGCGACTCACCTAGTAGGGAGGTAGGATATGTCAGGATTCAAAACGAATTTAGACCCAAGGGATGGTAAATGGAGTAGTTGGGAGAGGGAGAGCTTTCCTTCAACAAGGGAATCTCTGAGATTGCTCTCTAAGAACTACCCCATTCACAAGACATTAGCGACTGCAGACACAGCTGAGGATCTGATCCTGTTATCGCCGGTTGGTGATGGCAGTATGCACTGCATCAACTTTATAACCAATCCTTCCTGTGAAACAGTGGATACTGGTAAGGCAGTTGGCTTTACTGAGTCTGGTGCTACATTAGCGGATGAGGGTACGATAGTAAAGTACGGGTCTCATTCAGCTAAGGTGACTCCTGCTGACTCAGTTGCTGGAGAGGGTATCTATTGGGCCATTGATGGTTGGCCAACTGACACTCCCGCAGTCTTTAGTGTATATGTAAGAGATGCTGCTGGTAGTGGTAAGAAAGTTAAGGTAGTTATTTGTGATGGTGATGGAACAGTATTGGTGTCAGGTGCAGATCATGCTCTGACTTCTACCTTTACACGACTCTCTGTTTCCTATAATCCTAGACTGCAGCCTACGAATCTTCGATTTGCCTTAGTAACTGCTGAGAAGCATGGTATTGTGTTCTACGGTGACGGTTGGCAGGTAGAAATTGGGAATCTAACCGGCTACGTTGACGGAGAACAAGGTCTTGATCATGAGTGGATTGGTACTGCTCATGCTAGTGAGTCTAAGAGATACAGACATACAATAGAAATACGTGGAGGGCATCTATTTTTCAGCGCGGATACGTATCTGGCCCTGGATCGAGATGCCAATAACACATCTGCAGATGAGGCTGATCGTGGAGAATTAATTTATGGCGGTACTGATTGGTCATTGCCAGATAGGACAAGAGTGTGTCGTAAGATAAGTTTTATAAATCGCTGGTCTGGTGATCAGCCAACTTGCACGGGAAATTTCTGGGGGGTGTAGTGAAATACATCTGTCCAAGATGGGGTATAAGATAATACGATTTTGGGAGCACGAGATAAAGAGCCACCCGTATAAGTGTGCTAAAGAGGTATATAGATGCCTTTAGTTAATCAGACAGAGATAGATAATTTTATACAGCAATTACGCGACGGTATTGTAGTTGAAACCGAGCACAGTGATGTTACTGGTGGTGATCTTGTGGTTACTACAAAAATTGCCCTTTCACATCTCGCTGAGTCTCCTGACTACTATAAAAAGTTGAAGGAGATGGAAGGTGAGATGGAGAAGGAAAAGACCGTGAGCCCTGACAACGCCCTAACGAACCTGGAGAAAGCAGCTCCTGCCTCTCCTAGTGCCCCTGTTAAGGCTCCTGCTGGGGGTAAGGGTGGAAAGGTTAGTACAGGCGGTGGAAGTTCAAAGGGTGGCCCTGGTGCCCCACCAAGGGATGTTGATGGAAACCCCCTTGTGTGGCATGAGGAGACAAGTAGATGGCGTAGGAAAGAAGAAATGATGCCTACCTCCCTAACCACTCCTGCTGAGTCGCATCAACAGAATGTCGCTACTAAGTATGGTATTAAATCGGTTCTTCCTCAGGAAGCTAATGCTACGGTTAATAGGGATGGAGCTAATATTCCTATCGCTATTGAGAGTAAGAAATACCCTTACGTTGAGGCTATGAAGTTTCTTACTGCGGAAGAGAAGAAGGTGGCTTACGACTTTGCCGTGAAGCAAGGTAAGTATCTAGGTAACTTTAGGGATTTTGTTAACTCAAAGAAGGAAAGTGCTGTTAACACTAAGACTGGTGGAATAGTGGATGTTGGAGAGAGAGTCACTATCAATAAACCTTTGCTTGGTAGACCCATTCCTGAAGAAGAGGATGAGATGAAGAAAGCTGAAAAGATGATCGGAGATGGTAAGGCTGCTAATCCTGAGGAAGACCCCAACTACATTCAGAAACCATTCGCTGAGGTGAAAAGGATGGATAAGATAGCTAGATTTATGGAGTATATGAAACCTGGAGCACAGGGGTCAGTAAGTGCCTATACTAAGTGTGATTCTGTATGGGACGGCACTGACAAGGAAAAGCCCTTGCATAAGAATAATGATCCTGATAAATATCACTGGTCTCCTACAAGTCCACAGGAGAAGGTCAGGGAACATCGCAGACTTCAGATTGCTCGAAAGAAATCTGACAGTAAGGTGTCTCCTGCTGAATCCGATGTTATGCATAAGGATGAGAAGCTAAATGAATTTAAGGACTACATAAGGAACTCGCAGTCCGATATATCCGACTCTTCACTTGACAAGCTAGGGTCATATCTGGAACGAGAACAGGCTGGTAAGACAGCTAAACCTGCTACTCCTAAAGTGGATGTTAAGGTAGAGAAGGACGGTGATCCTACCGCTGAGGCAGCTCGTTCCCTGAAGAATCGAGCTGTAAAATTGAAAAGTAAAATGGAAGGATTGAGTACTAAGATAACATCTGATCCAGGTGTTCAGAAGGAAGACGAAATTGGCCACTCTGACAAGACGGCTACGTTTAAGGACTACATGAGTAAGGAAGAATGTTCAGGGTGTGGTAAACGGGTTGGTAGACTTCAGCCTAAAGGGGTTAAATCTCTCTGCCCAGCTTGTCATAGTCAAGGTACAGTGGAAGGTGGGGATACAGTTAAAAAGGGTGAGGCTACTGAGGCTTTTGTTAGGGCAGTACATGCTGGTAAACAGGCTAAGATAGCAGTAGGGGAGAATCCTGATCGGGCTAAGTCCTATTCTCCTAAACCCCTTAGCAAGACTGCTAGGGTGGATGAAATCTGGACAGGAGAGGAAAAGGAGAAACCACTTGGAAAGTGATAACCACTTAGTACTGAAGGTTGGTAAGACAAAGGAGACTATTATGAAGCATCGTGTATTACAGAAGACCAATAATGTAATAGGGACATGGCAGGGCTCCGTGGTAGTGATATCATTCGTGGCCGGTGTTACAGTGATGGAATGTGTAGCTATGTATCACGGAATTGATGGTGTTTTGCTAACCACCTCGATTGGTCTTTGTGCGGCTATTGTAGCTGGATTCTGTGGAATTCGTATTGGTCAGCGGAACAAATACCAATCTGATGAGGATGATAATAAACCTATAGATGACGATTGGAAACCTTAAGTAAATGTGTATGCTACAATCGGTAGTGTTGGAGGTTAGATATGTCTAAGATTACGCATAAATATAACTTCGAGCCTAATCAGCGACCAGGTGGACTAAAGGCAGCAACCTTTAGTACAACAGGTAAACTGTTTGATGATTTTGAGAAGTACGACGCTGTGGCTCCTCTTATCACAGGTGTGTGGTCTTCTGGGGCTGGCACTATCACTCTGGAGACTGGGGCATCCAAGAGGATAAAGGGACTGAAGTCCCTCAAACTAGTCACAGGGGCAGCCAGTGATACTCTCTATCGCACTATCGATACAGCAATATTCGGATACCCGTTTCCTGGCAACGGGGTAGCTCCTGCTTTTAGGTACATCACATTTAGGATAAAGACTTCTGCAACTACTAACCAGACTGTTAGGCTGAAGATTTGGGATGCTAGTGACACAGATAACTATGCTTATATCGATATTGTAGTTGGTAATACAGACTACAGAGAATTCTGCTACGATCTGAACTTAAAGAATACTGAGAGTTTCCAGGCATTTACCTTTGGTTCTACTTGGTCTCCTAAGGACATAGATCGCTTCGGATTTATTAACTTGCCCAACACAACTACATTCTACTTGGACGACATTAAGTTCCACTATGAGACCTCTCTAGTGGAAATGATCGGGTTTGGGGGTGAGGCTCCTATTGAGGCTGGTGACCCAGGATCTGTACAGGCGAAGATAAATGCCCTGATGGGGTATGTAAAGGGCCTGGAAGGAAGAACTTATCAGTACAGTAAGACAAGTCCTAATGATCTTGAAGTTGGTGATGAGGCTGTATGGGCCTTGGAGCTAATGAGTGATTTTGCTCCCCCAACTACTACAGAGATTATACCAGGTGTATACCAGATTGATAGGGTACGACATGGTGGAACATCGACGCAGGTTGGACCATTAGCACTTCAGACACTAGCAGGATCTATGTATGTCACATATCAGCCAGGAGAGGATGTTTGGACTGAGGGAGACCTCATAAAGGTTACATTCTCAAAGGGTGTGGCAGGTCTGGTAGCTAATGAATACTGTGTAAAGACGGATGAAGATCCTTCGAATGCCTTGACTGTTGATGCCACAACTGGACAAGATCATGTACATGTGGCGAATGCTTATGAGTATCAGGTAGGCTGGAAGGTTCGTTTATATGAAGGTGCTACAACTGAGTATCTGACGATTGATGCTCTGCCAGATCCTACAACTGTTAGGTTCTCTACTGTGGGTGGCCTAGTAAACAACTACAATGACACTACTGCTACATTAACTAGGTCTGTTTGGACAGATCTTGACACAGCGGTGTTCTACACTCGACTGACTCGTGAACCAATGATTGAGTTTGAGGGCAACTCATTCTTCGAATCTGATAGAGAAGATGGGGCACATACAGGTGCCTTATCTAATGCTCATTGGGCAAAGGGTACTTACAAAGTAGGTACTGGAACCCATACTGCAGCTATTACTGGTGGGAAAATAGTCCTTACTCAGAATACAAACATAGGGGACTACTGTACTAAGGACCTCTACTCTATCAAGAGTAAATACTTCCGTGTAGTGACTGATCTTGATGTCCTATTTACTACTGTGGGGGCTTCTGGTGCTACTGCAGGGTTGTCTTTGTTTAAGGGAACTGCGTATGATTCAACGAATCATATCGAAGTTGACAGATATAAGGATGATCCTGGCGGGGGAGCTGGTGACAATCTACTCCGAGCCGTATTCACTATTGCTAGTGCCACGACAACTACAACTGTTCAAACAACTGATGATGCTGTAGCTCTGATGTTGGAACGCGATAACAGGACATGGAGAGCCTATTACTCATTTACTAAGTACCCAGATTACGAGTGGGTACTGATTGATGAAGTTGGTGACGCTGCAGATGCATTTGGGGAGGAAACTTCAGTAGCTTTGTTTGCAGAAACCCTTAATGATGGGTCTGACATTACTGCATCATTTGATAACTTTAAGTACTTGATTAACTCCAAGTTTCTTGAGCAGATGTATGACAGTCCTGAGATAGTTCCTATCGTTGATAAACAGGTTGATCCCCGTGTTGATCAGAATACTGCTGCTGGTGGTATGGAGATATTCCGTGTTGGGTTGATGGATATCCGTGATGGATTGCCAACAGCCGGAGAGATCACTCCTGGTACGACCCTTGTTAATAGATACAGAGAGGGGACAGATGCGGGATGGGTGCCCCAAGCGGCGGAAACGATAACTAATGCTGGTGTTGATGGTTACATTAGGGCTGCTTACGATTTCACATCTGTAGGGGTAATGTGGAAACCAGGAGATCAGGCCCAGTTTACATTATCTGGTGTAGTAGTAACGGATGCTACCACTGGGCGTATATACAATGTGCCGAGTTTAGCGATTTACATGGTTGTTGGTGGACCCCCTAATATTGATGAGCCACAGAATCTTTGGCTGGGGGATGTGTTAGGAAATAAGACTGATACCCCAGTCCCCGCAATATCTGCTACAGCATCTGCTGAAGCCTACCTTAAGGGATCGATTTCTCGTGGTATGGCTGCTATTAAGGGCATTTGTACCTCTGCTGTTGCTCATGTTAGTAATGTCTACTCTACCGATTTAGTGGGGTATGATAATGATTTCTTTAAGACTCATTTTTACATGCAGGTCATTAAGGCTACTGGTGCCCCCATTAGTGAAGTTAGAAAGATCACTGGCTATACTTCCACTAGTGGACTATTTGTTTGTGATGCTTTCTCAGTTGCACCGGAAACTGGGGATCAATTACTGGTGCTTCACGAGTCTCTGGTTGCTATTGGTCGTGATGATACAGATAATACATTTTCGTCTAGCTCAGTTGCTGCCAATGAAGATGGCTCAGTTATGGAGCGACTTGAGCAGATTCAAGAGGTAGTAAACAAGGGTACAGGAACCCCTATTGGAGCTGACAAGTCCCTTGTTGATGCGCTGGGTTCCAATGGATTAGCGGTTGCTGATAGTGCTGTATCAGTGCTGGGAGCAATCGGTGCAAACAACTCTAACAACGCCTTTGATAGCAGTTCTGTTGTTGCAGATGACGATGGCTCAGTACTGGAGAGACTTGAATGGTTAGCTACTATGGCTGTTATTGCTAAGGGTACTCTTACTCTTGGTTCAACTACTGCGCCAGAAGACAACACACGTACCAATGCTGCCGATTACTTTAATGGCTCTTGGTTGATGACTCTCACTGGTAGTGCAGCATTACAACCCAGACTGATTGTTGACTACACGCTAGGTACTGGAGTTCCTGGTACTGGTGTCTTTACAATTGATCCAGAGCAGCCATTTACTGCTGCGACTGGTGCAGTTGAATATGTGGTTCTCGCACCTAAAGAATCTCTGGTTCCTGGTGCTGACGTAGCAACTAACTATACCTCAGCTCATGTAATTGGTAATAAGTCTGATGCGGTTAAGATAACTGCTGGACAGTCTTCTGTAGTATCCCTGCTAAGGGACCTAATCGCAGGGTTAGGTGTAGTTGCTGCTGGGGCTGGAACAGGATTTGAAATCGATGGCTCTCCTAACCTAGTAGCTGCTCTCGGTACAACTGGTGGAACAGTAACTGACTCAGCAACTAGTGTACTTGGTGCTATCGGTGCTAATAGTGCTAGTAACTCATTTGACAGCTCCTCAGTAGTTCCTGATGTAGATGGTAGTACTCTTGAACGATTGGAGTTTCTTATTAAGTTGCTGGGTAACTCTACTATCTACACATCATCGGATGCATCTACAACCACAATAACTGCAGCTGCTATGCTTGATATAGCGGGTCAGCTTGTTGGTCAGGTGGTAATTCCTCTGAGTGGGAATGAGGCTGGTGAATCTCGTTACATCACAGCATACAATGGTACTGATACTGTTACCGTAAGTCCTGCTTGGGCAGCTGATCCAGATGCTGGTGGCAATATCATATTTGCTATTGCCAGTGTTGGTGGGATGAGAATAATTCCTACAGCTCTTGGTACTAATGGCACTACAGTTACTGACAGTTCCACTACCGTCTTGGGAGCCATTGGCGCAAATAACGCTAATAATGCGTTTGATTCTAGTTCAGTTCTACCAAGTGCAGATGGTAGTGTACTAGAGCGTCTCGAAGATTTACACGATGATATAGCTGATGCGGGTGGCTTATTCTACAGTGGTACTTGTACCTCAATTGGTACTGATCTTACAGCTGTCTGTTCTACTTTGGCTGGGTTTGGTGACGATACATTCAACAACAAGTATTACATTCAGATCATATACAATACTGGTGGTGCTGGTGCATCTCCTGAACCTAAGGTGCGTAAGATCACAGACTATGACGCTACTTCCGGCACGTTTACATTCCTTACCGTTACTGATGCCACTGCCGTTGGGGATAAGATACTTATCATTCATGAGTCCCTAGCTGCAATTGGCAGGGACGGTACTGACTCGAACTTTGATAGTGGGTCTGTTGTGGCTGATGCTGATGGTACAGTTCTTGAAAGAGAAGAGTATATTCAGACCCAACTTGGCTATGGGGCTAAGCTCCTTACTGAAGATTTTTCAACTGGTGGTAATAAGACAGTTATTACCTCTGCGGCGGAACTTACTGAAGTAGCCGGTGTCTTTAAGGGTGCCTTGGTGGTTTGCATAACCGGAGACAATGCAGGTATGGCTCGACCTGTCGTGTCTAACATTGAGGATACCTCTGTAACGGTATTCCCTGCCTTTGTAGCGGATCTGGTAGCTGGATCAACCTTCCTACTACTCTCAGCTTACAAGCCTCAGATACCTGAGAAACAGGCTGATGTGGCGGTAAATACTACTGCCCCTAATGGTTCAGAAGCTAACATATTTAACTTAGCAGTGCCTGGGTATTCCTACGAAGTATCAAGTTTAAGGCTAAAATCTGCTGCCTGTGGTGCCAATTCGGTTACTGTGACTCTGTATGAGCTTATTAACGATGCACCCCAGCCAGTCAATACTTTTACCATTAACACGACTAATGATGCTACTTACTTCTCACTGGTGGATATGTTTGGTATGGCTCACTTGGCTGGTGATAATTTGAAGGTGGCCGTACAAGGTAACGGTGCTGCGATAGGAATTACTGGGCAATATTCTTACTCGGTCGTATATACAGGCGCTGGATAAGAGGATTATTTAAATAGTTACTAGATAGGAGAATCATGGCAATAGGTGATATCGGGTCAGTCGTAAGTACCCTAGAATTTGATCCTGCACATCTTGCGGACAATACGAACGTATCTCTCTGTAAGGTTGCTGAGGGAGTAGTGGCCATAGCCTATGCAGGAAACAACAATGCGGCCACAATTGAGACATTCTCTGTAGATGCAAGTGGTAATCTATCAGCTGTTATCGATACATTAGTCGTGAATGCAGCAGTCTCTTGCGATATAGGTAGATTGGTTAACTACGCGAGTACCAACGTATACGCACTTTTCTATCGGGATGGGATCTCATTCTACGGAATAGTTGCCACCTTTACGATAAGTGCGGCAGGAGACATAGGTGCAGCAGTAATTGATTCTTACAACTTCTACGAAGCTGGAGGAATCTCAGCACTGAGTACTGATGCTATTCAGGTTTCGGGTGATACTTTTGCCGTTGTGTATACACGGAGGCTTGGTAGCACTGGATACTTGGTGACTCTCGATATAAACAGTGATGGAACAATTGACGCTTCTCCAAAATTGGATAGTTGGGTATTTGATGCTACTGTTGGAGTATCATTTTCACAGATTTTGCATGTGGCGAATGAGTATTACGCAATTGCATATAAAAACAGTGGTCGTGCTGAGGGGGATAGGGGCCGTATTTTTACAACAACCATTGCTGCTGATGGTACGTTAGGAGAATCTGAGGTGGATTCTCTTGTGTTTGAAGCCGTTGGCTACGCTACTCGATCTCAGTGTTTTATCCACCTGGACTCCACTTTATTTGTGATAGCTTATGGACTCCATGCCGATTATGATGGCTGGCTGTGTTCTTTCTCAATTAGTGCTGTAGGGGCAATATCTGACACCGTACTATCTACAAAAGAGTTTGATTCAACAAAAGCTGAGTGGGTGACTTGTGTTCCAGTAGGAACTGAGGCAATAGCCGTTGTTTATAAGGACACTGATCTAGACAGCGTAATCCGAACATTCCCAGTATCCGCCCTGGGGGTCATAGGTGATCAGATTGATTCTCTTGTGTTTGATGCTGTGGGGCATTTAATGACCTGTGGCCGTAACACAATTGAGGGGCGTAGTGGATATTTCGTGGTATGTGCAAGAAGTACAGATAACGATGGCTGGGCATGGTCAATGGATATCGCCACATCTGATCCGGGACCAACGGTCGCCTCCGCTACACCCAGCAGTGGTAATCGGGGTGAGGCTGCAAAAACGGAGACAATAGCAGGAACTAACTTCACTGGGGCAACTGCTGTCTCCTTTGGTGCAGGAATAACTGTCAATGATTTCAACGTTGACACTGCTATTCAGATTACAGCACATATCACTATTGCTTGGGATGCTACACTTGGACTTAGGAATGTCTCTGTAACTACTCCTATTGGTATGGGCACACTTACTGATGGTTACACAGTAAATGCTCCTACCCCTACTGTTACATTATGTGCCCCTGATAGTGGAAATCGTGGGCAATCTCTATTAGATGTAACTATTACAGGGACTGGTTTTGTTGGGGCAACAGTAGTATCCTACAGTGGAACTGGCGTGACTGTGAACGACTTCTCTGTGGTTAACTCCACTTCTATTACTGGACATATTACCATAGACTGGGATGCCACATTAAATGCCAGAAATATTACTGTGACTACTCC
>Ga0315274_10013110_pt1 | contig 11798 bp, 7 predicted proteins | sample YL17G02_20_MG_FD_203700 | JGI IMG/M metagenome (GOLD analysis project Ga0315274, IMG submission 203700) | Sediment microbial communities from Yellowstone Lake, YNP, Wyoming, USA - YL17G02_20 | ecosystem: Environmental > Aquatic > Freshwater > Lake > Sediment | place: USA: Wyoming | collected... | reverse complement strand
GCGCCCGCGACCGCGAGCGCCGTGCATACGACGCCGCCGATGATGAGCGCGACGAACATTCCCCGCTCGCCGGTGAGACCGAGCCGTGCCAGAATCACGCTCGTGATGATGAGCGTGACGAGCGTCATCCCCGAAACGGGGTTCGTGCCGATGAGACCGATCGCCCGCGCGGCGACGAGCGTGAAGAGGAACGAAATGACGAGCGCGATCGCGACGCCGACGAGCCCGACGGCCGTGCCGGTGAGGCCCGTTCTGAAGAATATGAAGAGACACACGGCGATGGCGACGATCCCGAGGAGCACGTCGCGCATGCTCAGGTTGTGGTCGGTCCGCGCGACGTTCCCCTTCCCTTCGCGGGCAGCGGCGATGCCCTTGATACCGATGCTGAAAGACTGCACGATCGACGGGAAGCTCCTGATAATCCCCATGATGCCTGCCCCCGCGATGCCGCCGATGCCGATGAGTCGAACGTAGTTCCTGAAGATGTCATCGACGCCCATCTCGGAGATCGGAACGGTCCCCGGCGGTATGATGCCGGTCAGGTGCCCTCCGATATAGTGGACGAACGGAATAAAGACGAGGTACGAGAGAAAACTCCCCGACGCGATGATCGAGGCGTACTTGAGCCCGACGATATAGCCGAGCCCCACGATCGCCGCGAGGCCGTCGACGCGAAACGCCATGGCGAAGCGGCTCTCGAGCCATGAGCCGAATCTCACCGAGTGGAAGGTGATGATCTCGCGCCAAAGGCTGAACGCGAGAACGCACAGGTCGAATAAAAACGCGACCGACGCGCTCCAGATGAGAATCTTCGCCTGGGCGCCCGCCCCCTCGCCGGTCACGAGAATCTCCGTCGTCGCCATCGCCTCGGGGAACGGAAGCTTCCCGTGCTCCTTCACCATGAGGAACTGGCGGAGCGGAATGAGAAAGAAAACGCCGAGACAGCCGCCGAATAACGCGGTCAGGAAGATGTGCCAGAACGAGACCTTCAAGCCGAGCATGTAGAGCGCGGGGATCGTGAAGACCGCCCCCGCGACGACGGCGCCCGAGGCCGCCCCGACGGACTGGATGATCACGTTTTCGAGGATCGTGCTCCGCCGCGCGAAGACTCCCGCGAGACCGACCGCGAGGATCGCGATCGGAATCGCGGGCTCCATCCCCTGCCCCGCCTTGAGCGCGAGGTAGGCGGAGGCGAGCGAGAAGATGATCGCCATGACGAGACCGATCCCGACGGAGCGGATCGTCACCTCGAAGGGGGATTCCGACGCCGGCACTATCGGTTCGTACGTTTCGCCGGGCTTCAGCTCCCTGAAAGCAGCCGGATGAAGCTTCGTGTGTTCCTCTGGCATACGGGAATTTCCTCTCTTGGTTTTGCGGACCCTCTCACTCCCTTTTCGGCTCCCCATTGTTGGTGTTCTCCGTGCAAAGTTCAATTGATTTTTTCCCGGATAGGCGCGACCGCGTTCTCCAGACGGGCCCGCCCAAGAATCTGTTTACAAGCCAATTCCCTTGGTGCATCATTGCCCCGTTGTCGTACAGGCCCAGCAGCTCCACCAGCCAGGGAGGATATCCATGAATATGCGAGCCTCCGTGCGGGGAATTGCGGCGATCGCACTCCTCGTGATTCTCATTCTCATTCCACAATGCATTCTCTCGGCGGATCCCTTCTCCCCCGAAGACGTTCTGAAATTCAAACGCGTCTCCGAGGCGGCAATGAGCCCAAGCGGCGAATGGATCGCCTATACGGTCTCCGTGCCGCGGGACGCTTCCGACGAGGCCGGGGGCGCCTACAGCGAGCTCTGGCTCGTTTCGACCAAGCCCGGAGAGCCGAAGCCGTTCATCGCGGGCAAGGTCAACGCGAGCGGCCCGCGATGGAGCCCCGACGGATCACGCATCGCCTTCCTCATGGCGCGCGGGGAGAAAGCGAAAACACAGGTGTGGATGATCCCCGCGGCGGGCGGCGAGGCGACGCAGGTCACGAATTCCGAGGCGGCGGTTTCGACGTTCCGCTGGCATCCGAGCGGCGCCCGGATCGCCTACGTCGCGGCGACGCCGCAGTCGAAGCGCGAGAAGGAGCTCGACAAAAAGGGCTACGGCTTCGTTTTCTACGAAGAGAATCTCAAGGACAGGAATCTCTATGTTCTCAAGGTCGGCGCGGAAGGGAGCGTCGGTGAGCCCGAGCAGATCACAAAGGGCTGCTCCGTCTGGAGCATCGAGTGGAGCCCGGACGGCGCCGCGATCGCGGCGGGCATCACCTCCAAGAATCTCATCGACCAGGAGTACATGTTCCAGAAAATCTGGCTCGTCAATATCTCCACAAAGGGACTCAAACAGCTCACCGACAATCCCGGCAAGCTCGGCGGTTTCGCGTGGAGCCCCGATGGCTCGGCGATAGTCTACAACGCGGCGAAAGAGCTGAGGGATCACGCCGAGAGCCAGGTCTTCGTCATCGGCGCCGCGGGCGGCGAGGCGCGGAACCTCACCGCTCCCGGGTTCCGCGGCCACGTCACATGGACCGGCTGGAAAGACCAGAATACGATCGTCTACCGCTCGAGCGAAGGGGCATATCCGGCGCTCAGCACCGTCCCGGCCGCGGGCGGCAAACGCACCGTCATTCTCGACGCGAAAACGGCCGGCGTCATATTCGACGCCCCGAGCTGTACGAAGGATTTCAGGAGCTTCGCGTTCACGGCCGGCGCTCCCGAAATCCCCGGAGATCTCTATTTCTGGAAGGCCGGCTCGAGGGATCTCAAGCGGCTCACGACCCTCAACCCCTGGATCGCCGATCGCGCCCTCGGCAAGCAGGGGATCGTCCGCTATCCGGCCCGCGACGGCCTCGAGATCGAGGGGATTCTGGTCTATCCGGTCGATTACAAGGCCGGCCAGAGATATCCCCTCGCCGTGATCGTTCACGGCGGCCCCGAGTCGAACTACTCGAACGGCTGGGTGACGAGGTATTCCGAGCCGGCGCAGGCCCTCGCCGGCAAGGGCTACATGGTGTTCCTGCCGAACTACCGCGCGAGCACCGGCTACGGGCTCGAATTCGCGCTCGCGGGGTATAACGACGCTGCGGGAAAGGAATTCGACGACGTCGCCGACGGGATCGACTATCTCGTATCGACCGGGCTCGTCGACGAGGCGCGCGTGGGCCTCATGGGAGGCTCCTACGGCGGATACGCCGCGGCGTGGTTCGCATCGTACTACACGAGCAAGGTGAAGGCGGTCTGCATGTTCGTCGGCATAAGCGACCTCACGAGCAAGCGCCTCACGACCGACATCCCGTTCGAGGAGCTCTACGTGCATTCGGGGAAAAAGATCGAGGATATGTGGCAGCAGAGCCTCGAGCGGAGCCCGATCTTCTGGGCCCATCAGAGTAAGACGGCCGTGCTCATCCTCGGCGGCGCCGCCGACACGCGGGTGCATCCCTCGCAGAGCATCGAGTTCTACCGCATTCTCACGATGAACAATCACCCGGCGGTGCGCCTCGTGCAGTACCCCGGCGAGGGACACGGCAACGCGAAGCAGCCCGGGCGCGCCGACAGCATGTACCGCACCATCGACTGGTTCGACTGGTACGTGAAGGACTCGAAACCGCTCACCGGCCCGATGCCGCCGCTCGACATCAGCGACCGCTACGGCGTGGAGCTTGAAGTGAAGGGACCGGCCAAGTGACCGCGAAAGAAGGGAGATCGCATGAAAGAGCATGACAAGGGCCTCTCCCGCAGGTCGTTCATCGGGCGCGGCCTCGCCTCCCTTGCGGGAGTGAGTCTCGGGCTCGCCGGCGCGAAGAGCCTCAAGGCCGCTCTTCCCGGCGCCCAGGAGACGGTAGGAGACGCCGCACCCGCCGCGAAGCCGCAGATCAGGGAGTACCGCGACCTCGGGCGCACCGGCTGGAAGGTCTCGGACCTCGGGTTCGGGAACGCGACGATCCAGGACACGGCGCTTCTCGAATACGCGATGGAGCGCGGCATCAACTACGTCGATACGGCGCGGCAGTACTACGAGATGGAGGTCGTGCTCGGGAAGCTCTCCCCCGCCAAGCGCGAGAAGCTCTTCATCACGACGAAGCTCCTCCCCGAGCTCTTCACGCCGAAGACGACGGCCGAGGAGATCACCGCCGCGATCGACGAAAGCTTGAAACGCCTCAACACCAGTCACGTCGATTGCGCCCTTATTCATTCGGTCGGCGAGGATCCGACGCTGAGCGACCCGGCGAAGATCAAGAATCCGGCAGTCGTCGCCGCGTTCGAAAACGCGAAGAAGGACGGCAAGGTGAAATTCTGGGGAGCGAGCTCGCACGGCCCGCGGATGGTCGAGGATTTCAATTGGCTCCTCGACAACACCCCGATCGACATGATCATGCCCGGCATGAATTTCATGACGAAGGGGCTCGAGCCGGTTCTCGCGAAGGCGCGCTCAAAAGGGGTCGCCGTCGTCGCCATGAAGAGCCTCGCCGCGGCGCGCAAGATCGATTACAAGCCGTTCATGAAGAACGGCGCCACCGTCCGCCAGGCGGTCATCAAGTGGATGCTCGCGCATCGCGACATCGATACCGTTTCGATGACCATGCGGAGCGTCGAGATGATCGACGAGTTTGTCGCGGCCTCCGGCAGGCCCGAGCTCACCCCGGAGGAAAAGAAGGCGCTCAAGGGATACGGCATGCTCCTCGACAGGGATTACTGTCGCCCCGGCTGCAGCGGCTGTCTCGCCGCGTGCCCGCACAGCGTCCCGATCGCGGACATTCTCCGCTACCGGCTCTATTTCAATAATTACGGCGAAGAGAAGCACGCCATGTCCCTCTACCGGAAGCTCCCGAGCGCTCGAAGCGCCGAGCGCTGCGCGTCGTGTCCGGGACCGTGCGAGGCGACCTGCCCGCACGGCCTTGCGATCCGCTCGAAACTTCTCGAAGCGCACGGCGAGCTCACCGTCTGACACGAGGAGGAATCGATGAGAGGAATATCGAAAGCGAAACGGCGCCTGCTCGCGGCGCTCACCGTCTCCGCATGCTTCGCCTTTCCCCCCGTGTTCTCACGGGCCGCCGGGCCCGGGGAAGCGCCGGCCAATCCCGCTCAGGTCATGCTCGAGAAGGCTTCGAAGGCGCTCGGCGAGAACAAGCCATGGACGACGCGAGTCGAGAAGGGTCTCCACATCGCCTGGAACACGGAGGGCTGGGGCACGTTGAAGGCCGACTACACCCGCTCCGTGAAGAAGCCCGACAAGCTCAAAATCGATCAGGACAACAGCGCCTACGACCATCCGTTCTTCAGGATGTACTACTGTAACGGCGGGGACGTCTGGTACATGACGAACCTCAACCCGGGGCGCAACCCGCAGGTGACCGCGAACATGAAAACGCTCCTCGAACGCGTCGACGGCATCGCGTTCTATCTCGCGTCATGTGACACATTCTTCAGCGTGACGCAGGTCCCGAGCGACTCTCTCCTTCCAGGGAACGGGCTCGCGCGCGCCGGCTGCGTGCTCAGGGGGGATACGACGCTTTTCGACGTCGACGCGACAACGCACATCCTCGCGCGGCGCATCGAGAACAAGGGCGCGCGGATTTATATCCTGGAGGACTACCGGAACGTCCAGGGACACACGGTGCCGTTCCACGTCACCATCTACGACGAGGGAAAGAAGACCAACGAGTTCCTGTGGCAAGAAATCAAGTTCGACGAAAAACTCGAGGACGCCATGTTCGATGAGAACAGGCCGCCGAAACCGTAGGCCGCCGGCGCCGGGAGGCATGACGACAAACCGAAGGCCGCCGTATCCCGGCGGCCTTTTTTGTTGCGCCGCCGCACGGCTCCCCCGCCTTTGAAACCCCCGTTCCGGAAAATTGTCATATTTTTTGCAAAGTAGTGAAAATCGGACCCGTTTCTGTTATAATTCTTCTACCGGTTACCTTTCGACACGTGAACGAAAGGCATTCATGAGAAAGGAGAGGTTGCAAATTGAAGCGCAGGCCCGTTCCCAAGAAGAAGAAAAACGGCCGGTTTGAACCGGACGCCAAGCAGAGACAAAAGAATCTCCTGGATAAGAAAACGAAAAAATACGGGGCTCTCAGTGTTATTATCGAGGAGGAGATCGAGGAGTTCGCAGAGGGACCGGAAAACTGAATCATTCCTCAAAATAAGCCATCATCTTGATCGTTTCCATCAGGTCGCGCCGCGAGACGATTCCCACGACCCTGCCGTCATTATCAATGACCGGCAAGCGGCCATAGCCTTTTTTCATAATCAGGTGGAGGAGCGTCTCGGCGGGATGCTCGGGACGCACGGCATACCGCGCAACTTCCCGGTCCGCGATATCACCCACCGTCGCCTGCTGCCATTCTCCCATTTCGACCTGCTTTACATCCTTAAGCGACACCATGCCGGCGAGCGAGCCGTTCTCGAGCACGGGGAACGAGCTGTAATGATATTTGAGAAAATACTCGTCAACGAGCTGCCGCAGGTTCAGCGAGGAGTCGACGGTGATCACGGGGGCGCGCATGACGTCGGAGACCCTCAGGCTCCCGAGCGTCTGCCTCAGCGTTACGAGAAGATAGCCTGATTGAGCCGCCTGCCGCAGGAAGTATCCGATAAAGATGAGCCAGATCCCGCCGATGAGTTGTCCGACGAAGAAATTGAATACTCCATAGACCATAAGGATGATCGCGAAGGCGTTGCCGATGCGGCTCGCGATGCGCGTCGCCTTTTGAATGTTGCCGGTTCTCTTCCAGATGGCGGCGCGCAGTATCCTGCCGCCGTCGAGGGGAAAACCGGGGACCATATTGAAAACGAGGACGATGAGGTTGATGTACGCGAGATTCTGCAGGAGCGGAAACACGAGCCGATGGCCGGAGAAGAGCTTCGAGAGCGCGAAGAAGATCCCCGCAAGTACCACCGACATCGCGGGACCGGCGGCCGCCATCTTGAGCTCGAGGTTCGGGTTGTCGACGTCGCGGTCCATCTGGGCGACCCCTCCAAAGAGGAAGAGCGTGATCTTGCGAATGGGAAGTCCGTTCCGCGACGCGACGAGGGAGTGGCTGAACTCGTGGAAGAGTATCGAGACGAAGAGCATGATAGCCGTGAGGAATCCGAGAAGCCACAGCTCCTGCTTGCTCCCGTCGGGGAGAACGTCGGTGTACCATCCGGTCGCGAATGACCACGTCATGAGGGCGAGGACGAGGAGCCAACTCACGTTGACCTCGACGGGAATCCCCCACAGACGGAATAGATGAACGCTGCTCCGGATCATACGCGCGGCAGGAGGTTAAGGGTCTACGGTCCAAGCCAGGATTCGTTCATTTCGACGTACCGGGTGAAACGGTTCTGTGCGTCGACCTCGATGAAAAGCGGCTGCGCATCGGCGCTCGACCACGCGAACGCCATGATATCGACGACGTCCCCGCTGCTGATGAGATGGGCGGCGGCGCCGTTCATGCAGATCATCCCGCTCCCCCGTTCCCCCCTGATCACGTACGTTTCGAGGCGCTTTCCGTTCGTGTGATCGACGACGAGGACGTTCTCGTTCGGGCTCAGGTTGCTCTTCTCGATGAGGTCCTCGTCGATCGTGATGCTGCCCACGTATCGCAGGTCAGCCTGAACGACGGTCGCGCCCATGATCATCGATTTCAGAAGGAGCCGTTTCACACCTCATCCTTTCGGCTGTGCACAATCGAACAACCCTCATTATAGCAAAGTGCGGCTTCCCGGGAAAGGGTATAGTGCCCACCGCACCCCTTCGATCGCCGCGCCGGTGCTACGTCGTATCGCCGTGAACCTCGGTGAGGTACCTCACGAACCGGTTGTGCTCGTCGACGAGAATGTTCTTGAAAAAGCCCGACGTTTCCTCGGACCACGTGAACGCCATAATGATGACCTCGTCCCCCGCGTGGACGTGGTGCGTGACCGCCCCCGAAACGACGAGCTCCCCGCCCCCCTTTTTCCCTTTCACGGCGAACGTATCGACGCGGGCGCCGTTCGTGTTGTCGACGAGGAGAACACGCTCGAAAGGAGCGACGTTCGAAAGCGCGAGGAGATCCTCATCGACGATGACGCAGTCGAGCATACCCTTCGCCTCACCCGTCACCTTCGCCTTGTGGATCTTCGATTTCACGACGAGCCGCTCGCCGAGCTTCGATGAGATGAACCTGAATTTTCCCGCGCGGGTGAGCGGAATGCTCTTCACGATTTCGAAGGTCACGCCAAAAGCGGGACCCATGTTCTCCTTGATCTTCCGCTCGAGCTCCCCCTTGTTCTCTTCCATCCATTCGGGGCCGGGAACGATCCGGAAAACGACGCCGCTGCGCTCGCGCTGCTCGATCTGGAACTGCTTGATCCCCGGCACGACACGCGAGAGGTACGTCCAGAAGAATCCACCCGTCGACTTGCCGTCCGGCGTCACGACCGCGTCGAAGGTGCGCCCCTCGATGCGGTCGAGGAGCGGAAGCCCTCTTCCGCACGCGCATCTCCGCAACGTCGGCACGGCGAGATCTCCCGTCCGGTACCGAAGGAACGGCATATAGAGGTTCGATAGGTCCGTGACGACGATCTCGCCGACCTCGCCGCTTTGCGCGGGCCGCCCGCTCTCATGAATCACCTCGACGAACATGATGTCGCTAAAAACGTGGAGTCCGCCGTGCCTGTCGCACTCCTGCGCGACGTTCGCTAATTCGTTGCTGCCGTAGCGGTCGAAGACCGGGCAGCCGAACACGTCCCGTATCGTCTCGGCCTGGTGCGGGAACATCTTTTCGCCGCTCGACATCGCCGTGCGGGGCTTGATGCCCGTGATGCGGCGCGCCTTGCAGAACTCGGCAAACTGGGAAACCGCCGACGGATAGCCGAGGAGAAACACGGGCTTGAAGCGCACCATCATCCGCGCGTATCGCTCCATCGCCTCCTCCGACATATCGAAGGAGGATACATAACGAATATTATTGAAATAGTCCTTCACGCCGCTCGTGAAGCGCTCCCGGAGCGGCCGATCGAGATGGAATCCCCAGATGACGGCTTGTCGATCGCCGATGTCGATTCCCGCCCACCGCAGCCCCCGGAGCGTATTCGCATGCCGGAGCGAGCTCGAGGCCGCGTCGGTGAAAAAATAGAGGGGTTCCCCCGTCGAGCCTCCGGTGTTGCCCGCGTCACCCTTCCGCATGGGGTCATTCGTCACGATCCGACCCTTCGCCGCGCGAATCTCGTCCTTGGCGAGGAGCGGTATCCGCAGAAAATCGGTTGGGTTCTGGATGTCCTCGACGCGAAGCCCCTCGCGCTCGAAAAGCTCGCGATAGTACGGCACGTGGGTCGTGATCTCGCGAAGGTACTGCTCGATGCGCCGCCACTGGAGCTCTTCGATCGCTTCCTGAGGAAGCCACTGGCTCTTCTCGAGCTCCTCGAGGATCGCGATGAGCCTGTCCCCTCGCAGACCGCGGTAGACGGGGTAAATCACGTTCCTCACCAACGGGGGATAAAGCCCTGGCAGCATGACGTCCCTTCTCGCTCACACGCTACGTTCTGCCCGTAAGACGGTACCGTAACGCGTATAGTAGCTTATAGCCGCGGTATCTCCAAATCGAAAATGGTTTCCCCTCCAACAGGTCGAACAGAGCGATGAAGAACTCGGGGCTCGTGTGCTTGATGAACGCGCCGCGCCACATCCAGGGGGAGCCGCTCCCGATCCTGTTGATCTCACGAGCATCCTCCCCGAAGACGTTCTTCCTCACCGGATCCCCGAAGAGAGAGGTCGTCGCGAGGTATCCCGCCTCCTCGGCCATCGCGCGAACGGCGTCGTCCAGGGCGCCGCCGGGCCAGCAGAGGAAACGCACCGGGGTCCCAAGAGCCGCCTCGATCGTCCGGCGCGACTCGACGAGCTCGGCCATCACGCGCGAGCGGTAATCGTCCTCCGTCTCGAATCTGTCGGAGCGCGGGCCGTAATCTCTCGCGACCGCCTCGAGCTTCTCCCGCCATCCTGCGCGCGCGAAGAATCCGGCGCCGCCGTTTTCGCCGACGAACGCGGCGAGCCGGCCCGTGAGCCCCGGGTCCTCGAAGTAGCGGCGGACGGCGAACGATTTCCCATACTCGAAGATGGGCGTTCCATATGGAATCCGCTCCCCACGCCGTTCGTGCATCGACCGGTATTTTTCACCGGGGAACATGTTCCACTCGAGCCACATCGGCGCACGGTATCCGTCCATGCCGTCGGGACGATGAAAATCAATGATTCTCGGACCGCTGAAGTACCACGTGTGCGTCTTCGCGTGGCTCTGGATTTCTACGAGGCCGCTTTCGACCATGCGCCGCATCTCGGCCCAGGAGAGATAGCCCCGCGCGTCGAGCTCATCCATCCCGACTCTCTTCGACCACACGTCCTCGAGCGTCGGCGGGAGATCGGTGCGCGGATCGACAAAGTCGGTGCTCATCCAGATGACCGCGCGGTGGCCGTATTTCTTCAGAATCGGAAACGCGTGAACGTAGTTGTCGCGATAGCCGTCGTCGAAGGTGAGGACGATCGGTTTTTCCGGAACGCTCGCCCCCGTCGCCATGTGCGCATAGAGCTCGTCGAGGGTGATCGTCGTCCATCCCCGTTCCTTGAGGATGCGCATCTGCCCCTCGAACACGTCGAGGGGAATTATGAGATGGTTCCATATCCAGCCGGGGTAGTCCTCCCCCACGCCGTGGTACATGATGACCGGTATCACGGACGGCGACCTGCTCATGATGGTTTCACCTTTTCCGGCGAACCTTCTTCCTCGAAAAACTCCATGAAAAGACGATACTTCATCGCTCCATCGATGTAAAGCACTCCAAATACGGGAGACCGCATCGCTCTCGCGGCGCCGCTCCGGAGCAGCTCGTCCTCCGCCGCGAAGCGCATGTCGACCAGACGCTTCGTCTCCGTATCGCCCCCGAGGCGGAACGTATTGACATAGCCGCGAAACTTGTATACCGTTGACTGCTGTTGCGATGGATTCCCATTTGTCCGGGCCGTGGAGTTTTCTATTCACAAAGCCGAATCCAGAGGTTTCAGCGGGTGAGATTGCTCTTACTTGGTTCCACGGGATTTATCGGCACACGATTCACTCGGATGTTCTCCGACGCGTACGAGATCGTCACCGAAATAGACGGCGAAAAACCGGAATTCGTGGACCTGACGAGCTACGACACGATGCTGAGATATCTCGATGAATTCAGGCCTCACGCCATCTTGAATCTCGCCGGCAAATCCTATCACACTGCCAGGGACAACGCGGACATGTACGAGAGCAATGTCCTCGTCCAGCTCAATCTGCATGAAGCGATCGGCGAGCTGAAGCTGAACCCGAAAATCGTCCTGTCGAGCTCCAGCGCCGTGTACCGGAGCTCGACGGATCCCGTCGAGGAGACCTCCCCGTGCCTGCCGGCGAATACGTACGCGAAGGCGAAATACGTTCAAGAGCGGGTCGGCCTCAGCTATCATCCCCGGCAGCATGTGGTGGTCGCGCGACTGTTCAACGTGATCGGCCCGCACCAGAGCAAGGAGTTCTTCATACCCGCCGTCATCGAACGGCTCATGAAATTCAGAAACGGGGAAACGGAAGAGGTGCAGCTGAAGACCCTCAACGCGATGCGGGACTTCATATTCGTCGACGACGTGTGCGGCGCGCTCCACGCCCTCATCGGCAGGGGAACGAGCGGCGAGATTTACAATGTCTGCTCCGGCAGGGGAGTCACCGTTCACGAGGTGATCGAGGTCTTGAAGGGCCTGTTGGACATAGCGACGGTGCCCCTTTCGCCCCGGGACGAGTCCGTGAAAGAAGGAATCAACTACCAGGCCGG
>Ga0315274_10013107_pt1 | contig 11800 bp, 8 predicted proteins | sample YL17G02_20_MG_FD_203700 | JGI IMG/M metagenome (GOLD analysis project Ga0315274, IMG submission 203700) | Sediment microbial communities from Yellowstone Lake, YNP, Wyoming, USA - YL17G02_20 | ecosystem: Environmental > Aquatic > Freshwater > Lake > Sediment | place: USA: Wyoming | collected... | reverse complement strand
GATGCCGAGCATCTTGACAGTGGCGCCGAGCTGCTCATGCAGGGTCGCCACCATCTCGCCCAGCAGCGACATTCCCTTGAGCGCGTAGAACTTGGTGTTCACGGGCACGATCATGTGGGTGGCGGCGGCGAGGGCGTTGATGGTGAGCAGATCCAGGGAGGGCGGGCAGTCTACCAGCACCACGTCGTACTTCTCGGTGAGCACACTCCGGTAGAAATCCCGGAGCTTCGCCCGCAGCCGCCCTTCTCGCCCCACTTCCATGACCAGGGCCTTGTCGCAATCGGCCAGCCGCGCGCTGGCGGGCACCAGGTCCAGGTTCTGGACGCGGGTGGAGACGATTGCCCTTTCCAGGGGGAAACGGGGCATGGTGAGAAGGCAGTGTGCCTCCCGCGCGATGGCCTGCTCGGCGGAAACCCCGAAGGCGGTGGTCAGGTTGGCCTGGGGGTCGAGGTCAATGCACAGGACGCGAGTCTTGCGCTGTGCGATGGCCGCGCCCAGGTTTACGCAAGAGGTCGTCTTCGCCACCCCTCCCTTTTCATTGACGAAGGCGATGACCGCGGCTCTTCCATATGGCATAGGGCCGCTCGTAGGGCCCGCAAACGCGCCAGTCTCCATGGTCTCGAGTTCCTCCGTTTTCTGGCCGGCTGGGCAAGACGCGCGCAGAGTCCTCCGCTTGCCCATGGCAGAAGCCCCAGTCTTGTCCGCCTGAGGCGGACTGAGTCCCGGCCACCGGCCTTGTTCCATGAATCGCACCCTTTTGGGAGGGCAAGCTCCCTCTCCCGACAAGGGCTCTCGGGGCGATCCTGCCAGCGCCGTCCGGCTCTCGCAGGAAGCGCCGCTGGCGGCTGTGCAGCAAGCAGGCGAAATCCCCCGCAGAGGCGAGGGCGCGGGCGGCAGGCGGTTCGCGCCGGAGCCAGAAGAAACAGAATGGAGGGGCGGCTAGGTGTGCGCGCGCAAACCGCCGTCCCGGTGGCTAGGTTTGCACTCGCAGACCGCCGTCCCGCCCCGGGGCCTGGGACCGCAGGTCTGGGGACATGAGGCACAGGACGTTGGTCGCCTTGGAGGCATGAGGTATGGCTAAGCCGCGGGTAGGAGTTGAGTTGATCGTCTTCGGAGAGCAGGTGAAGACGGACTTGCCTGGCGTGGCCAAGGCCGCCGCCAAAGCCGGCTATGACGGCATGGAGATCGGGATGCCCGGGGACGCCGCCGAGGCGGAGCGGTTCCGGGCCGCGGCCGAGGGCTCGGGCGTGGCGGTGATGGGCGCACACTCCGGTTTCGTGGCCTGGGACGACCCGGCCGTGGTGGAACAGAGGATCAGCGCCGTCAAGGCGCTGGGAAGCCGGTTCGTGATCTCCTCCGCCCGGTTCCACACCTTGGAGGAGTGCCGGCAGGCGGCCCGCATTATGAACGACGTTGGGCGCAGGTGCCGAGATGAAGGTATGGTTTTCTGCTACCACAACCACGCCTGGGAGTTCCAGGCGATGGAGGGCACGAAGCCCATTCACCTGATCGCCGGAGAAACAGATCCCGCGCTGGTGAAGCTGTGCCCCGACGTCTACTGGGTGCACGTCGGAGGCGAACAGCCGGCGGAGTTCATTGCCCGCTACCGGAACCGCTGTGCGACCTTCCACCTCAAGGACGGCCTGGGAGGCGAGCACTACGCCGAGTTCCGCGAGCTTGGCCAAGGCAAGGTGGATCTGCCCGCGGCATTGAAGGCCGCCCTGGCGTGCGACCCCGAGTGGATTGTCGTGGAGCAGGACCACACCGCGCTGGCTCCCGGAGATTCGTGCCGCGTCAGTCGAGAATACCTGAAGACGTTGGGCGTGTAACCGCCCTTCGGTTCGCCATGCACCTGTCCCGCGAGGAGTTCGAGCAGCTTGTGGCGCAGGCGCTGGCCGACCTGCCCGGCGAGTTCGCGGAGAAGCTCGAGAACGTCGAGGTGGTGGTGGAGGACTACCCGACCGAGGCCCACTATGGCCTGCGAAGGCTGCCTCCCGGGATGCTGTTGCTCGGTCTCTACCAGGGAGTTCCACTCACTAACCGCTCGACCTTCGCTCCGTTCCACTTCCCGGACCGGATCACCATCTTCCAGCGGACCATCGAGCGCGTCGCCCACAGCCACGAGGAGGTGGTGGCCCAGGTGAGAAGAACAGTTCTTCACGAGATCGCACACCATTTTGGGATGCCAGATAGCAGGCTGAGGGAGTTAGGGTACTGAGAACCGGCCCTGCAAGATCCCGAACGGGTCCCTCAGGGCCCCAGAGGGGCGGGCGCAGGGTGGTTCGCCCTATCCTACTCGGGCGTACGGAGCGCACGCAGTGCGCCCCTACATCCTTCGCTGAGGCTACGTAGGACTCGCCCTGCAGCAGGGCGCATGATGGGAGCACGCCATGAACAGCGACATCCGGGTGGTATCGGCCACGCCGTACTTCATAGAGACGATTGCGCGCACGCCGCTCAAGTTCGGCGGGGTGGTGGTGGAGATGGGGGACTACGCGCAGGTGTGCGTGGAGGTGGAGACCCGGGGCGGGAGGCGGGGGGCCGGGTGGGGCGGGATGTTCGTGATGGACTTCTGGGCTTTCCCGGAACCTCGTTTGCCGCACCCGCTGAAGCTGCAGGGCATGAAGGAGCTGACCCGGCGCTGCTGCCGTCTGGTCGCGGCGCACCGCCGCTTCGGCCATCCGATTGATCTGTACCGTGAGACCGAGGACGGGCTGCGCCAGTTAGCCACCCAAGTCAGCGCTGACCTGGGCCTCTCGATTCCGCTGCCGTTCTTGGCTGCGTTGGTGTGCGCGTCGCCGACGGATGCCGCGATCCACGATGCCTTCGGGGTGGCGAATGGCATTCCAACCTATGACGGCTACGGGTTTGAGTTCATGGAGCGCGACCTCGGCCATTACCTCGGTTCCGAGTTCAGGGGCCGCTACATCGCCGACTACCTCGGCAAGACTTACGCGCGGAAGGTGCCGGTGTTCCACTTGGTCGGCGGACTGGACAAGCTGCGCCGGTCCGAGTTGGACGGCTCCGATCCGCAGGACGGGTTGCCTGTTTCCCTGGATGAGTGGATCGAGCGCGATGGGCTGTTCTGTCTGAAGGTGAAGCTGAGGGGCAATGATCTGGAGTGGGACATCGCGCGGATGCTGGAGGTGGCGGCGATCGCTCGGGAAGTGAGAACGCGCGTCCGCGATCAGAGGCTGCACTTCACCGCGGACACCAACGAGATGTGCGAGAGCCCCGACTATATCGTTGAGTTCCTGACCCGCGTGCGAGAGCAGGACCCGCCCACCTTCGATGACATCCTCTATGTTGAGCAGCCCACAGAGCGCGACCTGGCCGCGCGGCGGCTGGACATGCGGCCGATCGCGAGGCTGAAGCCAGTGCTAGTGGATGAGAGCCTCACCGGGTTGGCAGACATGGACCTGGCGTTGGAGCTGGGCTGGTCGGGGATTGCGCTCAAGGCGTGCAAGTGCCAGTCTGTTGAGCTGCTGCTGGCGGCGCGGGCGGAGCAGGCGGGCGTGCCCTACGCCATCCAGGATCTGACGAACCCGGCGCTGGCCCTGCTCCACTCGGTGGGCATGGCGGCGCGGCTGCACCCGATCATGGGGGTGGAGGCCAACTCGGCGCAGTTCTTCCCTGCCGCCTCAGAGCCGGAGGCGGCCGTCCACCCGGGAGTCTTCTACCGGCGGGAGGGGATGCTGGACACGAGCACGCTGCAAGGCCCGGGATTGGGATACCAGGTGGAGAGGATCAAGCGCGTCCTGCCGGAGCCCTGGTAGGCGGGGAGATAGCAAGTTTGCCTATTCCCGCGCGCAGCCCAAACTGCTAGACTATCATGACACAACCAGGGCAGGCCGCCGATCTGCCGATCTCCTCAGAGGAACAGGCGATGCCGGAAGGTGACACCCAGCAACCAACAACCGCGCAGGGCAGCGAGAGCCTGGGCTTCCGGGCGCTGGCGATGAACGAGATCGCGGCGCCGAAGACGGGAGAGGCGAGCGAGGTCGGCCGGCGGGCGGGGAGCCGTTGGCTGGTCCTGGCGGGGGTGTTGGTGGCCGCGGCCGCGGTGTACCTGGTTGGCCGTACGCTCACCAACTTGCCGCCCGGGGCAGAGGCGGAGGCGCGCTTGCGAGGAATGCTCACCGCGCTTGAGCCGTGGCAGCGAGGGGTAGTGCGAAGCGCGCACTATCTCTCGGGCACCACCCTCCGGGTAGACTTCTCCACCCAACTCTCCACTGAGAAGGAGCAGGACAGACGTGACCTCAGAGAGGCTACTCTCCAGGTCATGGGGGTGCTGGCGAAGGAACGGCCCAACCGAGACCTCCACATCCTTGGGTTCCAGGGCGAAGAGCAGGTGGTGCAGGCCGATTTTCACCAGAAGTCGAGCCTGGCCGGCCCCGGGGGACAGGCAGTGCCGGAGATCTCGGTGCGCGTCAAGGGCGATCCGGAGGGGCTGGCGGGACAGGTGGGAGGACCGGGGCCTGAGTAGGCGAGACCCAAGGCGGCCACCCCCTGACTTGGGCCAGATGACAGCCGGCCGGTTGTCCTAACGCAGGAGCTCTTCCGAGGTGGGGGACGGCCGCAGGCTGGGAGCCTGCGCCACAAGGGCCGGGGGGAGCTTCTCCACCATTACCGAGGCCACCCACAGATCCTGCTTGCTTCCTTTGGCGTTGATGCGGAAGTCGTAGCCGTTGCGGTTGGCGAAGTTTACGTCTTCGAGGACGAACCGATACCGGCGCCAGCCGGCCCCCTGGTCCACCCATTGCCAGGGAGTGAAGCGGTAGCCGGAGATGGAATCGTACATGATGTTGAGGCCCAGCTTCTGCCGGCCCAGGAATGAGCCGTCGCATTCCACAGTCACCGACACCGGCGTCTTCCCCTGGGCGAAGTAGAGCCACCTGTCGTCAACATCGAAGTAGATCCAGGGGTGATCCATCTCTTGATCTGCCGGGCTGGAGCGCATGCGGGTACGAACGCAGGTCCGGCCTGCGCGCTCCTCGTTGATCACCTGCCCCCCTGGGAAATGACGCAGGGGCGACTGCTGTATCCCGAACTCGGGCCGCTCCGGCATGGTCCAGTCTGCATACACCAACGGCAACGCGCTCACCTCCGGTCCCGGCCGGGCGGCGAGGACGTCTTGCCTGGTGATCGGCAGCCCGCCTGAGGCGGGCGCCGAGTCCAGGCTGAGGCCTGGGAGGAGAGCGGGGCGAGGGCTCAGCAGGAACACGACGCCGCCGCCTTCAGTGGCGGCGGCAGAACCGGAAGCCATGCCCAACGGGGCGGCCCTGCAAGCTGCTTCGAGATCGGCAATGGGAGCGATCGCGGAGGCCGGGATCGTCGTCTCCTGTAGGCCCCAGGCCAGCGCGAATGGCGCTTGCGTGCCCTGGAAGGCTAGCGCCCAGACATCCGGTCCCAGCCGGAGGTGGCCCTTCAACTCCGCCCCCTTGAGCGGGATGGTCCATTCGGGGCTAATGGCATCAGCAGGCAGGTAGAAGCGGTCGGCGCCAAATGCCCATGCCAGAAGGTAGCGCTGGAGCCAGGCATCGGCCGAAAGGGAGCCGCCGGAGCCCAACACCCACACAGGGGGAGAGGCGCCGGTCGCCTGCGGCGACGGCAGGGGCTGTGGCTCAGCGCCCAGGGGCGCCGACGGCGGAGCATCCGGACTGGCGCTGTCCAGCACCTCGGTGTTGAGGGCAGACCACGCCAGGGCCAGGGAGGAGAGGTCGCCGGGCTTGCCCGCCTGAGGCGGGCGAGCGTCGAGATACAACCCGATGGCGTCGAATGAGGCCCGAGCGTTCGAGTTCACCAGGCGAGCGGCCTCCGCGATGTCCAGCGATCCTGACTCTGGCATGACGATGATGGACCGGGGATCCGCACCCTTGATCGCGGCCCGGGCGGCCGCCAACAGCTTGAGAAACTCCCCTCGCGTACCGCGGAAGTTGTGCAGATTGGGCTGCCGCCTGACCTGCCAATGCCCCACCCGACCGCGGAAGTGCAGAGCCGCCTCCCGCACATAGCGGCCCCAGTCTTGCATATCCTTAGGCACCGAGAAGCGCCGCTGGTCCGGGGGCACCCCCTGCGCGGGGTCCACCGCCCACTCCGCGCAGGGGCCGAGCACCAGCAGTACCTCCAGCCCGTGGGCCAGCGCCGCGTTCACGGCGTCGTCGTCTGCCTGCCAGGCGAACACACCGCGGGCGGGCTCGACCCGGTTCCAGTCCAGTGCCAGGCAGACACCATGCGCTCCCGCCTGGGCGAGGCGGTCCAACTCGGCCGCCCGGGCCTCCGGCGAAAGGGCAAGCAGGTCCACCTCCGCGCCGATCAGCGGCGCGGCATAACGCGAAGGCGCGTGAGGAGAGGCGAAAGACGCCCCCGCTGGCAGGAGCATGGTCAGCAGGGCGACGATCGGGGCACGGCTACCCAAACAGCGAAGTCCGCCGGAGGCGGACTTCGCGTGAGCACGCGCCGATACGTCTGTAACAGCCTCTGGGCGGGCAGCCATGCGCTACTGCTCGGCGACGATGCGCTGCGCCTCCGCCATGGACAGCCACACGCCTTGGTCCTTGAAGGTCATCCAACGCAGGTAGCCGGGCAGAGACATGTAGTTTGTCTCCGCCGCGAACGCCTGCATGCCGGCGACATTCGGGTAGTCAGCCGCGGCCGCGGGCGTGATCGCCATCGCCAGCAGCATCGCCGCCCCCACTAGCACCAACAACGCCCAGCCTGTCCTAGTCATCATCTAGCCTCCTCTTGTGATGCGGTTTGAGTGTTACCGCACCCGTCTGTTTCGCCGCCCACGGCAAAGCTCCCTGCTTGGTGAAGCTGCAGTTTTGTCGCTGCCGAAGCATGCTCCCACCAGTCGCGTGACCAACTCGCCCGTTGTCTCCCAGAGGCGGATGACGGCAACCTCCGCGGTCGCCCGACGGGCGACGGCTACTTGGGGAAGCGGATGCGTACGGTCAGCCCGGCCTTGCTCTCGAGCTCCAGTTTGCCTCCGAGATCGCGCTCCGCCACGCCCTTGGCGATACTCAGCCCAAGGCCTGGCGAGGTGGTAAGGTCAAATCCGGCCGGCAAGCCGACGCCGTTGTCCTTGACCTGCACCACTACCTCTCCGCCCGCCTCCGCCAGGCTGATGGCGAGGCGGCCGGGTTTGGCATTGGAGAGGCCGTGCCTGAGAGCGTTGTCCACCAGCTCACCCAAGATGATGGCCAGGCTGGTGGCCTTCTGCGACGGCAACATGACGCGAGCGCCCGAGACGTGGGCGGCGACCTTCCCGGACCCGAGCACCGCCTGGCTGGTCAGGTCGAGGACCCGGCGCGCCACCTGTTTGATATCCACGAACTGGAACTCCCGTGTCGGCATCAGCTCGTGCACCACCGCCACTGTCTGAACATGCGCGATGCCGCGCTTGATCGCTTGCTCAGGGGACAACCTGCGCGGGCGCTTCAGCTCCATCTGCAGCAGGCCGGCGACTGCCTGCAGGCTGTTGCGTACCCGGTGGTTGATCTCGCCCATGAGCGCGGCGAGGAACTGCGAGCGTTCCTGAGCTTCCTGGTGCAGGTAGGCGTTGTCCACCGCCAGCGCGGCGCTGTTGGCGATCGCCGCCACCAGCTGTTTCTCCTCTTCCGTGAACTCCTGCGTGGTCGAGCGATACAGGTTCAGCACTCCGACGGCGCGGCCTCGCACCAGAAGTGGTGCGCAGATGGCGGCATGCAGCCCTTCTCGGCGGGCCATCTCGCGGTACCTGAACCTGCCATCCCGGAACACGTCGGCGCTGGTGAGCACGGCTCCGCACTGGGCCGCCTTCCCGGCCATCCCTTCTCCCGGTTTGAGCCTCACATGGGACTCGATAGCAGCCTCTGGCGGGAAGCCATGCGCCGCCTTGACCACCAGCTCTCTGGTGTCCGGGTCGTAGAGCATCAACATCCCCATGGGCGCGTCCACCATCTCCGAAGCGTATCTGAGCACCTCGCGAAGAGCGTCCTTCAGATCCTGCGAGGCGCCCAGCTTCTGGGACAGCTCCCACAGCTTTGAGAGATCGTCAAGGTGGCGCACCACGTCTTGGTAGAGCAGCGCGCTCTGCAGCGCCAGCGCGCCCTGATTCGCGTAGGCGGCGAGGAGCGCCTTGGTATGGGTGTGGAAGCGGTGTGGCTGCGTATCGCCCACCACCAAGACGCCTCGCAGACCTTGTTGGGTGAGCATGGGAGCGCAGAGGAGGGAACGGACGCCGAGCCATCTCACCAGCGCGTCCTCGCGGTATCCCTCCAGTTCGGTGTCTGCTACTGCCATCGGAGTTCGCGAGTCAAGCGCCTCGGTTCCCACGTGCTTCGCCTCTGGCGCCAAAGCGCTCGATTCACGTGGCAGCGGCAGACAACTCTCCGGGACAGGGAACAAGCCCTTTTCTCCGTCGGCCAAGAGGACCGCGGCGCACGGTGCGCCGAGTGCCCTCGCCGCCCCTTCGGCCACGATGGCGGAGATCCTGGAGGCGTCCAGTATGGCAGCCATGTGGGTGCTCATCCAGGTCAGGTCCGCCATTTCGAGGAGGCGGCGCTGCATATCCTCGAAGAGCTGCAGGTTCTCGATGGCCACCGCACTCTGGGCCGCGAACGCTGCCGTCAGTTCGCGGTCGAGGGCGGCGAAGGCGTTCTCTCGCTCGCCGATCAGAACGATGGTTCCCAGCAGTTCGCCGCGGACCGGCAGTGGCAGACCGAGCAAGCTCCTTACTCCCGCTTCCTGCAGTTTCCGGACCAGCTCGGCGTCTTCGGCGCCGGGCTGCCACCAGGGTTGATCGGGGCGAATGGTGTTGGTCCGCTCCACCACCGCGGAGAGCGTGGTGGCGTCCAACATGAGAGCGGAGCGCCGCTCCTCCCGGCCCATCCTTAGCAGAGGCGGCCCCTGGTCATCGGAGAGGAGCAAGTAGCAGGCGTCGGCGCGGGCGGTGCGCAGGGCCAGTCGGCAGATGGCGGCGAGCAAGGCCTGCAGGTCGAGGGCCGAGGCGAGGGCATGTCCGAGTTCGGCGATGCAGGTGCGGTGGCCCTCCGCCAACTCGCCGCGTCGCGCTTCCACCTCCTGCGCTCGCAGGGCCGCGGCAGCTTGTTGTGTCAGGGCCGCCAGGAAGCAGATGGCGTGGTGGGGCAGGTCGCCCCGGTGAACACTCAATGCCCCCACCCAACGCTCACCATCGTGGGCCCGAACGACCAGCCCTCCCGTCGCCCCTGCGCGGGTCAGGAACGCGGCGTGGTCCTCTCGCTCAGGGGACAAAGTAATGACTGGGCTGGCTTCACCGCTCTGGCCGTCCCGCCGCCAGAACTCTTCCGACGGTTGGATCACCCGCGCCCGTCCGGTCAGCTTCACACCGATGGCTCGCCGCGCCACCAGTCGTCCACCCTCCCGCTCTTGCTCCCACCACACCACACTCGCTGCCCCAGACAGGAGCGCCGCCCATTCCACCAGCGCCTGTATCACGCCAGGCGCGCCCTCGGCGGCATGGATGTCGGTCGCGGCCCTCCACATGGTCTCGGCTTCGGTGGCGGGGTGGAAGGTCGGTGGGTTGCGCAGGGCAGCCCCGGCGCCCCTTCTCTGGGCCGCCCCTTGCAGGACGCCCACGAAGGCCATGGCGGCCTCGTCTGCGCCGTCATCAAGCTCCCCCGCGCAAAGCGCAGAAAGCGCTCTCTTCTCCAAGGCACGAGCCGCTTCCGCGAGGTCCGAGCAGGAGCAGCCTGCCCATAGATCATCGCTTGGGGAGTACGATTCGCGGTCCGCGGCGCATTCCGCGAAGGCCTCGCGGAGCTCTGCGCGGCCCCACGCCCCCAGCAGCCCATTGCTGAATCGCTCAAGCTCGTCCAGCCAATCGTCCAGTACGCCCGCCGCTCCGCTTAACCCCAACTGCGTGGTCTTGCTGAGCTTCCTGGGCCCTCTCTCGTCACCCACGTGAAGCCCCGTCTTCCCGGGCCACTACGCCCGATCTGCTGTCAGGAGGATATCCCCAATTGCACCTGCGAGGAGGGGGCGGAGCCCCGCTCCGCCCTCTGGCAGTGGTAGTTACCGTCTCCCCCCTTGCTGCACCTATCACGTCTTAGCGAAGCGCGGCGTTAGCTACCACTACATTGTGGTCATAGTGTGACAAGGTCACGCACTCCCGCCAGCCGTTTCGCGCCGATGCCCGGGACGTTCAGGAGCTCGTCAACGCTCTCGAAGCCGTGCCCCCGCCGGCTTTTCAGTTGCTCGCGGTACTGGACGATCCTCTGCGCCAGCACGGGTCCGATGCCCGGCAGAGCGTCCAACTGGTTGGCGGTGGCCGAGTTCAGCGAGAGGCGAGAGGTCGGGGAAGGCTTTGGCGCCTCCCGGTGACCGGGCGCCGCGGGTCCTTGCCCGGGCGCGGAGCCCGTGGACCCGCGCGTCTGGCTTCCCGGCTCCGGGGCCCGCCTGGGGCGGGCTCCGCTCCCGCCTGGTTGCCCCCCTGAGGCGGTCAATCCCTCCCTAGTGAGGTCGCCAGGAGTCGGCTTGGGCGCCTCCTCGAACAACGGGAGATCCGCATCTGCCCGTCCGGACCGGTGGCCGCGGGAGTAGACCAGCAGACCGCCACCCGCGAGGAGAAGCGCCAGCAGGAGAAAAAGAGCCGCCTGTTCTGCGCGGGAAAGGTAGAGCACGCGCCCCTCCGCTCGTCTATTCTCGGTTCGTTACCACATTCACCAGCCGATCTGCCACCACCACCACCTGGCGGATGGTCTTGCCCTCGAGGTGCGGCCGCGCCTTGGAGGCGGCGAGCGCCATCGCCTCCAGTTGCTCCTTGGGCGTACCCAGGGGCACAGTGAGGCGGTCTCGGAGCTTGCCGTTGACCTGGACGACGACCGTCACCTCCGCTTCCTTCGCCACCTCCCTATCCCACTCGGGCCAAGTCTGGAGGTGGACGCTCTCCCCGAAGCCCAGCCTCTCCCACAGTTCCTCCGCCAGGTGCGGGGCGAATGGGGCGAGCAGCTTGGCGAGCTGCTCGCAGGCCTCGGAGTAGGCCATTCGCAGCCCGTCGGCTTCCTCCTCACCCACCTCCGTCATCGCGTTCACCAGTTCCATCATGGCGCTGATGGCGGTGTTGAAGTGGAATCGCTCGATGTCCGCGCCCACGCGACGAATCGTCTGATTGGTCTTGCGGCGCAGGGCCTGCGCCACCGGGCTGGCGAGTGACGCGACTCGGCTGCGCCACTCAGGGTCGAAGCGATCGGCGTGCACCGCCACCGCGCGCCAGACGCGGTGGACGAAGCGGGAGATGCCCTCGATGCCGCCCTCTTTCCAGTCCGCCTCCTGGTCTGCCGGGGCCAGGAAGAGATCGTAGGTACGCAGGGCATCTGCGCCATAGCGGGCGATGATCTCGTCCGGCCCAACCACATTCCCGCGCGACTTGCTCATGGCGGAGCCATCCATGAGCAGCATCCCTTGCGTGAACAGCCTCGTGAACGGCTCCTGGAACCCGATCAATCCCAGGTCATACAGCACCTTGGTAAAGAAGCGGGAGTAGAGCAGGTGGAGGACGGCGTGCTCAATGCCACCGATGTATTGGTCAACCGGCAGCCAGCGGTCGGCCGCTTCTCTGGCGAACGGCATCTTGTCATCGTGTGGATCCGTATAACGCAGGAAGTACCAGCAGGACTCGATCCACTGCGCCATGGTGTCTGTTTCCCGCCGAGCCGGCCCGCCGCAGCGAGGGCAGGTGATGCGGACGAAGGACTCGGCCTCGGGCAGCACCGACCCGGTGGCGGCGAAGGGCAGGTCAGGCGGCAGCACGACCGGAAGGTCCGACTCCGGAACCGGC
>Ga0315274_10013106_pt1 | contig 11800 bp, 23 predicted proteins | sample YL17G02_20_MG_FD_203700 | JGI IMG/M metagenome (GOLD analysis project Ga0315274, IMG submission 203700) | Sediment microbial communities from Yellowstone Lake, YNP, Wyoming, USA - YL17G02_20 | ecosystem: Environmental > Aquatic > Freshwater > Lake > Sediment | place: USA: Wyoming | collected... | reverse complement strand
AAACCTCTTTTTCGCCGCCCAGGTTTGAAGCTGTGTTGACCTCTCCCGGCGCTGTGCCGTCAATGGTTATGTCGTTTGCATTCTGCGTGAGAGTTATATAAGATCCCTGCTTAAGCGTCCGAAACCTTAAATTTGGTAATATGGTATCCTTATATACCTCTTTTTCGCCGCCGACATTAACAGCACCCGTTATCGTGCCGCTTGTCGTGTCCGGCCAGGAAGGCCGCGAAGCACCCCCGCCGATAAGCTTGGCAGTATTCATGTTGTCATGTCCAGATTATGAGAGATTTTCAGGAAAACAGATACGGGAATATTCCCGGCAAGAACAGCAGGCACACCAAGCATTGAAACCCGTAATTCGTCAATGTAAAAATAAAGACTGATTTTGTCATTGTGCGGAAAAGGGACATAGATATTTATCGGACATTCATAATTCGTGAAGGGCAGCCGCAACCGCCCTGCAGCGCCAAACTGCGTAAGGTTGTTAAGCGTCACCCCGTTGTCCTGTGACCATGCAAGCCATAAAACAGCATTAACCGTGGATTCGACAAAATTATAAGGAAGAATTAAGCCGCAGGATTGAATTATAAAATTATCCTGCTTGGCAAGCTTGTAAAAATTTGTAGTGCTGCTCCGCAGCCGCGTATATCCCAGGGATTGAATACCAGCGGGCGGATTTATTAAAACGTCATTGACAAGAAGATTAATCGTGAAATCCTGGCGCTCATCGATTCCGCCAGGGGAAGGCGTGTTGTTTATCGTTTGAAGAATATCAAGAATTTCCGCCATAAAATTAATCCTTTTCTTTAATCGACAAAAACAAGGTTTGAACTTCTTACCTGATTTTGTTTTCCAATTGTCGTCTTTACGTCTGATTTTTTGAAATCCTGAACAAAACCATTATCCGATATTTCAAAAATATTCATTGTCACATTAAGTTTTATTTCAGAATAGCCGATTAAAAAAGCGTCCTGATTCAAAACCCCGACATTAAGAGAAGCGACAAGCTGTTCCCCTGCTTTATCACTCCAAAACCATGCAAGCGATTCCAGGCCGTCATAATATTGCATTATGGGAATCGGCAGCGGATATATCCGCTGGGATTCCTTGACAAACTTAAGCCGTAAAAGCGGAACCGTGGCAATGTTCCCCAAAAATTCTTCTTGCGGAATGTTACCGCCGATAGATAAACGGGCAATCAGATATATACGATTTTGCTGCAAAGCAAGGACAAACCTGTCAACATTTGCAGCAGTATTGAAATCATAAACGCCCAGCGTTGGATTATTAAAGGTTGCAGTAAAGCTGTTTGCCGTCTGTTGCCATTGCGCAGCCTTTGGTATCGTGTAATTAATCGGCATAGCTTTCTTTCGTTGCTCCGATAAACTCTATCGGATAATACCGCCCGATAATCATAAAATCCAGATAAGCGGGCAAGGATCCCTGGGGATCCCCAGGGATTGTAATTTGCGATACGTTTGATAAACGCATTTGTAAAACGTCTTTGAATTTATAGAATTGATCCAGGCGAAGGGAAACATTTAAAGGGCGGGCAGTAAAGGGATGAGCTGGATTTCCGCCTGGGGCAACATCGACCGCAACGCCAGACTCCGCAGGCGAGCTGAAAAGGGAAATATCAAAAGCGATATTCTGTAGGGCCCGCGTTCCGCCGTTTCTGAAAAATTCAATCTGCAGGGGCGCTGCGAAAGCGCCTGGGATCCGCGTATTTTCCGAAGAATAACGAGCATTTATTCTTTCAACTATGTAATGATACCCGAAATCCAAGCGAAATAAAAGATCCTGGGTTTGAAAGAAGAAACCGACTTTTTTATAAAATGAAAAGGGGAAAGATTCCTTACTGAAAGACAAAGCCATTAAACGGGACATTTTAACCTCGTTTGTTTGGATTTTTAAAATACATGGGGCGGGATCCGCCCCATGTGTCCCTTTAAAGATCAAACCAAAATCCGGACACCCCAGTAAACAACGGAATAAGCGTTCGGCTGCAACGTTGCATCGTTTTTAACGTCAAGCAGTATGGAACTGTTGACCTCAAAAAAATGTTCATATGGGAAAATTATCTGCATTTGAAAACTGTCGGACCCGGAAGCTGCAAGCGATTTTCTGCGCCCGGGCGTTGCAAAAAGGCCGAATGGTATATAATCATTGAAAAGCGGTTTATTTCCCTGGCCGTCCCGCAACTGCCCTCGAAGATAATCAATTCCGGTATCGGCAGCAACCGCACCTTCAATTGTCGTAAAAGATAATGTTATCCATTTAAGCCAAAAATGACCCAGGTTGCTTATCGCAACGGATCCCAGGGACTGCGAAAGCGCCGGAATCGTATCGGATCCGTAAAGCGCTTCAGAATACTGATGTTTTTGTATGTCTATGATCCTGGCCGCGTCAATCCTGTTTAAGAGAACATTCATAAGAAACCCCGTTAATTTAAGGTTAAAAAGATCCAGGCGATAATTTCACGTTTCCGCGATTTCTCGCCTGGACACCCTTAGCAGAAAGGGAAATTAAAGCCGAAAGAAAAGAACCGCCCGCATTAAGCGCTTGCCCTTTTCTTTCATTTTGGCTATGATTTACGATCCAGAATGCCGTTAAGGTTGACCCTTACGAAATCACCGACAATGTTTGTTGCGCCCAGCGCTGTAGGATATTCCAGGCGAACCTCGAAAGGCGTTTGTTCTTCCATGATTATCGGTATCGAAAGCCTGTCAACACCGACAAACCGCCCGATAGACATTATCAACTCGTTGTTTCCGGCAACCGTGGGCGTGGTTGACCAGAGAACAGGCGTTCCCAGGATTGTAGAAATCGTCTTTGTATAAAGACTGTCCTTACCCGGAATTATGAAACGGATCCAGCTTGTTGTAAGAAAGGTGAAAAGAAGCTGAATATCCGCCGTGACCTTCTGAGCGTGGGAAAGAAATTCAAGCGAAATTGCGTGAATGGTGAATTTCTGCCCTTTCGGAATCTGTCCCGCGCTTGTCAGGTTTGTTTGCGCATAGGTTTTCGGAGTTGCACCCGCGCCCAGCTGTGTCTGGAAAAGAGAATACGAAACCCCTGTAGCCACAAGCGTGGCCGTATCGTAATACGTCCAATGCAGCTTTTCTCCGCCCGGAAGATAAGTTCCGGTTTTTACGTCAACTGGCATAAAGCCCCCTTGAAAAATAAACATGACATTATCGGAATGTCAACCGTTCCGCAGGTTGTCTGCGGGATTGAAAGATTACATATCTAACTGCGTCACATAGGCATCTTGCCCCTGCAGGTTTTCAATAGCGCCCATGAATTGAGATCTATCCGGCAGCTGCGGAATTTCCGGCAATTCAGGGAAAGAAGGTATTTCACCGGCAAGGACAGGAACCGCAGGAAGAAACTGCTTGAGAAGGGCAAGCCCGCCCATTATCCCCAAGCCCATTCCCGCCGCGCGAAGGGCGGGAACCTGCGCCATTGACGCAAGCACGATACCGCCGAGAAGCGGAATGCCTGCACGTATCTTCTTGTCGCCTGGAATCATGTTTGCCACATAAGCGCCGACAACGCCCCCGGCAACACCGGAAACCACATTGACCGTGTTCCCGCCGATTCGCTTCATAAGATCCCCGCGGCCAGGATCTCCCAGAAATTGACCGAACCGCCTGTGTCCCCTGTGCCGTCTGCGTTTCCTGCCCATGATTGTAACCTGAGTATCCGAATGCCTTGATCCGCCGCGTCTGCGTCTCATAACCTTGCCCCTTTTTTTATGTTTTTTTCCCATTGCGCATTTTCCATGTATTTGCCTGCGCCTGCGGGCGTGAACTTTCGTTTTTTTTCTGCGCCTGCGGGCGTGAATTTTTGCCTTTTTTATGTGCTTTTTCTTTTTCGCCATTTATCCTGCCTTTTTAAAAAAAGGTTTTAACATCGACAGAACATAAACCCCGAATATCCCGGCAATCCCGACAACCGACCATTTCAAGATTCCGCCCAGGTCCAGGGGTTTTGCCTTTGCCTGCTCTTCTGCTTTTTTTGCCGCGATTCCGGTATAAGCAATTAAAATGGTATCAATTACATTAACCGAAATAGGACGAGAAGCAGCCTTTGACCAGTTGAAAACCCAGGAAACGGTATTAGCATCCGGATAAGGATTTTTTTTAACGTCCAGCGCCGCCCTGTATCCCATTAACACCCATTCAACAAGATCTTTCGAAAAGCCAGTTGATGCTGATATTTTTTCAGCATCGGACAAGCCAAGTATTCCCATTGTTTGAATCATAATTCACTTTATGAAAAAGGCCGCAACCGCAGAAATAGCTGCAGGGACAAGAAAAGCAGCCGCGTTTGTCGTTTTCTGTTTCTGTGTTGTTTTCCGCGTTATCGTCACCTGCAGATTTTCCGGGGGCGGGACATAAGGCTGTCCAGGATCCGGAATCGTAAAGGTTTCCGCGTCCGGAACCTCTGCAAGCAATTCCGCCAATTTTGCCCGCCAATATACAAGCTGGGAATTTGCCGCTACCTCCTGCTGTCTGCCCTCTTCTGCTTTAGAAGAAGCGCCCGGAAGAAACATTGTCCATGTTGCACCCTGTCGCATTGCTATACCGTCTGCGCGTTTGGTTTCCCAAAATTTTATCTGATTTTGAACCGCAGTTATTTCCGCAGATATTTCAGCGCTTGAACGTCCTAAGAAAACCCCAGCACCCGAAAAAAATTGTATCATTTTTTTCGCCTTTTCATCATGCTTTTTATTGTGATTGCCACAATAGCCCCGGCAACGATCCCGGCAGCAGCATATAAAACGACAGGCGAAACCTGGACAGGCAGCGCCGCGCCGGATAATACTAAAAGCTGTGGATCCGTTATCTTTTCTTGCGTGTCAGAAACCATAAACCCCCCAGTATCGCAGCGCCCGCGATTACGATAGAAAAGCGCCCAGCCCTTAAATCCTGCTGGAACTTTGTGAAATAGTCAACTGCGCCCGCTTCTGTTTGCTGTATTGTTTTCGCAAGGGCAACAAGCTCCGGCAGCGTTCCGCTGGGTTTCTGCGCAACCGCTTTAACGCAGGCCGCTTTCATTGTTGCAGCGCCCGCGCCGGAATATCTTTTGCCGATATTACGAAAAAGCACATCATCAATTGACTGATAAACCTGATCCGCTGATATTCCCTGCATTGTTTCGACCATTTTTAGCCCCCGGTTTTTTATTATCAAATCCGCTTGTTTTTCCGCTTCTGAAATCAAATATTCCGCAGTTAATCTATCGATCCCCTTTGATACAAGATCATTAATAGCAGCCTGCCTGTTCAATTAACGCCCCCGGCGCAGAAGGGAAAAACCGACAAGCCCGACAACCGCAACGCCCCCGACAATCATTATTGTTGTTTGCTGTTGTTTGAAAAATTCCGAAATCATTTTCTGGTATGCGTCAACTGTTGCCGTTGCTTCTGTCGCTTTTTCTGTGCTTGTTTTTGCAGACGATCCGAAAATATTCGAAAGTGTTACGGCAAGCATATCTATCGCGTTGTTTACATCAAATACAACGCCGGAACCAGTGCTTGCCGCGGTTGTCGTTACCGCGCCGATTGTTTGTATCATATTGACCCCTTTTTAATGACTTGATACGCCGCGATTATTGCGCTGGGCAGCGCCGTTATCGATAAAGCAATTGCCCCTTGTTTATCCGCCGAAATCGTTTTTTCGGTTTGCGCTGGCGCAGGTTGACTTGACGAAACAGGCCAAACCCGATTCCCTATGTATTTTCCAAGATAAGGAACAAGAGTATTCAAAATCCCTGTTTTTACGTCCTCACTTCCGGCAGCAACCGCTTTTATATCACCTATTACATTTGTCACCGCAAGAGAAACGATTGCCAATATATCTATTGCGCCCAGCCTGTTTTTTTCACCTGTAAGAGTTAATAACACCGGATTCATAAAAGTATTCCGCAGCAGTTACTATCTTGTTTTCTCCGGGTTTCATGCTTGAATATGTCGCGTCATAATTGACGTATCCGGTATTCGTTTTAAGCTGCGGGAAAACATGATGTATTTCTTTATCTCCCCTTGTCGAAACCGTTACGATCCGCCATTTCAAAGAATTGAGATTGAAAAAAGATCCAAGCAAAACGCAGGCTTTTTTGCAATCCCTCCCGTAATTTTTAACCCGCTGCAAAATAATAAAGGGGCGGGCAACTATTTCAAGGTTTGCGCCGTCCCTTTTATATGGTAAACTTTTGACAAAATTGAAAAAATCCGAAAGCTGCAAGGCCGATACGGGAATACGATTCCCGCGTTTTTCAATGTAAATGTTTTCAAGATCATGATAATAAACCCTTGCAACCTGGAAGATCCGGGCAATGGTTTGCGTTTTGTCCCGCAAAGGTTCCCGCGTTATCATCATGTTTAATAATATATGTAAAAACCTCCCCTTGTCAACAGAAAAGATGAAAAAAACGAAAATACGAAGGTTTCAAGACTTTTCATGCCGTATTTCTCGTATTTTTTTTATAGTTTACTACCATTTTTAAAGCTTGTTCGTAGATATTTTTTTTCATCAAATCAATATCCACGAAAAGACCGGAATTTAAAACATTCAAATATCGCCGCGTATCGGCATCGACTTTTACATTATCCCTTGCCGATTTTAAAACCTTTTCGACTTGTTCTATAAATAAAAATTCAATCGGATTCATTTTTAAATATCCTTCCCGTAATCAGTTGCTTTAATTATCACCCTGATAAACCCAGCAACAGTATATCCTTTTCTAATAGCTTCCCGCTTGATTATTTCCGATTCCGCCCTGTCCAGGCTTATCAGAAACCTTTGATCCCGCTTCTTTCCCTGTTCCAGCTTTCGCCGCATAAGCGCCCCTTTTCTGTGTTATGAACGAAAAAAATGCTTTTGATATATCATCAATAGATCCCTGCAGGAATAAAACAATTCCCAGCGTTGTCCTTATTACTGTAATTTTTTCGCCGTCAAGTTCAAAAAGAGAAGAAACATAATAGGGATTTACAAACAAGCTTTTCTGGATTTCCTTCCCCTTGTATCCAGCGAAATCAGTATGCTGCATTTGAATACAACTATCAGGATCTGCAGGCGAAAAAAGCCCGATAAATTCAAGATATGTTTTTTGATCCCTTAAATACAGATACGTTTTTTCCGTATTGCCTTTTACCTCGCAGATTTTTCCATTGTCAAGCATTAAGCCCGTGTTGCCGTTTGCGATATTGTAAAAACAAACAACGTGTCCAGGTTCAACATAAATGAATTTATCGGCAACGCCCGAAACGTAAAACTTTTTCAAATACATATTATCCCCTTTTCTGCTTTTGGGTTAATTTTGCACGTATAGGATATTTTAAAAAAACGTCCATATACCGCGTATTGAATTGATCCGTTATGATTACGCGGGAAATCAATTCCCATAATGGATAAAGGTTTTCTTCTTCCTTAAGCTGCTTTTTAAGCTTAATCATTCTTCCCCCAGGGTTTACACAATGCAGCATCGATAAAACGAAAACAATTATCATCGTAAATCAGAAACATGACAGCAATCCGCATATCCGCTTTTTCCGGTTGCAGCGTTTGTATCGGACTCTGATTTTGGATTATCATAACGTGGTAAACCGTAAATTCTTCCCCCTTAAAAATTACAGTAAACATATTCACCCCTTTTCTATTGTTGAAATTATTTCCTTTGTCTTTTCAATAAGCCGCGTGTATTCACCTATTAAAGCTTCATATCTTTGAACCTTTGCAAAATTTCCTGCAGCCATATAAAAATTCTGCATTTGCAGAAAATCCTGCCTACGGGAAACCATATCACACATCAAGGTTGTCAAGCCAAGATGATCCATTATTTTCCCCCTTCATAGTTCAAAACGTCATTTATCCATTTTTCGCTATATTGCCCTGCAGCTTCAGCCTTGATAAAGCGAAATACTTTTTTCCAAAACAATTCGAAACTTGTATTTTCGTATGAAACGGATTCAAGGAATTGTCCGTCTGCAGTTGTCACCGTGATTTTTCTTTTCGCCGTGTTAATGGAAATCACTCTTTCCATAAAAAAGCCCCCTTCTTTAAATAGGTTTGTTTGAATTATTCTCATACCTTAATTTAAAAATATCATTTAATCTTGATATAGTCAATATCTTTTTATAACTTTTTAAGATCGACATTGCCTCCCGGCAAAAATTGCCCTATGGGACAATTGACAGTATAGGTATCAAGATCTATCAAGAAGGCGCAGGCCGGAAGCCTGCGGGATCCCCTGGGCGCAGGCCGGAAGCCTGCGGGATCCCCTGGGCGCAGGCCGGAAGCCTGCGGGATCCCCTGGGCGCAGGCCGGAAGCCTGCGGGATCCCCTGGGCGGTTTGTGTTGCTTGTTGATTAAAATGGCGGGACAAGGGCGGGAATAAGGGGTTCATACAAAAGGGCATTAAAGCTTTTCCATAATTCTTTAATCTGCAGCTTAAAACAAGATCGTAAATCATCAAGATAAATTTCCAGGCGCTTTTTACAATCAGTATCATCATGCGGTATATATTCCTGGTATTTTAAAGCGCCGTTTTTGTCTTTACGGTATTCATTTATTATGCTTGCCTGATAGCCCAGGAATAAGCGCCTTGCCCTGCTTGGTTTGTCACTATCATTAAAAAGCGCCTTGTTGTATTCGCCTCTTTCATTATATCCGGATCCGTTGTAATTCATGCCGATAATACGATAGGTGCATTTTTCCAGATCCTCAACATATTCCAGGCGTTCCCGCTCACTATCGGATAAATACATATCCCCCAGGCGTTTCCGGAATTGCCCATAAGTATTAAACAAGCGCCGCGTTCCCCTGTGCTGTATTATTTCAATGTATTCAAAAGGGGTTAAATCATTTATCCCTTTTCCAGTATCAATTTTAGAATTATACTTTAATATTTCAGAACATTGCGCAGCAACAGATTCCGAATAATTAGAATAATATTTGCCGTTTATTTTTGGAATATACCGCAAAGGCTTTATATCTATGTTTACAGCTTGCCCGCGTGTTGCACGATACCATTGTATAGACAAGCTGGAAACAGGCACATCGACAATTTTATTTTCGGCAGAATTGAAATATTTAACGAGATTTTTCACAATTTTATTTAGTTCATCATCCGGTATATTTTCGCCATGTTTTTTTTTCAATGTCGATAGTTGATCCTGATTGTAAATAGAATAATCGATAGGATCGTCCGAAAAATAAACATCGTGATCGTGAACATGGTATAATCCGGATCCGCAGCCTTTTTTTATTTCCCTGTTTGATATTCCAGCTGTAATTTTTCCGTATTCCCCCGCGGATTTTTTAAGGCCGCGTGATTGCCCGTATTTACGGAATCGCTTTTTACTTTCGGCAAGAAAATCTATTCTTTCGCTTAAATCGGATCCGTCCGGAATCGTGAATGTTACGAAATAAGCATATTTGTATTTTTGGGCAGCTTTTTTAATAAGGGGATTAAATATTGCTTTTCTGCGGTTTGAAACACGAGAGGCGCAGACAGCGCAGACAATAGGATTTTTACAAAAATTGGCATTGTGGATTTTCTTTTCGCCGTTTGAATATTCCCTTATTTCCAGTATATCCGCGCATTGTGAAATTTTTTCCAGCTTTTCCAGTATTTCCTTTTTGGTGAACCTGTCTTTTGCCATGTCATGCTTTAAAAAAATAGAATGCTTAAGGTTTCTTGCCGGATCCGCGAAGCTTTCAAGCACCTGGAACAATACGGAATCATTGAAGCCTTTTACGGCTGCAAGCCTGGAAAGTGATTTTTCTATTGACTTTGGCATAAAAAAGACTTATAATTCAGTTATAGGTGCGGCAGCTTTCCAGGGATTTTAAAGCGAATGGCTTTTCGCCCTGGATCTGCAAAAAGGGGCAAACCTTAAAACCTTGTCAGAGAGGGAATACTGGGGAGCCCTTTTCTATTTCATGGGCGATTTATCGATAGTTTTTCCAGTATTTCCGCCGTTTCCTTCTTCCCTATTTTACTTTCAACAGCCTTAACAACAGCCTGCAAATCCGATTTATTTTTTATAAGATCCTGAAACTGCGGCAGCGCTTTAATCGTTTCCGCTGTTGCTTCTGCAGCTGAGCCCTTGCCAAGCAAAAGAGGGATATACTTTTCAATCATCGGCATAAATAACTGCAACATACCTATTTTCTCCTGGGATCCGCCCTTTTCATCATCATCATCATCATTATTATTATTAATCTGCGCCCGCGCTTCTGCAGCTTCTTTCATTATTTGACTTGTTTCTTCCAGGTTTCTTTTTAAAATGTGCTGCGTTGCCTGATATGCGCCCGTCATTATCTCAAACGGATCCTTTGGCGGGGGCGGGGGCGGGGGCATCATGCCTTTTATTATTTCCGCAAAGGCTTTAAGCATTGCCAAAGATTCATTAAAGCTTGATACCTGGGGGCGCTGGGTTTCCGCAGTTGCGGATCCTCCGTATTTATCATAAACCTTGTGGATGTTAAATCTAAAAGCTTTGGGCGGAAGGTGTGTTTCAGGTGGGAAAGAAACTAAATATCTGTATTCTCCGGACCCGAAAGAAACCCCGACATCGTGCATTGAAATCATTTCATTGTGCTTTACATCACAAACAAATTGCTTGCCTTTTATCTGATTGTCATATTTGTAAAGCGTTGCAGTATAATCTTTGACGTTTCCAGCTGTGCTTAAATAATCCCGCAGCGTTATATCATAAGCTGCGAAATCGCGTGTGTCCCCTACCTCTGAAAATTCTTGATTTTCTTCAATTTCCTGCGGTTCGACTGCCGGAACAATTGCCTTTTTTGGTCTGCCCATTGCAAACCCCCTTTTCTGCTAAGTGTTTATTCAAATCCAGCCCTTTGCTTTACATATCAAAAGACCGGCAACAAGAGCAACGACAATCCAGATCGAAGCCTGCGGAACAAAAGACTGCCCAAAAACAAGACGCATATAATCTGCAGGCGTATTTATCCCTGGATTGTCTTTTGTGACCGTATCCGGAAAAGCTTTATCGGGTTCAGCGTATCTAAAATCAGGATAAAAAACCGCCATTGTCAAGCTTTGTTCCGTTGGAAAAGGCCGATATGGTTTTAAATAATTGTAAACAATGTCAAGCTGGGAAACGATAGACGGATATTTAAAAACAAGATCATCGGCGCTTGAATAGCCCATGCTGCGGGCGGTTTTATTCGTGAATTGAATCAAGCCCCTTGCCCCGGACAAGGGATTTTTCGCCAGGGGATTCCATCGGGATTCAAAATCAATAAGCTTGTAAAGCCAGTCAGGATTAACCGGCAAAGAATTACAAACCGAAATAAATTTATTTTTTTCGGTTTCGTTTAATTTATCGTATGTCATTTTTTGGAATTTTTGAAAGCGTTTACGGCAGCCGCGACAAGGCCGAAAAAACCTATTCCAGCCTGATATAAATACTCTTTCGGTATTGAAACATTAAACGCCCTTAAAACAGCATCGGCAATTTCAACCGCAGCAATGACAGATAAAGGCGTTACGCCTTTGGCTATTGTTCGCGTTTTAGAATACCGATTGTTCAAGGCTTTTAAATCCTTGTCTATTTCCGCAGAGGTTTTATTCGTTTCGTTCATTATTTTTTTTTGGTTTAAAATACTGCGCACTTTGTCCGGATCTGTATTCCCAGCAGATTTACCGCCCCGGTAATCGTGTCGGATCCGCCGCTTGCCCGCGTTATATCTACCCGGACACAATCACCTGCAGCAGCTACGTCGCCTATGGAATTTCCCGGAGTTACCGCAGCATTAAG
>Ga0315274_10013104_pt1 | contig 11801 bp, 8 predicted proteins | sample YL17G02_20_MG_FD_203700 | JGI IMG/M metagenome (GOLD analysis project Ga0315274, IMG submission 203700) | Sediment microbial communities from Yellowstone Lake, YNP, Wyoming, USA - YL17G02_20 | ecosystem: Environmental > Aquatic > Freshwater > Lake > Sediment | place: USA: Wyoming | collected... | reverse complement strand
GGGAGTAGCTTCTTATCGCCTTACCGCTTCGCTGCCCAGGCACCTGAAGGGAAGCCTGCCGTCGATTGAGGAGTTGGAGGCCGAACTGGGCGGAAGGATGAGGGCCACAAAGGGCCGGTAGGCTTGACCTCGCAGACTTTGATTTCAGGCGGGATGGTTAGATGCGGAGGCTTCGCTACTGACTCACCGGCAAAGACTGACCAAACATAACGAGGCAGCAAGGAAATGACGACCAACAACGACATCGAGAGGCGGCTCTGGGCGGCGGCGGACCAGTTGTGGGCGAACTCCAACCTCAGGCCGTCCGAGTTCTCCACGCCCGTCCTCGGGCTGATCTTCCTGCGATACGCCGACCACAAGTTCACCCAGGCCGAGGCGGCGCTGGCCAAGCGGGCGAAGGCGTCGCAGAGACGACGCAGGTCGTGAGTCGTCCTGGTGATGTCCAGGTCAACGGAGGGCAAGAGAAGGCCCTTCGATACATCACCAAACACAGAAAGATCACAAAGCGGGAATATCAGCGTCTGTGCGGAGTGAGCGAGCGTCAGTCCTTGAAAGACCTGACCGACCTGACGGAAAAGGGAATGCTGATCCGTTCCGGCAAGGGGCGCGCGACCCATTATCGACTCCTGGCGGCGCGATTAGTGCGCGATTCCGCGCGCGATAATGCGCGGCAACATAAGTCATGTGCGGGTCATCATTCCGGGCGTGACCCGGAATCCCGTGTTGCTCGGGATTCCCGCTCCCCGATTGAGGCATTCGGGGACAAGTTTCACGGGAATGACGTGGTCTGCGTTGATCAGCGACGCGGAATATGAAGCGGGATTAGTGCGGGATTAGTGCGGGATTCAGCGGGGGAGGCTGGCGGGCCAACCGTCCTGGCAGACTGTCCATGCCGAAAGAGGGTTTCTCCGAAGGTGCCCTAATCGAGCAGCCGGCGATTGAGTTGTTCGGCGAGCTGGGGTGGGAGACTGCCGACTGCGAGGGGGATGTGACCGGCCTGGACATCGATGTGGGGGATGCGGCGGGATGACGCATGGGGGCGTCTGGTTCCCTTCTGGCGGGCCAGAGAGGACTACGAGCAATGGCAAAGCGAGCAGCGACAGACACAGCCCTGGTTCCAGTGACCGTGAGCAGCGGCAACGTCTTCGCCGACATGGCTGTCGCTGAACCCGAGGAGGAGTTGGCGAAATCCCAACTCGCCAGCCACATCCGCGACACCATCAAGCGACGGCGGCTGACCCAGATCCGGGCGGCCCAGCTCATGGGGCTCGACCAGCCTAAGGTCTCCGCCCTCATGAATGGCCGGCTTGCCGGCTTCTCCAGTGATCGGCTGATGCGGTTCCTGGCGGCGTTGGGTCGGGACGTGGAGATCATCGTCAAGGCGCGATCGCGCAACCGCGAGCGCGGCCGCATCCGCGTCGTCAAAGCGGCTTAAAGACCACGCGAGAGCAAAACGCCTCACGTAGAAGCGGGTGTGACAGGCCGTGCATTGGAGGTCGGGCAAATAAAAAGGCCAGCGGGGACCGCCGGCCCAACTCCTTCCACGCATGGGTGGATGAGATGGATCCCTTATCCCATACCGGGCCTTGGATGTCAAGAGGAATTATCCTCTCCTTGGCCCCCCACCTTGAGGCATTTCCATGCCTGGCTATTCGGAAGATGAGCTGATCGAGAAACAGCCCTGGCGGCGGCGGATCGGCTCTGGGCCAATTCAAGCCTCCAGCCCTCGGAGTTCTCCACGCCGATCCTCAGCCTCATCCTCCCGCGCTACGCCGATCATAGGCTCACGCAAGTGGAAGCCGCGCTGAAGGATCGGGTCAACCAGATGGCGAGAAGTGGGCTCGGACCTCAACCCGGTTCACCGCATGGGGCCGGCCCACCGGTCCTACGTCTTGCCGGCGAACTTGGATGGCCCCGCTCTCCAACCCCTGATCCCTCTGAACAAACCACGCTCCCGGCTTGCGCCATGGGCTGGTTCTTGATATAAACCCTTCAGTCCAATACCTCGTCCAGAGCCCGCAGCTACCTGCGGATCGTGGAGACGCCTCGGGACCTGATTATCTGGTGGAGGGGATGTTGGAAGGAGTCGGCGCCGATTCTCGCACGAGGGTCGGCGTTTGTCGTTTCGGAGGGCATGGTGCGGGATTAAGCAAGTCGGTGCCAGAGGCCCATTTGGGTGTAGTACGGCTATGCTCGGAATAGGACATTCCCCAGCCACGCTGCAGAATTCAGGACGGACCACCACAGAGAGCAATTCTCGTTGAGTTCGGAGAGCTTAGGATGATTCTGGATCCGGAAACTCTGAGGATTGGACGAGGGCGAATCACCCAGGTCTTCCGCTATCTTGAGGCCCTCAACCAGCAACGCAACCCGGCAAAGCGCCTTATCCACGAACAGCCGTGGGTCCTGTGGCTCCGAGGCCTGCCGGACCATTCGTCGGTGCGCTTAGGCGTGTTGAGCGAAGTACCCACGAGCACGGACACTCAGGAACCCTTGATAGGGGACGACTTCATCCTCAAGGTGCGCCGGCCCACACTGACTCGTGCCCCGATGCCACCCCCCCAACTCAGGGAGTGGCTTCGCACGGGATGGGACAGTCTTGACGGTTCAGTCGAGGTACACCCATCTCGTAACGAAACTAACAAGGAAGGCCAGACTGTTGTCGTGCGTTTCGAGGACGATCCTGAGCGCCCAAGCCTGCTTAGAAGCTGGCAAGAGCTGCGAGATGAATGGGTGCAAAACGAGAAGCCTGCCCGCGAGGCACTCAAGGTTTTCGAGCGGCTCTACGAGCTACACGGGGAGATCCGGCGGGAGGAGGAGCGTGTAGAACTGGTGCTCGGCGATGGGATATTGAATTGGCGTCGTCCCGAAGGGGGCGTCCACCACCCCGTGCTATTACAACGGCTGCAACTGGAGTTCGACCCGGAGGCTCCCGAATTCACTCTCAGCGAAACTGATCACCCGGTTGAACTCTACTCGGCCCTCTTTCGCTCCATGGCCGACGTCGACGGAAAGGCAATCGGCAACTGCCGCGAGGAACTGGAAAGTGGCCGATACCACCCGCTCGGCGGTGAGGCGACCTCGGGTTTCCTACGTCGCCTTGTTGTGACGCTTTCTGCCAGAGGGGAATGGCTGGAACACGGCGAACCCCACGGTGAAATGGACCACCCGCGACTCGGTCGTGACCCCGTGATCTTTATGCGCACCCGGACTCTGGGGTTTTCCACTGCCCTCGAGTCTATTTTGGAAGACTTGCAGAGCCGGACCGACCTCCCATCATCTCTATTGAACGTTGTCGGCGTCGAAGCGGCACCGCCCCTTGAGGAAGGTGACAGCGTTAGGAGTTGGATGGTCGAGGCCAACGAGGATGAGCGGGTTCTGCTAAGTAAACCGGCCAATCCGGAACAGTTGCAGATCGCCAAGCGGCTGGAGAAGCATGGCTGCGTGCTGGTACAAGGTCCCCCAGGAACAGGCAAGACCCACACGATCGCCAACCTTGTAGGACACCTGCTGGCTCAAGGGAAAAGTGTTCTCGTTACCAGCCACACGACCAAGGCACTCCGCATGGTTCGTGAGCAGGTGGTGGACCAGCTTCAGCCGCTTTGCGTTAGCGTACTCGAGAGAGATACTGCTAGTCGAGATCAGATGAAAAGCTCCATCGAAGGGATTGTCGAGAAATCCTCGGCTGATCCGGACATGCTCGAGCGTCAAGCGAAAGTCCTCGAAACGCAACGCAGTGAAATCCTCACCAGGTTGCGCAACACAAAGAAGAATCTTCTTGATGCGCGTGGCAACGAATACCGGGACATCGTCGTGGCGGGGCAAGCATATTCCCCGTCAGAAGCTGCGCGAAAGGTGGCGAAGACCAGGGGGCAGGATGATTGGATTCCTGGTCCCGTCTCTTTGGGTGCCCCGCTCTCGCTTTCGGTCGGGGATCTGATCGACCTCTACCGCACCAATGTGACGGTGACGCCGGAGGATGAGCGAGAGCTGCTTGGCACTTTACCCAGCCCGGATGAGTTGCTTGCGCCAGTTGAGTTCGAGCACTTGATTGAGGAGCGCAGGCGACTGGCAGATAGGAACCTGCGGCTTCGCGAGGACCTTTGGGTGAACGTTTCAGAGGAGGAAAGCCCTGAAAGCCTTGGCCTCCTTTCCCAACGATTGACCCAGGCTATGGAGCTATTGCGGGATGCCCGCGGTTGGAAGCTCGCAGCCATCGCGGCTGGTCGTCAGGGCGGCCCCCACCGCGAACTCTGGGAAAGCCTTCTTTCACTCATTGAGAGAGTCTGCGACGAATCTGCCCGCTCCGAAGAAACGGTTCTGCAACACGGGCCGTCCCTTGCGGTAGGTGAAACCTTGGAAGGGCAATCCCACCTGCTCGATGAGATCCTACAGCACTTGGAGGCCGGCGGCCGGCTTAGCAGTTGGACTCTCCTTACCCACGGGGCATGGAAGCGCCTCATTGACAAGGTCCGGGTTGCCGGAGCCCCACCGAGGCGCATCGAGCATTTTCGCGCCTTGCGGACGCTCGTTGGGCTTCGGATCTCTCGCCGAGACCTAATCGCACGTTGGGAACGCCAGATCGTCCCGCTCGGCGGACCGAGAGCTGGCGAACTCGGCAGCCGTCCCGAGTCGGTCTGCGCCCAGTACTGCCAGCCCATCAAGGACGCCTTGGATTGGCACAGAAAAGTGTGGGCTCCCGTGGAGCAGGAGCTGGGTCGCAATGGCTTTCGGTGGACCACGTTTCTGGGAGAGATGCCTCCCAACCACGCTCAACACGGTGATCTGCTGCGTCTACGAGACGCGATCCTTGGCCCTCTCGCGCCCGTGCTTGCTGCCCGAGTCAGTCGCATGCGTTGGGACCATGTGCATCGGGTCTTGGATCGCTTGGCCCGACGACTTGACCTCGCGGGAGAGCAGACTGCCGAGGCGCAGGTCGTGGGTCGGCTCCGTGATGCTGTAGCAAGGTACGACCCCCCTTCCTACCGCGAGGCTTTCGAACGTCTTGTTGACCTTCACAACCGCCGCTCAGATCTCGACTTACGCCGCGAGCTCCTTCGCCGCCTGGAGGTCTCGGCTCCTACCTGGGCGGCCGCCATTCGCGATCGCCAACCTCCTCACAACGGCCGAGACCTCCCCGGTGACGCCACCGCAGCTTGGTTATGGAAGCAGTTAAACGACGAGCTTGAAGAACGCGGCAAGACATCCCTTGATGCACTCCAGGCTGAAATTGGGCGGCTAGGAGCTGACTTACGCAGGGCGACAGCTGAGCTCATAGACACGCGTGCATGGGCCGCTCAGGTCAGACGCACCGATCTCCGAAGACGACAGGCACTGGGGGGCTGGCTCAAGACTGTTCAGAAGATCGCCAAGGGGACCGGCAAGCGCGTCCCAAGGCTACAGACTGAGGCACGCAAGCTGATGGGCGAGTGTCTGACAGCCGTGCCTGTTTGGATCATGCCCTTATCCCGCGTTGCCGAAAGTTTCAACCCACGCACCTCCCGCTTCGATGTGGTTATCATTGATGAGGCCAGCCAAAGCGACGTCATGGCATTGCTCGCCCTCTATTTGGGCCGGCAGGTCGTTATAGTGGGTGACGACGAACAGGTCAGCCCCGAAGCTGTGGGACAGAATCTGGCCGAAGTCCAACACCTCATTGACGAATACTTGAACGGTATTCGGAATGGGCATCTCTACGACGGCCAGTTTTCAATCTACGATCTTGCCATGACCTGTTTCGGCGGTAATATCTGTCTGCGGGAACACTTCCGATGTGTCCCCGAGATCATCCAGTTCAGCAATCACCTGTCGTATGGCGGTGAAATCAAGCCGCTGCGGGACGCGTCACAAGTGCGGGTGAAGCCGCATGTCCTCGCCTATCGGGTCGATGGCGCCAGCTCAGCCGACAAGATCAATGAGAAAGAAGCGATTACAGTTGCCTCATTGCTAGCCGCTGCCATTGAGCAACCTGAATATGAGAAGAATGAAAAGGGCGAGCCAGTGACGTTTGGCGTCATCTCGCTTGTCGGCGAAGAGCAGGCTCGGATGATCGAAGGTCTCCTTCGAAGCTATCTTTCACCCGTCGAATACGAACGGCGTCGGATCATTTGTGGAAACGCGGCCCAGTTCCAAGGCGATGAGAGAGATGTGATGTTTCTGTCGGTGGTTGATGGTCCTCAGGATGGCCCCCTAAAGCTAAGAGACGACCCCCGTTTTAAGAAGCGCTTCAACGTCGCCGCGAGCCGTGCGCGAGATCAGATGTGGGTTGTCCATTCGCTGAATCCGCAGACCCATCTCAAGCCAGCCGATCTGCGTCGGCGGCTAATCGAACATGCCCAGGACCCTCAGGCCCTGATAAGAACCCTGGAAGAGAAAATGAGGCAGGTCGACCAGAGGTCTCTAGCTTTCGAGGGAGGAGTTCTGAAGAGACTCGTACAGAGAGGGTATCGCGTCAAACCCCAATGGAGTGTTGGTTACTACAAGATAGACTTGGTGGTCGAAGGAGGCGGGAGACGCCTTGCGGTGGAGTGCGATGGCGACCGGCACCATCCGCTCGAGAAGTTGGCTGAGGACATGGCTAGGCAGGCCATTCTTGAGCGGCTCGGTTGGACATTTGTGCGTATCCGTGGGAGCTTGTTCTTCCGGGATCCTGATCGAGCCATGGAACCTGTCTTCGCCAAGTTGGCTGAACTTGAGCTTCCACCTGAAGGGATGCCCCCTGAGGGAACGACGGATGCTCAAAGTCTGTCGGATCTGGAGAAACGCGTGATCCGCCGCGGCGAGGAGCTTCGACGAGAGTGGGAACATCAGGACGCGGATGCGCGAACATGGAGAGGCGCGGGAGGCGCGTCCCGAAAATCGGCTGGCGACATTCATAGCTCCCCCCGGCACCCGAAGGGCTTTGAGGGGGCACCCGACCACACTCCCCCTGGTGCTGAAACGTTGCCCCTGGATGCGGCGAGTCCGAAGGCAGGAGGGCAAGACTCGAAGCCACCAACCCGTAAACAAGCCCAGATGGCAGAAGGGCCAGCAGGTGGACGCGATCGGGATGTAAGATCCGGTACTCAGAAGGATCCTACAGACTCCTCGCCCTCGGCAGAACGACATCCCCCCCGGGGTGGGCCACTCCCCACGCTCGGGCCCTTTTCCGACGCCAAAATGAACGACCCGCTGACCTGGCGCGGCTTGGCGGCATGGGCTGAACGGGAGGCTCGTCTTAGCCCTAAGCATGAGCGGTTTGCAATTCAAGTCAGCATGATGCTGATACAGGGTGCACGCTTTAGCGAAAAGCAGCGGCAGTACGCTGAGCAGATCTTTGCCAAAGCTGTTCGGATGGGGTTCGGCCAGTCTGCCCAATAGGGCCCTCGGGCAAACGGGTATGGGGTCCATTCGTTGTGCAGCTCCAAATCGCCCTTGGAATGGAGAATGTTGTGGCGTTCACGACTTTCCTGAGGTGCTTGGGTTCAGCGTAATGGAGCATCTGTTCTCTCACTGTCTTCGTGCCTATGCGGACCTGCGGGTTTCTGACGTTGCGGAAGGGGCTACGTGATGCCGCCGCCGATCCCGACGCCGATCTTCAGGTTGGTCCATGTTGACAACTTGGGCGTCCTTCTCCGGCGAGGTGGGCTGCATGCCCCGAACCACACGCCAAATGATGGTCTCCCCTACCGGACGATTCACAGCGTGGACATCCAGGCGGAGCGGCGTGTCCGGACAATTCCGTGCAACCCTCGGGGAACCATTCACGACTACGTGTCCTTTTACTTCGGCTATCTGAGCCCGATGCTCCTCCAATTGAAGACCGAGCGGGTCTCCGGTTACAAGGAAGGCCAGGAACCCCTGATATAGTTGGTTTCCTCGGTGCAAAGGGTGGCGGAAGAAGGCGTGCCATTCGTTTTTTCCGACGGGCACGGGATCGCGGCTTTCACGTCCTGGTACGGTGATCTCACAGGTCTTGATAAGGTTGACTGGGGCATGGTCTACCAGCGGTACTGGCACGATACCGTGGACGATATGGACCGGCAGCGTCGCAAGCAGGCCGAGTTCATGGTGTACCGATTTTGCCCCTGGACGCTGATCGAGCAGATTGCCGTCGTCAACTCCAAGGCGAAGGCCAGAGTGGAGAGCGTTTTGTCCCGTTTTGATGTATCATTGCATCGAGATGTAACCGTCAGGTCCGGGTGGTACTATTAAGAGGAGGACCTGTCATGATCGAGATTAAGGGAGGGAATCTTTTGACGGCCAGCGCAGAGGCCCTGGTCAACTCGGTCAACTGCGTCGGACACATGGGCAAAGGAATAGCGCTTCAGTTCAAGAAGGCCTTCCCGGAGAATTTCGCCGAGTACCAGAAGGCCTGTCGGGTCGGCCAGGTACAACCTGGGAAGATGTTCGTCTTCGAAACCGGCTCAATGCTGACTCCGCGGTACGTCATCAATTTCCCCACGAAGCGACATTGGCGAGGGAAGTCGCGATACGAGGACATCGAGGCGGGCTTGCGTGCGCTTGTCTCGGAGGTCAAGAGGCTTGAAATTCGGTCGATCGCGCTGCCACCCCTGGGCTGCGGGCTGGGTGGACTGGATTGGAAGAGGGTGCGTCCGATGATCGAAGCCGCGTTCGCCGGGGCGCCGGACGTCCACGTGATGCTGTTCGCGCCTGCGGGGGCGCCGGAAGCCAGGACGATGCCGGTTCGAACTCAACGGCCCAGGATGACGGTGGCGCGCGCGTTGTTCATCAGACTGATGGACCAATACGCGGAACTTGCCTATCGCCTTACGCTACTGGAGATCCAGAAGCTCGCCTATTTCCTACAGGAAGGAGGGGAGCCACTTCGACTCAGGTACGAGGGGGGACTCTACGGGCCGTATGCGCCAAATCTGAACAAGGTCCTGGAGGTGCTGGAAGGGCACTTCATCAGAGGGTATGGCGATAGCCAACGGTCAGACGTCGAAATTAAGCTCTTGCCTGGTGCCCCTGGTGTGGCTGAAGAGTTTCTCCGAGAGCGGCCCGAGCATCAGGACCGCTTGGATCGGGTCAGCAGACTCATCTCCGGCTTCGAAACGCCGTATGGCATGGAGCTTCTGTCGAGTGTTCACTGGGTAGCAACGCACGCGGATACTCTTGCTGTAGACGCGGATTCCGCCGTTCAACTCGTCGCGTCGTGGAATGACCGGAAGCAACGGATGTTCAGACCTGGGCATATCCGGGTGGGCTGGGAGCGGCTTGCTGAGCAAGGATGGGTAGGCCCTGGCATGACCCGGTGAGCTGCGACAGATCGTCGAGCGGCCTCCTTGAGTTCTCTGCAAACCGGTACCGGATACCTATCCGAGGCCAAGTGGTTGATCTGTCGCGGGAGAATGGCAAGTTTTTCGGAATCCAGAGAGATCCTCGGACCTGAGCATCCAGATGGCGAAGTCTTCACGGGTTCCCCCTCGACCACGCAAGGGATCAATCCCCAACGCCGTGCAGTCGGCCCTGCGGGCCAGGCTGGAGAGGCACGTTCGCACGCACTGGAAGGACCGGTGCCGGGAGGTCGTGGTTCGCTTCCGAGGGACCTTCGCCTATGTCGACGCCTTCCCCCTCCATCGCCGGTTCATGCCCGGAACGACGCCCGACCAGCAGGCCCAGATCGAGGCGACGCCAACCCACCTCTGCCGACTCGGCTATCTGGGGAGCCCCGATCGCTGGGCCTTCGCCTTCTTCAAATACAGCGACGAGAAGTACGAACCGTCCTTCCTCCCATCGGGCGCCTCTGTGGGCACACCCGAGGAGGCTTTCGACTGCGCGGCCCAAGTGTACCTACAGGATTGAGGGGGAGAGATTCTATGGGAGAATCAAAGGCCGACAGTAATCTCCGGATCCCTGAGGCCGTCCGCCATGAGGCCGAGGAAATCATCAGGCTGACTGATGGGTTCTGCGCCGAGCACCTGGACGAAGAGTACGGCGAGTTGTGTCGGAAACTCGTCGCCGAACTGGCCCGAAAGCGGCCTTCGCCGCTTCTGCGTGGTGATCTTCGCATCTGGGCCGGCGCGGTGATCTACACCATTGGCAGCATCAATTTCCTGTTCGACCGGACGCAGCGTCCGCACATGACGGCGGATCAGTTGAGCCAGCGCCTGGGACTCTCCAAGAGCACGCTTGCTGCCAAGGCCAAGCGAATTCAAGACCTCCTGCGCATCGTTCGGCTGGAGCCCCGGTACTGTCGACGCGCCCTGCTGGCAGACAACCCGCTTGCGTGGATGATCTCCGTAAATGGCTTCCTCGTGGATGCGCGCACGATGCCGCTGGAAATTCAGATAGAGGCACGGCGAAGAGGACTGATCCCCGATCTGCTAGCACCGACGCCCACAGACACAGGGGAAAAATAGGCGACGATGGCAAAGCCGGGGCGACCCTAAGGAGCCGTGGTGTGGGCCGCTCGTTACGACGATGCACGGATCGCAAAATCCACTACTTATTGGCGAACGGGACGTAGTTCACTTATTTCACATATTCAAATCAGCCGAGGTGCTCCACGTGTTCGATGCGGGCCTAGGACACCTTCGACACTTTTCTGTTTGATAGCACGAAGGGGCTGGTAGGCGGATTCTTGGCTGCGCCTCGGCTCTCACTCGGGGCCCTGATTCAGCTCACGCGCAGGCTCACCCGAAGCGAATCTCGGCCGCGGCGTCCCGGACGATGTACACCTTGGCATTGTTGCTCTTGGGATCCACGGGAAACAGGAAAAACTGCGGATGTTCGATGTGCCCCGGAAGGGTGTAGCCCCAGATCTCTTCCTTATCGGAGAAAACCACGACGGTTTTCCGGCCAAACTGGCTGGCGACGCCGAAGTTCTTTTCCTCGTCATACAGACGGTCCCCCTCCAGCGACTTCACGAAGAAGATTGCCTTCACGCCTGCGAAGCCCTCGATGAGGACATGCTCCCCATTTTCCTGCGCCACGATGAACCTGGGGATCCCTGGAGCGAAATCCTCGGTGATGCCCTTGATCCTGCGCCCGTCCCGGTACCGGACGACCACTTGGGACGACTGCAGGGCCATTTGCTTGGAGATGTCCATCACGAACTCGGTTTCCCGTTCGCTGACGTGGATCACCTCTTTCATCAACGCATTACCGTGGGAAACCACCACCACGTAGGTGCCGGCTTCCAAAAAGAACACGGCCCCTTCGTTCTTCCGTGTCACCCGGAAGTTGGGATCCGCCTCCTTGATCAAGACCTCCGCGCCCACGATGGGGACTCCGGCCGAGACGACCTGAATCTTCACAGGGAGTTCGTCCTTGGGCAGGACAAAGGTGCAGGTGGTGTCCTGGTCCGGCAAGACCTCTACTTGCTGACGCCGCTCGAACCAACCGTACACCCCCTTGTAAACAGAATGGTAAGAACCCTCGTAAGAGGGGTCACTCATCAACCCCTTCAGGGCCAACGTGTAGGTCCCGGCCGGCACTTCAAACGTCTTCCCTGCGAAGGTGATGGGCTCCGTGAGCTTCAGCTCGCGAATCGTCACCGTCATGGAGAAGTTGTATTGTGTAGAGTAGACCACCTGCACCGTCAGCTTGCCCATGCGCTTTCTTGGAAACAGCACCATGGCCCCCTCTCTCTATCGCTCACATCTGGAGCCGGCTGTCACGTAGGCCCCACCGAGGAGTGAACCGCTCAGGATGCTGGCCAGGCTCGGCCGCTCTGCTGGCGTGACGCTGACCAATGCGGTCCTGCCCACGCTACTTGGCCTTGGATCTCATCCCGGACCTACTTTCGTAGGGTCTGGCTGGGATACCCTACCCGTCCGAGAGTTACTTTAACACCT
>Ga0315274_10013103_pt1 | contig 11802 bp, 10 predicted proteins | sample YL17G02_20_MG_FD_203700 | JGI IMG/M metagenome (GOLD analysis project Ga0315274, IMG submission 203700) | Sediment microbial communities from Yellowstone Lake, YNP, Wyoming, USA - YL17G02_20 | ecosystem: Environmental > Aquatic > Freshwater > Lake > Sediment | place: USA: Wyoming | collected... | reverse complement strand
TATTTGGGCCTTCCGGCGTCTCAATCGGGCAAATGCGCCCGTAGTGCGAGTGGTGCACGTCGCGCACGTCGAAGCCGGCCCGCTCGCGCCGCAGGCCGCCCGGGCCGAGGGCCGACAGGGTCCGCTTGTGGCGCAGTTCGGCCAGCGGGTTGGTCTGATCCATGAACTGCGAAAGCTGGCTCGACCCGAAGAACTCGCGCACGGCGGCCACGATCGGACGGATGTTGATCAGGTTCATCGGCGAGAGCGATTCCTGATCGCGAATGGACATACGTTCGCGGACCACCCGTTCGGTGCGCCGCAGGCCGATGCGCATCTTGTTCTGGATGAGCTCGCCCACCGTCTTCACCCGGCGGTTGCCGAGATGGTCGATGTCGTCGGGCAGCTCCAGCCCGTTGTTAATGAGGATCAGGCGCTCGATGAGACGCACGATGTCCCAGGTGGTTACCGTGCGGTGGCTGAGGCGCACCTGGCTATGCAAGTCGAGCTTCTGGTTGAGCTTGTAGCGCCCCACCCGCTCCAGGTCGTAGCGGCGCTGGTCGAAAAGCTGCTCGCGCAGATACTGGCGCGCGTTGTCGAGGGTCGAGGGATCGCCCGGGCGCATGCGCTTGTAGAACTCGATCAGCGCCTCGTCGGCGATGGTGCGCCCCTCTTTCACTTCCCAGGTCGGTTCCTGCTTGAGGGTGTTTTCAATGTAGGAGCGGTCGGGGTTGGAATCGGCGTCCTTGAAAAGCTCGCGGATGGCCTCCTCCGACCCGTCGCGCAGCGGCGATTGGCCGATGCCATCGGAGATGGCGGTCATCGCGCGCAAGAGCATGGTGACCGGGACCGTGCGCTTGCGGTTGAAGCGCAGGGTCAGGTAGTCGGACTTGCGCGTCTCGAATTCCATCCACGCGCCGCGATCGGGGATGAGCTTGGCCGAGGCCAGGCGCCGCCCGCTGGTGCGGTCTTCGGCCGCTTCGAAATACACGCCCGGCGAGCGGATGAGCTGCGACACCACCACGCGCTCGCTGCCGTTGACAATGAAGGTGCCCTTCTCGGTCATCAGCGGCATGTCGCCGATGAAGATGTCCTGCTTGATTGGCTCGGGCACTTCCGGCCCGATGAGCAAGACCGAAACGTAGAGCGGCGCGGCAAAGGTGATGTCGCGCTCGAGGCATTCCTCGATCCCGTACTTGGGTGTTTCGAACCAGTACTTCAGGCCCCATTCGCGGGCCTCCGGGCTGTTGCCCGGAAAGTACAGGCGCATCCCCTTGTTGAACGACTCGATCGGGGAGATCTCGTCGAACAGTTCCGCCAACCCTTCCTTCTTGAACCATTCAAAGGAATCGAGTTGGATTTCAATTAAGTTGGGCAGCGGGTGCAGATCCGGGATGCGGGCGTAGGATTTCCGGCCCCATGGCGGCATAGGACACTCCTAGAATCCGGGCGCAGGAAAACGCTTCTCCCCTGGCGCTAGGGGAGAGACGAAAAGTGACCCGTTGGGTGGACGCGTGTTCAATCCAGACGTAGGCGAATAGGTATTATAGCCCCCATATTTGCCGGAGTCAAGCGCCACCGGCGGGGTCAAAGGGCGGAGGGGAGGGAATGCGAGCGAATCTTCTCCCGCGCCGGCCTTTGGCCGCCACCCAAGGCCTCCCTTCCTGAGCCATCGCCATCGTGCCCGGCATGAAAAGCCACCTGCCCATTCCTCATCGGAATGACGGGTGGCGAATGAGATCACCCCGCTGTGCCGTGTGCTGCTTTGTTTTGAACCTGCATTCGCAGGTGGAAACCTGCCCGCGAGGTCAGCCTTGGCGAGTGCCTATCGCTTTCCGCGCGTGAGCAAGGTTCCCTCTCAGGGCGTGTTGGCTCAAAACGCGATGCGGCATCACCAACACAGCAGGGTTGCTCGCCTTATACCACAAGAGCGCCCCACCCGCAACTCACTCCGGGGCCACCACCCGGATGCTTAGCTCCTGCAACTGCTGCGGGTCGGCCGCCGAGGGGGCACCCGCCATCACGTCCGCCGCCTGTTGATTCTTTGGGAAGGCGATGACCTCGCGGATGTTCTCTTCCCCGGCCAGCACCATGCACAGGCGGTCAATCCCTGGAGCGATGCCACCGTGCGGAGGCGTGCCGTACTCGAAGGCTTCGAGCATATGCCCGAATCGTTCGCGCGCCACCTGGGGGTCGAGCCCGATCAGTTGAAAGACCTTTTCTTGCAGGGCACGGTCGTGAATGCGGATCGATCCGCCGCCAACCTCGTAGTTGTTGAGCACCAGATCGTATTGCTGCCCGCGCGCCTGGCCGGGCGCGGTGTCGAGTAATGGGATATCCTCGAGCACGGGGGAGGTGAACAAGTGGTGACTCGGATCCCATCGCTTGTCGGCGTTGCTCCACACCACGAAGGGGAAGTCGATCACCCAGCAGAACGCGAGCAGGTTGGGATCGCACAGGCCGAGGCGCTCGCCCAAATGCACACGCAAGCGTCCCAAGGACTCGAATGTGACCGAAGCTTTGTCCGCGACGAAGAGCAGCAGGTCACCCGCCTGAGTCTCCAGCCTGGCCTCCATCGCCTGCAGCCGATCGGGGGCGAGGAATTTTGCGAAGGACGAGCGCACCTCGCCGCTTGAGGTGCGCGCCAGGTAAGCCAGGCCTTTGGCGCCGTAGGGTCGGATGAGGTCGAGCAGCTCGTCGATCTGCTTGCGGCTCCACTCGGCCTGTCCCTTGACGTTCAGTCCGCGCACGTGCCCGCCGTTTGCCACCGCCTCCTCGAAGACTTTGAACCCGCTGCCGGGGGCCAGGTCGGTGAGGTCCTTGAGCTCCATGCCGAAGCGCAGGTCGGGGTTGTCTTTGCCGAAGCGCGCCATCGCTTCGGCGTAGGTGAGGCGCGGCCATGGGCTCGCCAGCAGCCGCTTGGCCGGGGTGACTTCCGCAACCAGACGGGTAAAGAGGTCTTCCGCCAGGCCCATCACGTCCTCCCGCTCGACGAAGGACATCTCGACATCCAATTGCGTGAATTCGGGCTGCCGGTCGCCGCGCTGGTCTTCGTCACGGAAGCAGCGCGCAATCTGGAAGTATCGTTCGACGCCGGCCACCATGAGCAACTGCTTGAGCTGCTGCGGGCTCTGCGGCAGCGCGTAGAACTTCCCAGGATGGACGCGCGAGGGCACAAGGAAGTCGCGTGCGCCCTCCGGCGTCGTCTTGAACAGGATGGGGGTTTCGACCTCGATGAACCCGTGGGCGTCCATGTAGTCACGGATGAATTTGACCACGCGGTGGCGCAGCATAAGGTTGCGCGCCATGTGCTCGGTGCGCAGGTCCAGGTAGCGATACTTGAGGCGCACACTTTCTTCCACCGGCTTATCGTCGTTGAGCACGAAAGGCGGCGTGCGTGCAGGGTTAAGGATGCGCACCTCATGCGCTTCGATCTCGATCTCGCCGGTGGCCAGCCCAGGGTTCTCCATGCCGGCTGGCCGGCGGTGCACAACCCCGCGCACCTGCAAGACAAACTCGTTGCGCACATCGATGGCCGCCGCATGGGCCTGAGGCGCCCCATCGGGGTGAGCCGTGATTTGCACAATCCCCCAGCGATCGCGCAGATCCAGGAATATCACTCCACCGTGGTCCCGCCGGCGATGAACCCAACCGGCAAGCGTGACCTCGGTGCCGTGATGAGTGGCACGCAACTCGCCACAGGTATGCGTCTTGTACATTCGGCCTCTCTTCGACCCTTGGCGCGCCAGAGCGCGCCAGCGGAGGCACGGCGCCTGACGGCCCATGCGGGTCCTCACGGCCCGCTCACGCGTTGGCCGGCTTCCAATACGCAGCCTGCGCGGCTCACACTCAGGGCAGACGAGCACGCGATGCGGATTGCCGCGCAGCCTGCGCGTCTCCCGCCGTCCGCCGTGTTCTCCCAACCATGTGTGGTGGGCGATTATATCAAAGGCACGATGGCCCATCATCGCGTTGCAAAGCTACCCCGCCGGGTTGCGGGTGGCATGGATCAGATCCGCCAACAAGCCATACGCGGTGGTCTGGGGTCCCGGGTTGTGCTCGATGAGGGTCAGCCCTTCCAGCATGTCGGTCTCGAAGTGAATGACCGACGAGGTCCCTGAGACACTCGCCAAGGGGTCACCCCACGGGAGGCTCTCCGGCCCCACGAAAGCTTCCAGGCCGCCGCTGGCTGCGCGCCGCGCTCGACATACAAGTTTGATCGGGCGCCCGGCGCCTCGCGCCTCTCGCGCCATGGCGGGGGTGATGCCCCGAATACCCTCGCGTTTGACTTGCGAAGGCAGGATCGGTGAGTCCATCAAGACCGTTGCCAGCGCCGCCACTTTGACTGCTGCATCCCACCCGTCAACATCAGCCGAGGGGTCGGTCTCGGCAATCCCCAGGGCCTGCGCTGCGCGTACTGCCTCCTCGAAAGCCTTGCCCGCCTCGAGTTCGCTGAGAATGAAGTTGGTGGTTGAATTGAGCACGCCCCGAAATCCGAGCAGGCGCGCCGCCGGAAGCGTCTCGCGGAAGAGGGAAAAAACCGGCGCACCATCGAGCACGGTCGACTCGAAAAGGAAATGGAGGTGGTTTTGCGCGGCGAGGTCGCGCAGCGTCTTGTACCCGTAGACCAGCGGCCCCTTATTGGCAGTGACAACGTGGACTCCGGCTTCGAGCGCCGTGAGCACGTGCGTCAGTGCCGGCTCACCGGTCCGATGGTTAAGCGGCGTGACCTCGACCATGACCTGCGCCTGGGCCAGGCGTAAGTTCTGATCCAATTGCGCGAGCGGCTTGGTCCGCCCGAACTCCTCCAGGCGCCCGCCGGCCTCCACGCCGCGCACCAGGTCTTCGACCGGCAATCCCTCCGAGGCAATCGCCAGCCCATGGGCACGAGTCAGCACACCGGTCAGGCGGAATTCCAGCCCATACTGCTGACGCAGGTCCACCTCTTTGGCCAGCAGCAAGCGCGCCAACGCGCGCCCGACGTTGCCAAACCCGATCAGGACAAGATTGATGGGAGGCATAAGCTATTCCTCGTTGAACCCTGGCAACCCCCATGGAGCGTGCCGACCGCCAGATTGCGCGGGGAGCAACATCGGCGTTACACTCGAAAGGCGGTCGAGATGAGCCGAGAGGAAGGTGCATGATGGATGCAGACATCGTGTGTGTTGCCGAAGTCTACGGTGTTCTCGAGGGCGAATGGTGCCGCTCCCGGCTCGAGGCCAACGGCATACCCGTCATGCTCAGTTCGGAGGCCGCCGGCAGCGTCTACAGGGTTAGTTTGGGTGCCTTGGGCCGCGTGCAAGTATTCGTCCCCGCCCGCTTCGCTGAGCAGGCACGCGAGATCTTGGCCGCCAAGAACGATGAACAAGAGGCGGCGTCGAGCGCGCCTGATCCATCCTAGGGGAACAAATCGTCCAGCCACTGCTGCGGATCGACTTGCACGCCCCCCACCCAGATTTCCCAGTGCAGGTGCGGACCGGTCACCCGGCCGCTGCCTCCGATCGTTCCGATCAGTTCCCCCGCCGCGATTGTTTGCCCCGTTCCAACGCTCACCGAATCCTGGTGACAGACACGCGAGAAGACGCCCCACCCGTGATCGATCACCGTTGCCATGCCGCACACATCCTGCGGGCCGCTGAATACGATGCGCCCGCCGGCCGGGGCGAAGATCTCGCGGCCGACCCGGCCGGCAAAATCCACTCCGCCATGGTAGGTGGCATATGTGCCATTGAAGAGCCGGCGCCGGCCGAACGATGATGTGACTCCTGTATCCACCGGCACGCCAAAGGGGGTACTCCACGCCCGTTCCGGGGTGAAGGCGGCGACCATGGCGCGCATTGTTTCCAGTTCGCGTTGATTGACGGCCGGGTCAAGCGTTTCCGGATTCACGGCCAGCGGCGGGTCATTGGGGTAGTCGCCAGAGGCAATGGCCACATCCTGGCCGAACTCCCGCGTTGTCCCATCCTCGAGCTGCACGCGGAGCGAGAAGGGATAGACGCCCGGATCGATCATGGCGGGCAATCCCTGCAGCGCCACCCATCCGTTGTCGCTTTCACTGAAGTTCAACGCGTATGAGGCGAGCCCGCCTTGCACGCGGGTCGCGGCCCGCGATTCCACTTGCACCTCGGCGGTCCGGCCTTGCGTGAGCGGCAACGTCCGGAAGCGAACATCGGTGATGGGAGCCGGCCAGGCGCGCAGCGGTTGATCGCCCTCGGCAACATACAGCGTGCGGCCCGTGAATTGGTCGGCAAACGAATGCAGACCGTTGACCTGCGCCAGCGCCCATGGGTTGAGCCCGCCTTTCGCAGCGGCGAGGAGTAGCGGTTCACCGCTCGCCAGTGGCGCGAGCCGCCCGCGCTCGAAGCGCAGTTCGCTCACCTGCGACGCAGGGGTGCCCTCCTCCGATTGTGCCACCACCAGCTCCTGGCCGGCATAAAGGCGCTCGGGATTGGCTGTGTGGTTGAGGCGCAGCACGGCCTCCGGCGACAGTCCAAAGCGCAACGAGAGCGTCGTCAGGTTCTCGCCGAATTCGACCGTATGGGTCGTGAGCACGCCACGGATCCCCTCCAGGCCCGGGATCAGGATGCGATCGCCGGGTTGGAGAACGTGCGCGAGGTCCAATCCGTTGACCGCCATCAGCTCGTCAAGCCGTGTGCCGAAGCGGGCGGCGATGGCGGTCAGGTTGTCGCCCGGTTGGACAATGTAAATCGGCCCCTGCACCTGGGCAGAGGCCGGCCGAGTTAGCACAAACAGGAGGGCGAGCAGGGTGCTAGCGTGCAGCGCCCGCGGCATCCAGCGCAAGGCGGTCTCCCACGGCGGCAGAATCGATTCGCCCCTGAGCCACTTCGAGCACGTAGCGAGCCGGGCGCTGCGGGGCATAGAAGGGATGCCACGGCTTAGCCAGGCAGCGCGAGACAACAACGCCTTCCTCATCGAGCCAGAAGACGGCCAACGGGAAGAAGACGAACAGCATGTGGATGGCCGAATCGATGCGCGAGGTTGTGCCCATCACCAGCAGAACCCCCTGCTCACTGCCCAGACGGCGACGCATCATCAGCCCCATCAGCCGCGATCCGAAGCTGCGGCAGACGCGCACCTGCCCTGCCAAGGGTGCGCCGCGCGTGCGATTGACAACGGCGCGTGCGCCCTGACGTCCGGTGGAAAACGCGGGTTCACTGAGATCAGGCATGGCGGGCCATCACCCGGCGGAGGTGGCGCTCCGGCGTGCCAGAATGCGCTCGACACTGTCGGTGAGCTGTTTGGGCGTGAAGGGTTTGGAGAGATAGTCATCGACGTGGGCCACGTGCAACCCCAGAACCCGGTCGATATCTTGGGCGCGTGCCGTCACCACGATCACTGGTACGGGCGCCAACAGCGGGTCTTCTTTCAACCGCCGGTAGACTTCCCAACCGTCCAGATCTGGCATCATCAAATCGAGCAGGATAAGATCGGGTCGCTGCACCTGGACCAGGGTTAACCCCTCCTGGCCGCCCGCCGCACCGACGACTTGATAGCCCTTGCGGCCGAGGATCATCCGGACCAACTCGATGATCTGCGGGTCGTCTTCGATACAGACTATACGGACGGCAGGCATTGGGCCTCCAACCGCTGGGGGAGGGATCGCGGCAACTGCGAGGCTTGTAGTCTACCACCGGCGAAGAAAAAAGAAAAAACCGCCGCGGGGCGGCGCATGTCGTCCGCGGCCTGGGGAGGGTGCACGGAGCGGTGACGCGACGGCCCGCTGACGGCGCGTGCGAGCTAGGTGAAATCCTGCTCGCTGTCCATTTCCAACTGCTCGCCGCTCACCAGGAATATCGTCCGCTCGCAGATGTTGGTCACCCGGTCGGCGAGCCGCTCCAGGTTGTGGGCAACCCACAACAGATAGGTCGCGCCGTCAATCGTGCGCGGGTCCGAAATCATGTGCATCACCAGTTCGTTGTAGACCTGGTTGTACAGCTGGTCCACCTCGCCGTCGGCCTGCGGCACGGCGCGCGCCAACGCCGCATCGCCCGCCACGAAAGCGCCCAGCGATTGGTGCAGCATGGCCACCGCCTTTTCGGCCATGCGCGGCACGTCGATCAGCGGCTTGATGAGCGGCTTCTCTCCGATGCGTAGGTTGATCTCGGCGATGCCCTTGGCGTAATCGCCCATGCGCTCAAGTTCGGTTACGACGTCCAGGATGGCCGTCAGGCGGCGCAGATCGTGGGCCACCGGCTGCTGGGTGGCGATGACCGCCAGCACCGCCTCTTCGATCGCAAAGCGCCGGCGATTGATTTCGCGATCGTCGCGAACAATGCGCCGGGATGCCTCAAAATCGCGCAGCTTGAGCGACTCGACCGATTGCAGGGTGGCCTGTTCGACCAGGCTGCCCAGGTTGAGCACATCCTCATTGAGCCGGGCGATGTCTCGCACGAGCCGCACCCGTTGCTTTTCGGGGATCCTGCCTGCATTCGCCATGGGTTTGCCTCCCTGCACGCCTTCTCTGCCCGGCACCGTTAGCCGAACCGGCCCGTGACGTAGTCCTCGGTGCGTTTGTCTTTCGGTCGCGTGAAGATCGTTTTGGTGTCGCCCACCTCAATGATCGTGCCTGCCGTGCGGTCATCGCCGAGCATCATCATCGCAGTGAGATCCGAGACGCGCGCCGCTTGCTGCATGTTGTGCGTGACGATGACGATTGTATAGGTGGCCGCCAACGAGCGCATCAGGTCCTCGATCTTGAGGGTGGCGATCGGGTCGAGCGCCGAGCACGGCTCGTCCATGAGGATGACTTCCGGCTCGACGGCCAGGGCGCGGGCGATGCACAGGCGCTGCTGCTGGCCCAAGCCGAGGGTCAGTGCGTCACGGTCGAGCTTGTCCTTGACCTCATCCCACAGGGCAGCCTGGCGCAGCGAGGTCTCGACCCGTGCATGGAGATCGCCCCGCAAGCCGTTGACCCGGGCGCCCCAGGCGACGTTGTCGAAGATCGACTTGGGGAACGGATTGGGCTTCTGGAAGACCATGCCGATGCGGCGGCGTAGGGCGACCGGGTCGACGTCCGGGTCGAGTATGTTCTGGCCGGCGAACATGATTCGGCCTTCGGCCCGCGAACCGGGGATGACGTCGTTCATACGATTGAAGGAGCGCAGCAGGGTGCTCTTGCCGCAGCCGGACGGGCCGATGATGGCGGTGATGCGCTGGCGCTGGACGGCCAGGTTGACATCCCGCACGGCGCGAAAATCGCCGTAGTACAGGTTCAGGTCATGGGTCGTGAGAGCCGCTGCCACTGCATCCACAACCATGATTGTACACAACTGCAGCGCCCGCCGGATCCCGCCTCGGGAGCTTTCCTCTTATAATAATCCCGATGCGAACTGCGCGATCCCTGGTTCTGATCTCGATCCTGCTGGTCGGCTGCACGTCGGCTATTGCGCCGCCCACACCGGGCCCTCCGGATGAATACATCGAAAACCGAGGCTCAGACACCCTTGTGAACCTGGCGCTGGCCTGGGCCGAGCTGTATCAGCAGGAGCACCCCGAGGTACGCATCTCGGTCAGCGGCGGGGGCAGCGGGGTGGGCATCACCGCGCTCTTGAACGGCACGGTCGATATCGCCAACGCCTCGCGGCAGATTAAGCCCGAGGAGGCGGAGCAGGCACAGGCTCACGGCATCCATCCGACGGAGTTCGTCGTCGCCCGCGACGCCATCGCCGTCATCGTCCACCCCGACAACCCGGTCGGCCGGCTGACGCTGCAGCAACTTTCGGACATCTACAGTGGCCGGATCAACAACTGGAGCGAGGTCGGCGGCGAGGACCGGCCGATCGTGCGCCTGTCGCGCGAGACGAATTCGGGGACGCACGTGTACTTCCTGCAGGTAGTCGTGCGCCTGGGGCAGAGCGACAACCACACCCTGTTCTCGACCGACACGCTGCTCCTGCCGTCCTCGGAAGGCATTGTCAACGAGGTACGCCAGAATCCCAACGCCATCGGCTATGACGGCCTGGGCTACGTGCCGCCAGACCTGAAGACGATCGCCGTCGCCCGCGGGCCGGGCGAGGTGTACGTCCTGCCGTCGGCGGCGACGGTCAACGACCAGACCTACCCGATCGCCCGGGATCTGTACATGTACACGGCGGGCGAGCCGACCGGCGCGGTCAATGCGTATCTAGAATGGATCTTGGGACAAGAGGCGCAGCGGGTCGTGGGCAAGCTTGGTTTCGTGCCGATCCTGAGGGGGGCCCAGCCGTGAACGGCGAAGCCGGAACGCCGGCCGCCAGGGGACAGGCCGCCGGACGGCGGCCGCGGCGGGATTGGGGCGAGGCGATCATCACCCGGCTAATCCAGTTGTCGGGCTACTCGGCGGTCGTCTTTGTCGGGCTGATCTTCTTCTTCCTGGTGCGCGAGGGCCTCCCGGCCTTGATCGAAGTTCCACTCCGGGATCTGTTTGGCACCCGCTGGTATCCGATCGAGGGGTACTTCGGGGTCGTGCCCCTGCTCACCGGCTCTTTGGTCGTCACGGGAGGGGCGATGGCGATCGCCGTTCCATTCGGAATCGGGACGGCGATGTTCATCTCCGAGATCGCCCCGCGCTGGGCGCGGGAGGTTCTCAAGCCGCTGGTCGAACTCCTGGGCGGATTGCCCTCGGTCGTTCTCGGCTTCCTGGGAATCCTCATCCTCTCACCCTACCTGCGCCAACTCCTGGACTTGCCCACTGGACTCACCGCGCTGGCCGGGTCGCTTCTCCTGGGCGGCATCGCCTTGCCGACGATCGTTTCGATCGCCGAAGACGCCCTGGACGCGGTGCCGAGGTCGTACCGTGACGCAGCCCTGGCGTTGGGAGCGACGCCCTGGCAGACGATGTGGGGCGTGACGCTGCCGGCTGCCCGCTCGGGCGTCCTGACGGCAGTCCTGCTAGGCATGGGCCGGGCGATCGGCGAGACGATGGCGGTGATGATGGTCACCGGGAATGCGCCGGTGCTGGCGGTCCGGCTGGCGTCGATCGTCTCGCCGGTGCGGACGATGACCGCCACCATCGCGGCCGAGATGGGCGAAGTCGCCAGCGGCAGCCCCCACTATCATGCCCTGTTCTTCATCGGCATGTTGCTGTTCGTGATCTCCCTGCTCGTAAACGTGATCGCCTCGGCGGTCGTCTTCCGCCAGCGCAGCCGGGCCGAGAGGGTTCTGTCGTGAGCCTTCCGGGGAGTCCTGCCGCGGCCCCCGAGTCGGACGGCGGCCGGCGATTTCGGACGACTTCGCTCCAGCGTCGGCTGGCCCAGCGAATCGGTTTCGTTTGGCTGTCGCTGATGGCTATTGCGACCGTCGTGCCGATTGCGCTGGTGGTGGTTTACATCGTCCAACAAGGCGGCCCGGCCATCTCGTGGACGTTTCTGAGCGGCTTCCCGAGCGACGGGATGCGCCAGGGAGGCATCCTGCCGGCGATCGTCGGCACTTTCTACCTGACGCTGGGCACGGCGCTTTTCTCCGTTCCCTTAGGGGTGGCGGCAGCGGTGTATCTGGCCGAATACGCGCAGGAGAACGTGCTGACTCGAGCGATTCGCGTGGCGATCATCAACCTGGCCGGCATCCCATCGGTGGTCTACGGCCTGTTCGGGATGGGGCTGTTCGTGCTCTTCCTGCGCTTTGGGACCAGCATCCTGTCGGCCTCCCTCACCTTGTCGATCATGACGCTGCCGGTCATCATCAGCGCCGCGGAGGAGGCGCTGCGAGCAGTTCCGCAGGCGTTTCGGACTGTGAGCGTCTCGCTCGGCGGCTCGCGGTGGCAGACGATCGCGCGCGTCGTCCTACCCCAGGCGGTGCCGGGCATTCTGACCGGGGTGATCCTCG
>Ga0315274_10013099_pt1 | contig 11804 bp, 13 predicted proteins | sample YL17G02_20_MG_FD_203700 | JGI IMG/M metagenome (GOLD analysis project Ga0315274, IMG submission 203700) | Sediment microbial communities from Yellowstone Lake, YNP, Wyoming, USA - YL17G02_20 | ecosystem: Environmental > Aquatic > Freshwater > Lake > Sediment | place: USA: Wyoming | collected... | reverse complement strand
CGTGACGGGAACGCTCCAAGATATCATCGGAAAAGTTAATTTAGAAAACCTTCAGCCGCCTTCCGTCGTGGTCGTGGGAGATGTGGTTCAACTTCGGAAATACCTGCGCTGGTTTGATAAGTGAGACATTAAACCGTTCGTGTGAAGAAATGAAGAGAAGAAAGTCTAACACCCCCGTCTATTATCCCATCATGTTGAACATACAAGGTAAGAAATGTGTTGTCGTCGGGGGAGGCAACGTTGCCCTTCGGAAGGTCAGAATGCTTTTGGACTGCGGGGCAAATGTTACGGTTGTCAGCCCGAAACCTCATCTTGGCATGGCAAAGTTATCCGAGAAGAAAGCCATTCATCTGATTCATCGAAACTATAAAGTTGGAGACCTGATGGATGCAACCATTGCTGTTGCAAGCACGGATGTAAGAGAGATCAATCGGACGGTGGCTCATGAGGCAAAGAAATTAGGCATTCTTGTAAATGTGGTAGACGATCCCCGGCTGTCAAGTTTTATCCTCCCCTCTTTTTTCCGGCGTGGGAATTTAACCATTGCTGTCTCGAGCGCGGGGACAAGTCCGGCTCTTGCCAGAAAAATCCGAACCCACCTTGAAAAAAGTTTAGGAGAGGAATACGCCACGTTACTATCATTAATTAGTGAGGTCAGATCTGCCTTGAAAGAGAGAGGCTGTGCTGTGGACGGAGAAGCCTGGCAGGAGGTACTCGATTTAGATTCACTGATCAGGTTGATGCAGAAAGGTCAGCGGAAGAAAGCAGAGACTGTCTTACTGAGCAAATTAAAGACCTATCGAGGAGGCATAAAATCACAGGAGGACTTTGAGAAAAAAGAGACATTTTGAATAGAGTCATTTATCATTGCCTGCCGCCTATTTCTATGGGTTTGACCCATTATGGATCGCATTGTCCTGTATAGAACCTACCAAAGTTTCCTTGCTACGGGTTCTGAAGTCAGCTATAATTTCACAGCCGAATCGGAACACTTCGACGTCCAATGAAGGTCATTTTTTTCAGCTGGACAGAAGTAAGGGTGGGAGAAGCCAGATGAAAAAGAGAGTCTCATTATTTTTTGTTAATTTGTTATTCTTTGTGGCGATCGCACACGGAGACCCTGTCCGGATCGCCTATCTCCAGAGTGATATTCATCAACTCCCTTGCTGGGTGGCTATGGAGAGAGGATTCTTTGAAAAAGAAGGGGCCAAAGTGGAAGTGGCGGGTATTTTCAGGGCAGGACCGGAGTTGATGAGTGCCTTTGCTGCGGGAGCTCTGGACATGGGTTATGTAGGAGTAGCCCCAGCCACCACAGCCGTGGCCAACAGAACGGCCAGAGTGGTTGTTTTGGCTCAGGTGAATACCGAGGGGTCAGCCATCGTCGTCAAAAAAGATAGCAATGTGAAAACGATCCCTGAATTGGTGGGGAAAAGCGCTGCCGTTCCGGGTCACGCTACTGTACAAGACTCCCTTTTCCGAAAGGCATTATATCAATCCAAGACATCTCCTGATCAGGTCAAGATTATGGTCTTGAAGCCACCTGAGATGATCGGAGCCCTGAGGACAGACCAGATCGATGCCTTCATTGCTTGGGAGCCTTATCCAGCTAAAGCGGTCACCCTGGGAGTGGGGAGAATCCTGGCTGCTTCACGCGACATCTGGAAAGACCATCCCTGTTGTGTGCTGGCAGCCGATGCACGATTTCTGGAAAACCATTTGGACCAGGCCAAAGGCATGGTGCGGGGCCATATGAAGGCCATCGATTTCATTCATCACCATCGAGAGGAAGCTATCAAAATCGGTGTCAAATATACGGGAATGGATGAAGCCTCTATCAAGTTGGCGATGGAGAATGTGAATTATACCTATGTCCTCAGTGTCGAAGGTGAAAAAGAATATGTCGATTTTCTCACAAAATTGAAATACATCAAAGTGGATGATATACAGAGTTTTGTTGATCGATTTATGAAGCCTGATTTCGTCAAAGAAGTCATCAAAAGATGAAAAAGGAGCGCTTCCTATTACCCCTATTGCTGATCGTGATCTGGCAGGGCTTATGTACGATCCAAGTGGTCCCTTCCTATAAACTTCCCTCTCCCGTGGAGATCGTCTTAGGGTTTAAGGATCTCTTAATCGTTGGTGTTCCTCCCGGAAATTTCCTGCACAACCATATACTCTATAGCCTTTATCGGGTGGTGCTGGGTTATACAGCAGCGTCCTTGTTGGCTATTCCTTTGGGACTTTTGATGGGATGGTCGGGAAGAGTTCTGAGGATCATCCGTCCCCTCATTGAAGTGGTTAGACCTATTCCCCCTCTGGCTTGGATTCCTATTGCTATTCTATGGTTTGGTATCGGCATAAAATCTGCAGCCTTTATCATTTTCTTGGGAGCCTTTTTTCCCATTCTCTTGAACACGATCTCTGGAGTTTTATCGATCCATCCCATTCTGATAGAAGCCGCACGAACGTTGCATGCGAGGGAGAAGGATATCTTTCTCAAAGTTTTACTCCCTGGAGCCATTCCCTCCATCTTCGTAGGGATGCGAATTGGCGTAGGCATTGGATGGATGACCCTGGTGGCAGCAGAATTTACGGGGGTGAAGGAAGGCTATGGATTGGGCTATATGATCATGACGGCTCGAGATATACAAAGACCAGATGAAATTCTGGCAGGGATGTTAGTGATTGGTGTGATTGGTCTGTTGATTGATATTGGCCTGAGGGCGACGGAATCAAGGACGATTCGTTGGAGATAAATGGGAATGACGTCTTATGGTGAGGGTAAACCTGACAGTTGCAAAACGGACACGCCTGCGTGCCGAAACGCCTGCCTGTGCGAAGCCGCTCCGGCAAAGGCAGGCACTACGGCGTGCAGGCACGGGCAAACCGCCCTTCAAGGCTTCGGAAGGCGGTTGCTTTGAGAATTTAAGGGTATCGGAGGACATCACTCCAAGTGAATTCCAGCAGGGGAAGGGGACGAGAGTGCCGATTCGGCCAAAGGTTCGCCTCGAAGCCTCTCCGAACGGCTTGCCCATGTCCGTATCGTCAAAAGTTTATCAACGTTAAGGTAGAGACGCTCGTTTCGTCATTCGGTCAGGCTGTTGGTTTAGAGAACTTCACCTAACCCTCTAACCCTAAACCAAACGGGCTTCGTAACCGTTACCTTAACCTAAAAACTCAGGATTGCTCTGTTATTACTTGGAGCACATTATAGTTTACGTCAGCCTCAGCAAATCATTGCGAGGAGTCCTACTCGTGGGACAACGAAGCAATTCCACCCCCTCCCAACCCTCCCCCCTCGAGGGGGAGGGAGAGGGTGGGGGGGATTGTCACGCCCTTCGGGCTCGCAATGACAGACTCTGAACTTTGGAAATGTAAACTATTTCATGCTCCCCTTAATAAGATTAGGGCATCTTGCTAAAGTGGGAGTTGGACTTGACTCTTGAATTTTTAGGCATCAGCAAAACATTTACAGGTAAAAATCCTGGAGAAAACATCCACGTCCTCCAAAGAATCGGACATCGGATTGAGAATGGAAGATTTGTCTCAATCATCGGACCGAGTGGATGCGGGAAGACCACCCTTCTCCGGATTATTGCCGGATTGGAGAAAGCGTCAGAAGGAGAGGTCCTTCTGGATGGTAAGGGGATGGTTCAGGGATCAGAGGAGGTGGGAATGGTATTCCAGGAATATGCCCTTTTCCCTTGGAGGACGACCCTCCAAAATATTGAGATGGGCCTTGAGATCAAAGGGGTGGGTGAAGAGAAAAGGCATTTGACAGCGATGGAATACATCAAGACGTTCAACTTGAGCGGGTTTGAAAATCGATATCCAAAAGAACTCTCAGGCGGCATGAAGCAGAGGGTGGCCATTGCCCGGACCTTGATCATGAATCCCCGCGTGGTTTTAATGGATGAGCCCTTCGGTTCCTTGGATAGTCAAACCCGAAATGCTCTCCAAGAATTTCTGCTCCGCATCTGGGAGAAGAGAGCCGATACCATTCTCTTCGTGACGCACAATGTGGACGAGGCTGTTTTTCTTAGCGATGAGATCGTTGTCCTCTCAAGGAGGCCCGCCAGAATTATTAAAATATTGGAGGTGGAATACCCCAGACCAAGGGATCGGACCAGCGAGGAATGTAATAAGATCCGGAGAGATGTTCTAAAGATTTTAGAAGAAGAGATGAAGAGGGAGGAAGATATCCATGAAGATTGTTGGGATCGCCTGTAGCCCACGCAAAGGAAGATCCACTTATTATGCACTGGAGGTTTGTCTCCAAGCAGCCAGAGAAGCAGTCAAAGAGATAGAGACAATGATCATTGAGTTTTCAGATATGAAAATCAATGGCTGTCTGGCTTGTGATCAATGCAGGAAGGCTCTGAAATGCGGTCAGGAAGATGATTTCCAAAAAATAATCCCTATCCTCTCTGACCCAGAAGTAGCAGGGCTGGTTGTGGCGACCCCTGTCTATTTTGGGTCCATGACCTCTCAGTGTAAAGCGTTTTTAGATCGCTGTGTTATGTTCAGAAGAAATGGATTTATGCTGAGAAATAGGGTAGGTGGTGTCATTGCCGTAGGAGGGTTCCGAAACGGGGGGCAAGAAATTACGATTCACGCTGTGCATGCTGCCTTCTTGGTCCAAGATATGGTAGTGGTCAGTGATGGGCAACCTACTTCCCATTTTGGAGGAGCCCTTTGGAGCGGTCATCCCGATGGGATTGCCAATGATACCGTTGGCTTGGAAACGGCTCGAAATCTTGGCAAGCGGGTCGCTGAAGTCGCCGCGATAATGCATAAATAAAAATTTGGTAATACTTTAGCGCTTTGAAAATCCCTCCCTGCCTCCCTTTTCCAAAGGGAGGAGATATTAGCTTCCCCCTTTGAAAAAGGGGGATAGAGGGGGATTTTATAGTGATTCTTCTAATTTTTTTGGCTTTTGAAATTCATTTTTCAAAAGGCTAAACTGATACAAAATTTGAAATTCCAAATTTTTCTTAATCATTAAGTCACTGGGTAATTACTAATCAGTCCATAATTGTATAGACGGAAATGATTAACAAAAGATATTTCAAATCTCCCCAATAATCCCCTCCCCCTTCGATGGGGGAGGGCGAGGGTGGGGGTGGACAAGATAAAGACCCGTTGGTCCCCCCTCCCCTTCATCCCCTCCCACCGAGGGGAGGGGAGATTTTTGGAAGAATATGTCTAATCAATTATGGACTCCTTAGTAAGTCATTTAATGACTAATGAGTTATTGACCTAATGACACAATAATTTTCGATTTTGGTGCTTAGTTGAGTCCCACAGCGTGAAAAGTTTTTATGGAAATCAATTTAGATCAAATTGTAAACAGGGTCCGTAGTTGTGAAGGTCTACTGCGCAAACGGCCGATTGAGAATGTCTTTTCCAAACTCGTTTTGCACGGTCAACCCGGTCCCCAGTTACCTAACTACGGTGACGATGCTGCCGTCATCCCTTGGAAAGAGGGATTCCTGCTTCTTGCAGCCGATGGTATCATGACGAGGTTGCTGATCAATGAGCCCTATGCAGCAGGAAAGGCCTCAGTCATGGTAACGGTCAATGACATCTATTCGATGGGTGGGAGACCCCTGGCTATGGTCAATGTGTTAGCCAGCGGAGACGAAGAACATCGGACCCAAGTAGTTGAAGGAATTAAGAAGGGTTGTGAGAAGCTGAAGGTGCCCATGGTGGGAGGACACCTGCATCCGGAGTCTCCTGGCGGTACTCCTTCCTTGGCAGTGGCCATTTTGGGTTATGCTAATAAGTTGCTACGTACCCATCTGGCCAAGGCAGGAGATGATATCATTCTTGCGGTGGACCTCAAAGGCGATAAAGGTTGTCATTCTGTGGTGAGTTGGGATGCCAATTCTGGAAAGACTCCTGAAGAGTTGCTATACCGTCTGGAAGCATTACCCCTTATTGCCGAAAGGGAGTTAGCTCAGGCAACCAAGGATGTGAGCAATGCGGGAATTCTGGGGACTGTATCCATTATGGTAGAAAACTCAGGCCTGGGCGCTATCATTGAGCTTACTTCCATCCCCAAACCAGCTGAAATTGAATTGTCCGATTGGTTGATCTGCTTTCAGAGTTTTGGATTTGTTCTCTCCGTTCCTCCAAAAAATTCTGAACCCGTCATTGCTCTCTTTCGTGAAAGAGAGATCACTGCTACCATCATTGGTAAGGTCATTGATGAGCCCGTTGTTTCATTAAAAAATGGACCGGAATCCAAAGTCATTTTTGATTTCAGAAAAGATAAGATTACGGGTATTGTCTACAAGGCCAACAAGCAATCACTGTGATAATTGTGATTTGACCTTGCAGACATCGTTAACCTACCTTTTAACCAAACCTTTCCTACAAAATGTGACCTTCAGTTTAGATCGAAGATTGTAGATTTCCGAGTGGAAGGAAGATTTCAGAACTCTTCAAGCTCCCCAAAATATACTTCTACGATTCAGGACTCATGCAGATGCTCTGGCTGAAAGGTTTACAAAGAGAAATCATCGGCCAGGCCTTTGAGACCGGTGTTTTTGGGGAATTGGTAAAGAAATATGGCAGAGAAAGTGTCTTTTATTGGCGAACGAAAGACAAGAAGGAAATCGATTTTATACTGGAAATGAAAGACGCTCTCATCCCCATCGAGGTGAAGCTCAATTGCGAGCAGTTTAATCCGACGGCCATCAGATACTTCAATGAACACTACGGTATAGACAATTACAGGGTTGTGGGCCTAAACGGCATACAGAAGGACGAACGCTGCGTCTATCCGTGGGATGCATAACTGTGAAATAATAGGCGACCTTTTCTTTCAAGAGAGGATGCTGATGACTGTCCTTTTTTGTCTGCTGTTTTCTTTCTGGTGCTTTCCGTCTACTGCTTCTCCCGATCTCGCCATCCCCCCATCACCCCATTGTATTTTTGTAGTCTCTGGCCATTTTCCGTCTTTAATCTGAGGTCTGAAGTCTATGGTCTGATGTCTGAATCACGGGGTGGAACCATCTGAAAATTGCTACAAGATTAAATTTTTGGTTTAAATAGTTCAACCCTTCGACTCCACGACATAATTGCCAGGGTTTGCCTTCGACCCGAGCTCAGGCCGAGGGGCTCAGGGTGACCCTGAGCAGCGCTTTACACCCCATCCTAAAGGGCGGGACTTGGCGCGGCCGAATGGGTCAACTTCCGGGCGGTGATTGAAAATTCAACATCAGGATCGAAAACTGACTTCGTAAAGACCAGCATTTGAGGGATGTGATCGAGCATTTGGATGGAAGATCAAGAAAGGTACGAAAGAAACTTCATTACGATTGCTTGATCCCAGGTTCTTTGAAATTATTAAGTTGTTTTAGAACCTACGTCCCCTTCGTATTTGGGTATATTGTGGCCGAGAAGGAGTTATCAGATTAGGAGAGGTGGATGATTCAATCTTATCTGGCCAGGGATGAAGGCAAGACGCTCGAATTTAAGGAAAATTGTAAATCCCTGCAACACATTGTTCAGACTGCCGTTGCCTTTGCAAATACTGCGGGTGGTTCCATCGTTATCGGCGTTCGTGACCGAACGAAAGAGGTTGTTGGTATGACCAACCCCCTGGCAGAAGAAGAACGCCTTGCCAACGCATTTGCAGACGGTATTCAACCCCTTCTTATCCCCGATATACAGATCCATTCCTGGCGTGATCGGGAACTCATTGTAGTTACCGTACCACATGCAATCGGGCCTTATTATCTCCGATCGGAAGGTCCAGAGTCGGGTGTTTACATTCGTTTGGGATCAACAAATCGGCGGGCGGGCCCTGAAATGATTGCTGAAATTCGCCTCCTATCTCGCAATACCTTCTTTGATGAGCAGCCGCGCACGGAAATCAGCTCGGAAGAGGTTGACTTCCGAGCAGCTTCCGAGTTGTTCGCAGCCGTATCACGGCCTCTTAATTCTCCTAAACGAAAATCCCTGGGTCTTGTTGTGGAATACAGAGGGCAAGAAGTTCCTACAAATGGTGCTGTGCTTCTCTTCGGAAAGAATCGAAGTCGTCTTTTCCCAGATGCAAATATTCGCTGCGCTCGATTTCGAGGAACTGATACATCAAGATTTATCGATCAGACAGAAATCGACGAACATCTCCCAAAGGCTGTTGAGAGCGCCATTTCTTTTGTTGAACGGCATACTCTCCAGAGCTTCGAAATTGGCCGCATTCGCCGGAGAGAACGAGCACAGTACCCTCCCCCCGTGATTCGAGAAGCTATCATCAATGCTGTTGTCCATGCGGATTATTCAATTGGCGGCACTGGAACAAAGCTTGCGATCTTTGATGACCGAATTGAGATCACAAATCCTGGACTATTGCCTTTTGGCTTAACTATCGAGGCAGCCCTTTCAGGAGTCTCTCGCCTTCGGAATAGAGTAATTGGGCGTACTTTTCGGGAATTGGGCCTCATCGAGCAGTGGGGCTCTGGTATTGGAAGGATGCTTGCAGTCTGCGCTGAGGCAGGCTTAAAACCACCCAGATTTGAAGAAATAGGAACAAACTTCCGGGTTACTCTCTTTGGGACAAGAGTTGCCGTCCCTGCACGACCTGATTGGCATAATCAGCTTATCCGTTATCTAACGCAAAAAGGCCAGATCTCCACGCAAGAAGCCGCCAGGCTTTGGAAGACATCTGACCGCACTGCAAGAACCCGCTTGCGTAAACTGGTCACGGACAGGGTGCTCGCTGAGATGGGAACAGGTCCCAAAGACCCCTATAGAACATATATTCTTAAGGAGGGTTATCCTGAATGATATATCCTCTTAATAAATTAATCAGAAAATTCGAGGGACGTTCGTGCAGAACGTGCTTGGCGTTCTTGGTTTGTCGACATCAAGTTACAAATGGACGTGGCAGAGGGGTCAGTCCGGGAATTTAGGAATCAATCATTGATCGTGGTCATCGGGAACATATGCGACCAGTTTTATTTCCCTGCCAAAAAAACCAAGACAAAAGCGGTCAGTCCGAGTAGCCCTTGTAACTCCCAAATCGACTTGGATTTTCCAGCCTCGGCCAACTTCAACGCGCGATCGGTGAGTTCCTTTTCTTTTTCAAATGTGGTCCGGCTCATCAGAAAATGACGTGACCGTGTCCGTGATCCGGGTCAGTAAACCAGGTTTTGTTAGTTAGAAAATAGGTTTCAAATCCCCCCAACCCCCCTTTTTTAAAGGGGGGCAAGGGAGGGATTACGTATTTTCATTGTTCGAGGGTGACGTGCCTGCCCGGGTGTGAGGCCTTGAAATGTGAATTATCGCTTTGCAATAGGTCTTAGGGGACTTAAGTTATTTAAATTTCTTAAGAACAGAATTTCTTACTTGACACGCTCAGAACGTCTGAAGACAATCCACCTATTGACAGCGTTTTTCTATTTGATATAATTAGATTGGTTATAACAATTGATATAAGGAGGGGCTAAAATGTACAAGACAATTTCTGCTCTCAAAGCCAGGCAAAATCTTGGCCAGGTGATGAATGAGGTGGCGCTCAAGGGAGACGATTATATCATTGAGCGGGCCGGGAAACCTCTTGTGGCAGTGATCCCTATAGAAAAATACCAGTCGCTTCAGCAGGAATGGGATGAATTCTTTGAAAGCGTAAGCGCAATGAGCGCCAACATTAAAGAGGAAGACGATGAAATCGTAGACAAGCTCGTTGATGAAGGGGTACGCGCTTATAGAAAACCAAAAGCCAAAAAACGATGATCAGAGTTGTTTTGGACGCCAACATCTTTGTCAGCACGGTACTGAAATCCCATTCCAACCCAGCTAAAGTTTTTCAACTGGCAAAAGAGGGTAAAGTAACCCTAATTTCATCAAAGGACATCTTCTCGGAAGTCAAGACTGTGCTCTTGTATGCCAAACTCCGGAAACTCCACCGCCGCACGCCAAAAGAGATTGACGAATTTGTTAAAAGAGCAACCCGGGTTAGTTTTATTGTCCCGGGCACAACAAAGATCCACGAGATCAAAGATGATCCAGCGGACAACAAATACCTGTCTGCCGCTATCGAAGGGAAAGCAGACTTTATTGTTTCCGGAGATCATCATCTCAAAGATCTGAAAACCTTTCAGGGAATCAGGATCCTGGACCCTTCAACCTTTTTATTGTTAATGACAAAAGGCCGTGTATAATAGTGACAAAGTCCACGGGGACATCCTATATTCTTTTTGTCAAGAGAAAAAAGCAAGAAACAATAAAATCTTTAAAAACAATGAGTTGAAAATAGATCCTCTTTTTGGGAACACCTCTCCTCCTGACTCCGTTCATGGATTCTTTTTTTGATTTCGACGAATTTCTCGCCAATAACGAACTCTGAATCTTAGCGTTATCATTATCCGGTGTGCCACACCCTGGTGGCCACCTATCATCCCTTATCCAGATTCCAAAGTTCAGCGAGAGGCCCAGCATTGTCCCTCACGAGGTCCTTAACAGCCTCTACGTCCATAAACGGGCTCTCTCGTCGAAAAGGGAAAAACTTTTTATTCCACGTTCAGATAAGCTGGATCAAACACCTCCTTTCTCTTCATTAAGGTCCAAGCAATCAGGAGCATTTTGGCTGATAGCTTCACCCACATTTTCGTATGAATCCCTTTCTCTCTCTCCCGGCCTTGAAGCTTCCTCGTATAATAGCGCATGAAATCTTGATTCCTCGTCGAGGCAATCAGGGCCGCCTGATACAGAGCATAGCGAAGATCGGCCTTGCCTCTCTTGGAGATCTGCGGGATCGCCTTAGCCGAATCCTTTCCACTTCGATCCGCACTCAAATCTAGCCCGGCCAGCTTCAATACCTGCTTCCCATTCTGAAATCGGTCAGGATCTCCTATCGCTCCCAAAACCTTCGCCGACACATCAGGCCCATAGCCTGGAATCGTCAAAAGGTATTTGTATTCGGGAAACTCCTTGCACAACTCCTCGATTTTGTCTTCCGTCTCCTTAATCATCTCTCGTATCTGTTTTAACCCTTCCACCATCACCCTGGCTTCATGTTCTACCCCAGGGACGCCATCACAACCAATCGACTCTCCCGCTTTCTCCCAGATCCCTTCTAATCGGCGCCTCTTCTCTATCCTGATCCGGCGCGATGTCACCCGCTCGATAAATGGATCAACGTCTAATACCGTCATCTGAGAGGGAGGGAAACACCACCTCATAATCGATAACCCCTCCGCCCCCAACCGATCATAATCCCGATCCATCTCCGGAAAATACTGCGCAATCAAGTTATTCCGAATCCGAACCCTGTAGCCATGCTCTTGCTTCTTGAGCCGCCTCTTCAACGAGAGCAACCCTCGCAATCCCCGTAACTCCGCCGATGGATGCTCGTAATACAAACATTTCCCCTGCGATATCAAATCCGCTACATTGGCCGAATCCTTCGCATCATGCTTGTCCCACCGCCCATCCAACGACTCTCGGTTTCTCTTCACCGTCACCCCGGAGACCAACACCACCGTCCTCCCTAAGATAATCAAATACTCTCCCAGGGGTTTATGGTAATTCGCCGTCGGCTCCATTCCATATACCACTTTCTTCAACCCATGCCGCACCCGGAGGGCCTCCGCGTGAGAAGGAGAAATAGCTTTCCTTTCATGGAAAAATGAGGCTGAACTTTTTTTCAAAATGAAGAAATCGAGTGGAGGATATTGGGTAATTATTGATCTTATGGATGATCTTATGGATTTTGAAGACCTGGTCATTGGAGACAGCAATATTTCAGTCCTAATTAGATGGACTCTTTCCTCTTAAATTTACATGAATCTGAA
>Ga0315274_10013096_pt1 | contig 11806 bp, 8 predicted proteins | sample YL17G02_20_MG_FD_203700 | JGI IMG/M metagenome (GOLD analysis project Ga0315274, IMG submission 203700) | Sediment microbial communities from Yellowstone Lake, YNP, Wyoming, USA - YL17G02_20 | ecosystem: Environmental > Aquatic > Freshwater > Lake > Sediment | place: USA: Wyoming | collected... | reverse complement strand
GGATACACGCCCGGGGATAAAATCGGGCAGGAGTTCGGAGTAGCGCTGGACAGGGTAAATCGAAATATGCGGGTTGAAGAATTTATCGGAGAGTACATACCCCTGCAGGGTAAGGTTTGTGTATTGTGGAAACACCTCCATCCCTTCGGTGCTTTCGGGTACGGTTTCGCAGTTGTAGCCGGAGGCCAACGCCGGATCGAGGTAGAGCGCAAGCCCATCGCAGGTGACGTTCGTGACCGGTGCAGGTGGTTGTTCCGTCACAATCGCTGTATTGGTCACCTCAGTCGTGTTGGTAGCCACAGGCGTGTTGGTCACTATAGGCGGTTGGGTGGCGACGGGCTGGGTTGGGATGGATGGAATGCTGCAGGCGAACAACATCAATGCAAAAAGGATGAGCGGAATTCGTCTTTTCATTTCAACTCCTTTTTTGGCAGAAATCCATAAAACTTGGTAATTTGATTATAGTCAACAACAATCGTAAGCATACAGCAAAACTACCCAAGGTGCAAGTATAAAATGACAAATCTGTTCCTCCACTTGTTTTCCATTATGGAAAGGTATACACTATCCATAACACTTATCACCAGAGAAATTGAATCTCCATTATTCCTTCTTGAGACGGAAGGCTCTCATGAAACAATTCTCTCATGCCTGGCTGGCCTTCAAGGCCATCGAGCGGTTGGAAAAAGCCAACTTGGGTAACAACCGCCAGGTCGCTGATGAACTCATCCGCTGGTTCTGGAACCATCGCGATGGTGTCATCAGGGGGTCGTGGTATCCCGATATGGTCATCAAGGATATGGCCACCAGTCACGTGTTGAAATTGACACCGCAAGCCCAGGGTCCCGGTACGTTCGACAAACTGCCAGCCACCAGTAAGGTGAAGGATTATGCCATCCGGTCACCAGTAATAGGGCAAACCTATAAACAAGATCCTGACAATAACCTGCCGGAGCGCTGCGAGGCGCTGGCACATTCCATCATTGATAACCTCAAGATCCAGGAAATCGAGGACAAGGGCTCGCCCATCACTCCCAGCGATAACCATATTGCCATGCGGCTGTTCATGCTCAGTCACTACATCGCTGATGCCCATATGCCCTTCCACTGCGACAGCCGCCAATTCTCCGCTGGGATTAATTTGCACGGGAAGATCGAAGGCTTGTGGGACGATGAAATCCGCAAATATTATAAAATCGACCTGCTGAACGAGCGTTTCTTCTATAATCCTGATGGATACCCTCTGCGTAAGGAAGCAGCCTTTAATAATTCGTTTCTTAAACAGGTTGAGGAGGGCTTTGAGACGCGTGAATTCACCGATTCGTATGGCAACGGCACCAATGTGCGCACCTGCATGCTGACAGTCTGCCAGTACTCCTACTTGCTGTCCTACGCCTTTATCCCGCCAGGGTTCAACGAGACCAACGTCACGGCTCAGAACTGGCAATCCCTCCCGGGTCAAATCCTGGACTTTGAACGACTGTCCGTGATTGTGTTCATTGACGCCATCGACGCCATCTCCCGCATCTGGCTGCGGGTCTGGCGCCGCTACCTGGATTGGAAGAAATAACCACTTTATGTCTATACGCGATCGGATTCTTCCAGATGGAGGCCTCCGGTCGCGTTATCATTGGGGTTCATGGGTTTGGTGTGCAGTAATTCGGAATTTCAGACGGCATTCCATCCAAATAGGGCTCGGGAGAGACACCCCATGGATGGTCCTGGAAGAAGCGCCATGCAGCCGCTTGGCCTTCCGGGGGAATCGTATGGCCTCTATTGTGATCGCACATAATCGTGAAATTCCCGTTGAGCGAGACAAAATCATAATAGGCCCGGGCGGATTGGACATTATCCGTTACAACAATATCGGACGGGCCGCCCCAAAAAACGAGCGAGGGGAACCGGTTGTCCTGATCTTCATAAGGCGGATAAGGATCCAATTGGTTCGGGAAGAGGCCTCCCGAATACAGGACAACACTCGCCACATAACTTGACCGACGAATAGCCATTTGGGCAGCCTGCTTGCCGCCAGCTGAGAAACCTGCCACGTGGATACGGGTGACATTAACATGCAACTCCTGGACGGCGCAGGCTATCGCAAGGTCGGCAACGAGCAAATCATCCTGCCGGTTGGTGGTGTTGAGGAACCATTCCCCTTCTGCGGTAGGGTCTGATTCGATAGAGAAAACCACACCTCCCTGCGCAGTAATTTCGTCAATGATGTCCTGTCCTATTCCAACGAGGACGTTTTCAACCTTGCCTCCCAGACCATGCCACCAAAAAACCACAGGACCCCCTCCTTTACTGCCAATTCTTAGGAACACGCGCCTGTCAGGCACACCGGCTGGCGAGATGGTTACAAAGCCATTCTTGAACTCCGGGCATGGACCAGTTGCGGGGGGTATCTGAGGTTGGCTTGTCGTTGGTGTTTGAGATGGCAATTCGCTTTCGGTCGGCGGTACCATAGAAATGGTCGTTGTCGGAATTGGGGTTTGCTCAGGTTTGACTCGGCGGGAGAAGTTACAACTAGTGCAACAGAGAACCAAAAGGATCAAGGATGCAACATAATACGGTCTTTGCTTCATGGGTTCCTCCATAAAAACGCGTTGCTAAAATCCCTGCTGCTCTGTCCTTGCGATTATTTCTTCCTGCAGAGCCTCGCTCAAATCGCAGAAATAATCACTGTATCCAGCCACGCGGACGATTAAATCGCGGTACTGTTCCGGATTCTTCTGCGCTTTGCGTAATGTCGCGCCATCCACCACATTGAACTGGATGTGGTGGCCATCGAGTTGGAAGTAAGCCCGGATGAGACTCACCAGTGCATCGAGGCCGGTCTCATCCGCAAGCAGTTGCGGTGTGAACTTTTGGTTGAGGAGAGTACCGCCAGTTCGGACATGGTCAATTTTGGATGCTGATTTAAGCACAGCGGTCGGCCCGTGCCGGTCCACGCCTTGTACCGGGGAGATGCCCTCCGACAATGGCGACCAGGCGCGCCGCCCGTCGGGGGTGGCACCGGTCACCGAGCCAAAATAGATGTGACAGGTGGTCGACAGGAGATTGATATGGTATGTCCCGCCGCGCGTGTTCTTGCGTCCGTCAACCGCGTTGAAATAGGCTTCAAAGACGCGCACCAACAGGTCATCGGCAGCATCGTCATCGTTGCCGTAGCGGGGCGTTCTATTGAGTAGCATCTGGTGCTCCCGCTCGAACCCGGCGAAATCGGCATCCAGCATTTCAAGTATTTTCCCCATCGTTAAAGTCTTTTGTACATAAACGTGGTACTTGATCGCGGAGAGACAATCCGTGACTGTGCCCATGCCCACTCCCTGAATGTAGGAAGAATCGTATCGAGGCCCCCCGTCGTGATAATCCTTGCCCTTCAGGATGCAGTCGTCCACCAGCAGGGACAGGAAAGGGGCTGGCATGTAGGCCGCGTACATACGCTCTATGATGTTGTTCCCGCACACCTTGATGTCCAGGAAGTGCAGCATCTGCTTCTCGAAGGCAGCGAACAGGTCATCGAACGTGGAAAAAGTTCTTGGGTCTCCGGTATGAGGTCCGAGTTGAAGCCCGGTGCGTGGGTCGAAGCCGTCGTGCAGGGTCAGTTCGAGCACCTTGGGGATGTTAAAGTAGCCGGTCAGGATATAGGCTTCCTTGCCGAACGCCCCAGTCTCCACACAGCCGCTCGTCCCGCCGTCGCGCGCGTCCGCCAGGGATTTGCCGACCCGCACCATTTCCTCTACCACCAGGTCAGCGTTGAAGATCGATGGCTGTCCGAACCCGGTGCGGATAATCTTCGCTGCCCGCTTGATGAACCGGTCGGAGTTCTTCTTGCTGGCTTGGATTGACGAGGATGGCTGCACCAGCCGCATCTCTTCGATCACATCCATTATCAAGAAGGTGACCTCGTTGACACCATCCACGCCGTCGGCCATCAACCCGCCTAGGTTGATCTGGGCGAAGTCGGTGTAGGTACCGCTTTCAGCGGCAGTCACGCCCACCTTGGGCGGGGCGGGTTGGTTGTTGAACTTGATCCAGAAACACTGGAGTAGTTCCTCGTAGTATTTCCTCTCACCCCTGCTCAAGTTATAGAACGGTGCCAGGTGCCGGTCGAGATGGCCGGGGGAGAACGAGTCCCAAGGATTGAGTTCGGTGGTCACGCCCAGGTGCACAAACCAGTAATATTGAAGCGCTTCGTGAAAATCGCGTGGCGCGTGACCCGGCACATGGGTGCAGACCTCGACTATTTTCTCCAGTTCAGCGCAGCGCTGTGTATCTTTCTCCACCTGAGCTTGTCGGCGGGCTTCATCCGCATATCGCTCCCCAAAGCGGACCAGCGCCACGGCGCAAATCCGCATGGCTTTCAGTTCTTCCTGCTTGGTGTAAGCCTCTGGGTCGTGGAGGAAGTCGAGAGCGGAAAGGCGTGTGTCGATCTCAAGAATGAAGTCTAGCATGCCCTTGTGGTAGATTTTTCCATCCAGCACGGTATGACCAGGTGCCCGCTGTTCCATGAACTCGGTGAAAACCCCGGCTTTGTAAGCGGCTTTCCAGCAGTCGGTCATCTCGCGGAAAAGCAGATTGCGCAGCGACTTGCTGTCCCAGAAAGGGATGATCTTCTCCTCGTAGGCTTTGCGCGTCACCGCCTCCACTCGGAAACTGGTTTTCGGGCGCGAGTTCAGGATGTCGAGGTCCTCGAGGGAATGGCAGCACAGTTCCGGGTAGGTCGGGGCCGCTTTGGGCGCGGGTCCTTTCTCTCCAACGATGAGTTCACCTTCACCGATTACGACGGTCTTGTGTTCCATCAGGTAGGCAAATGCCATTGCCCGCTGCACCGGGGTGGAAAGCAGTCCCGGGTTCTGCTTGTGGAACTCAGTCAGCAGTTCAGCGCGCTCGGAGGAAAGCGTCTCTTTCGCCTCGAGGGACTGCTGGCGGAGTTTGCGGACACGCTCGGTTATCGACATGAGCACCTCAAAAGATAATTCTATTCCAAATATGGGAGCTGGCGCGGGTATTCGATGGAATCCTTGCGGATTTTTCGGGCAGCTGTTTTCCAGACGGACTATCTGGGTAAGAGGCCACTCTCAATCAATTCCTGCAGAAGGCCTTTCTCATCACCGACCGGATCGCCAGATGTGTTGTATTGACCGTAGACCGCAATCATGGAGTTATCCGCATTATACGATAGCGTGGATATCACATAGAAATGCCCTTTATATTCCATAATCCCGGCATCGGCAAGGACAGCACCGGAAATGCCATTCTTGCTCATGACTTTGGCATTCATCTTCCTCGCCATATCCTTTAAGTAGCCCCTGGAATTGCCTGGCTCATCGATTTTTAGAATGCCCATGCCGGCAGCCTTGACCGTTTCATCCTCCACATGGAACAATGAATAGTAAAATTTGAATAGGTCTCTGGCTGTCCAAGCCTTCTGTGGAGGGAAAACACTCGCGCAATCCTTGAATGCGTTCTGGACGGCGCAATTGTCTACCAGGCCATAAGTTGGCATCCTAATATCATAAGATTTGCCATTCTCATCAATATTTGTAACAACATCGAAATTATACAATCCCCTGCGCTGTTCACCATCTTCATACTCGATATACGAGAATTCATCGAACCATTGGTTGAACTCTGTGATGGCATTTGAACTCCCGCATTCCTGCTCGATGGGATCGATCGATTGATCGACCAGGCAGTTCTCGTAGACGAAATTTAACACAAGACCAGCTGCGACATTGTCGCTTTGCGTCACCATGTTATGGACTTGTGCGAGGATGAGATATCTCTGATCCTCAAGGCCTGTCTCACCATTCACAGATGCCCGGTTCGTGGCAGAAAAGCTCTCAATTGTCTCCCAGTTGGTTACATCAGAGAGATAGACGACCAGTTTATTCTTGTATTCCTCGCTTGTATACCATTCAATATTCTTTGCAGCATTCATATCCTTAAAATAACCGTTCCATTCCGGGCTGGTCGTATCCCAATATTTCTTACATCTTTTCAGGAAATAAACAAGCCCGGGTCCCTTGAAAGCTGAAGCAAACTGGAATGGAACATCCGGATTAATGGATACAAGCGCCTGATCGCTGTCGAGATTGTAAACATAAATGCCGATTCCCTGCCTGGTCTTATCGGGCAGGCATTGCAGACCGTCTGTGCCCAGGGCTTTCAAGAAAGAATCATTGTAGCTTGGGATTCTCGTACAAGTCGGAGATGGTACATTTGTAAACGTAGAAGGGGATGTCGATGTGGCAGGTGGGTGGTCCGTCGGCATCGCTGCAGTGGGCTGCACCAGTTCCGGGGTCGCAACCTGCATGCAGGAGGCGGTCATTGCTGCCAGCATAAACGCGAGCAGGGCTGTCTTTATCTTCATGCTGTTGGTCTCCTGGGTCTATTGCTGGACATCCAGACCATAAGTCTCCAACAAACGGGCTGCCCACGCCAACTGTTCCGGTGTTGGTTTCCGGATTTCGGTCAGGCGATATTCCACCCCCAGCCCGGTGTACTTGGTCTCAGCGATGTTATGATACGGGAGCAGTTCCACCGGTGGGATATTTGGTAACGAGGTCAGAAACGCGCCGGTTTGCCGGAGGTTGTCTTCGTCGTCGTTGATTCCGGGAATGAGGGGTATCCGGACGAGGAGCCTGCTCCCTGTTTCCGAGAGTTGTCGCAGGTTGGACAGGATGTCGGCATTTGATTTGCCTGTCCACAGGCAGTGGCGCTTGTTGTCCATCAGTTTCAGGTCGTATAGGAACAGGTCCACGAGCTGACGGATTTCATCGAGGATCGACCAGGGGCTGAAACCGCTGGTATCAACGGCGGTGTGCAGAGCGTTGGTACGGCAGGCAGACAGGAGCTCCACCAGGAAGCGGGGTTGGGCGAGCGGTTCGCCCCCGGTAAAGGTCACACCTCCGCCGGATTGTTCATAGAAAACAGTATCGCGTTCGATTTCGGTAATGACCTGTTGGACTGTCATTTCCCGACCGACCACCTGCAACGCTTCAGCATTACAAACCCCCGCACAATCGCCGCTGACCTTACAACGCGTCCGGTCGATTTGGATTGTATCACCCTGGCGCGAGATCGCTCCATTCGGGCAGACTGTCACACAGTCATCGCACAGGATGCAGCGGGCAGGGCGGAAGATTAACTCTGGCTGGTAGGCGTGCCCTTCCGGGTTGTGGCACCATTGGCATTCCAGCGTACAGCCCTTGAAGAATACCGCCGTGCGGATACCGGGGCCGTCGTGGATGGAATATCTGCGGATGTCGAAGACTGTACCGGTTATCATCCCTTCCATTGTACCAATAAGGCTGCTGATAGCAAAGTACGGGAGGAAAATGGAGAATTCTGTTGTAAAATTTCATTAGAGAAGAACGGAGGCATGTATGTCTACCCTTGATAGAATTGCTTTCTTCCAAAACCGGCGCAACGAAGTTCCCAACCAGTTGCTGGCGAAGGAATTAGCCGAGACAAAGGACAAGCAGGGGATACGGGAAATCGCTGAAAACCTGGAGAACAAAAATAAGAACATCCGCAGCGACTGCTTGAAGGTGCTCTACGAAATCGGCTACCTCGACCCAAGCCTGATCGCTGATTATTGGAATAATTTCCTGAAACTGCTCAAGAGCAAAGACAACCGCATGATCTGGGGAGCCATGATCGGACTGGCAGCAATTGCCGACCAGCATCCGAAAGAAATTTGGTCTCATATTGATGATATCACCCGCATCACAGAGAGTGGTACGATTATAACGCTGGTCTGGGGGATGCGCGTATTGGCAAGAGTCGCGGCCGCCGATGAAAAGTACAAAGAGAAAATCTTCCCATTCCTGTTGAAACAAATACAGGCTTGCATCCCGCGCGATGCGCCAACGCACGCCGAGAGTATCCTTTGCGCTGTGGATCAAAAGAACAAAGGGGAGTTGCTCTCCATCCTGGAGTCGCGGCGGGCAGAGCTGACACCTGCCCAATTGACCAGGTTCAAGAGAGTCTTGAAACAGATCGACCGGATTTAAAAATCAGTCCTGCGAAGAACGTGGCTTCGCAGGACTTTTCCTATTTCCGAAGGTTATTCTTGCGCGACCACCGGATTGACCAGTTTGCCGAGGCCTTCGATCTCGACCTCGACACTGTCGCCCGCCTTCAGGGGTCCAACCCCGGCTGGAGTGCCTGTGAAAATGATATCACCCGCTTCGATTGTCATCACGGACGAGATGAAAGCAATCAACACATTCACGTTGAAGACCATGTCACGCGTGGATGCCATTTGGCGCGGCTGTCCACTAACTTTACAGGTGATGACCGCGTCGGAGGGATCGAACTCGGTGTCAATCCATGGACCGAAAGGGCAAAAAGTATCGAAGCCTTTGGCGCGTGTCCACTGACCGTCCAATTTTTGAAGGTCGCGGGCAGTGATGTCGTTTCCAGCGGTGTAACCAAAAACGAAGTTCTGCGCTTCCTCGGCGATGATGTTGCGCCCGCGCTTGCCGATGATAATCACCAACTCAGCCTCGTGTTCGATCTGTTGGGATTGTGGCGGCAGGATGATGGGTTCGCCGGGGTTGATAATGGAAGAGGGTGGCTTTAAAAATATCAACGGCACCTTCGGCACATCGACATCACGTTCCCTGGCATGTTCAGTATAGTTGCGCCCGATGCAGATGATCTTGGATGGCTGGGCCGGGGCGAGTAATTTGACCTCCGTCAGCGGTGTTTCGGCTTCCGCGCGCCGGTACTCGCCATAGATGTCCCCTTCGATGGGGCCGACTTTGTTTTCCAGGATCCATCCATAACGCGGGCCTTCGTTCCTGGTTTGATAGCGTACAATCCTCATGGAATTCTCCAGATCATGGATTTCGACAAAAGTGTATCACAGATGGTTAAATCTCGGTATAATAGGCCCGTTGGGCGCATAGCTCAGTTGGTTAGAGCGTCTCTCTTACACAGAGAAGGTCAGGGGTTCGAGTCCCTTTGCGCCCACTCAAACATCCCCACCCGTGGGGGTATTTGCTTTATTAGGCCTATCTGTGGGGGTATTGGACTATATTGTGATATTCTGGGAAATAATCTGCTGCAACCCGCTGCAACTGGCCTCAACCATTTTCACAATCCAGGCTCAACCTTCTATCGAGCTGCACTGCCATGGGCATAACTAGGTCATCAATCAACTCTGCTACTTCATTCTGTATTGTCGGAATCAGATGTCCGTAGATATCAAGAGTAATGGAAGCTCTCGCGTGGCCTAATCGCCCAGATACTGTAATTACCGGGATGCCCTGGTTGAGCAGAATTGAAGCTGCAGTATGCCGTAAATCATGAAAGCGAAAGGGAGGAAGCCCAGCGTCATGGAGCAGTATTTTATAATCGCGCAGCAGATTGCGAGGATGGATAGGTGTGCCATTTCTGGTGGTGAAGATCAATCCGTACTCCTTCCATGCCTCACCTGCTTTTAGCTGGTCCGCCTGTTGGTGTTCGTAATGTTTGCGAAGAATTTCAATCGTTTTCGTGCCCAAAGCAATCGAGCGCTTGCCATAACGGGTTTTGGGAGCGGAGAATTTGACACCTTCTCCATCCGGCTTGAGGAGCTGTCTCTCGATCTTGAGTGTCTGCTTGATCCAATCGAGATCGTTCCACTGCAGACCAAGTAACTCCATTTGACGCATTCCGGAAACTACCGCCAGGTGAAAGAGCGCTTCCAAACGATGACCTTGAGCAGCGATCAATAATCGGCTGACTTGGCTTTCGTTTAGGATGTCCATTTCGATGTCTGGCTCTTTGGGTGGCTGAACATAGCTGACTGGATTGCGTCCGATGATGCCAGTCTTTGCAGCTTGCTGCAGAGCACTGTGGAGGGTGGTGTGAACCTTACGGATAGTGTAGACCCCGACATGTTCATCAAACAACCTGTTGTAGAAAGCCTGAATGTGGTCCGGGCGCAAATCCCGGACTTTAATCTCACCGAGGTTGGGAATAATGTAAGTTCGGATAAGCTGTTCGTAGTGCTGCCAGGTACTGGGCCCTTTGGATGTTTTGGTACTGGTCAACCAGCCGGTTAGAAACTCCCCCAAGCCAATTTTCGTTTTTGCCAAGGTCATCCCATCATCAATCTGGCCGTGGGTCTTTTTTAACCATTCCTGGCACTCCCGCTGTGTCTTGAAGGTATGACTCAGCCGACGACCTTGCAGAGTGGCTTGGACGGACCAGGTACCGTTTGGCCGTTTGTAAATTGTTCCTTAATTTTGACCACGTTTTCTAGCCATATTAAACTCCTATATTATCCTTAAAGGGTTATTGTTTTCTTTTCTAGTATTTATACAACCTGCTTTATTTTCCATTAAAAATGTCATATCAAACTAACACCGTAAGCGCATCATCGAATGCTCATCAAATTGTAGAGAGTGGGTGAGCCGCTGGATCTGGTGCCGTTGTAGATCATAAAGTTCATCACATTAGCCACACCGCTATCATGCTTAACGCCGATGCCACCGCAATTATCAATGCCAAGGTTGTAGAAATTGGCGATGGAATTGCCCGTGATGGTAAAGCCGTTGTGACCACCGTAGATGAAGCTATTAAGGACAGTTTCATTGGATGCGCCGTCTACCACGATAAAGTCATCATAAACCTTCTCAACATTATTGATCATATCCCAATAGCGGCCGCTCTCCTTTAACCATCCGGATATGCCGTAGGCGTTGCGGGTGGCATAGTGGAAATTCGAATGCACCCCGCTGATCCAACCCGATGTGCTGGGGCCAACGAAGATCGTTCCGTGGGTGGCTAGGCCCAAAAAACGGTGGACATAATGCCCATCATTGCGATTGGTACGCAGGTCAAGCCCCAGGTAGCCGTTGACCACAGTTACATAGACCACATAGACGTTGGTGCCGTCACCACGGATGGCAAAGGAATACACTTTTGCGGTGCCGTCGAGCGGATTGTTGGGGTAGAAAATGCGCAGGCCGCGCAGGCCAGCCGTGTTGCCATTCAGCGTGATAAAGGCCGTGGCGGTTTGTGGGTTGGCTGTTCCCTCGCCCTCGCTGGCAAACAGCACCGTCCCGGCGCTCGAACCGCTCTGGTCGCGGCTGGGCGAGGCGGCTGAGCCGCGCAGTTCCACGTTCGCCGGGACCATGAGATGGGTGCTAACTTTGTACCAACCGGCGGAAAGGTACACGACACCGCCGCCGGCGTTCCGGGCGTCATTGAGGGCGGCCTGAATGGCGCTGGTGGCATCCTGGCTTGGCAAGGTTGTGCCCCGCGAGGAGGTGAACGGCGCATTGTAGGGCGCTTTCCTCACGTCATACAGCACAGCCCGCGAAACTTTAGGGGCGGTTGCCGAAGGGGCCATCACGGGGGATGTGCCCGGAGAACTAATCTGCACAAGGCCGCTCATGGCGCCCACGAGGGTGGAATCGGTCACTTTGACATAGCCGCCGGCATTGTGCTGGATCGAGGCTGTGCTGCCTTCGAGGTAGCTGCGTAGGAACGACATGCCCCAGCGCGGGTCCAGGTTATCCACTTTGACGGCGATATTGGTGTTGCGCACCTCGGCCCACAGGAATTCCCCGGCGAACTGGATGCGCGCCCCGTGCACAATATGAATGCCAATGTCGTAGTCGGAGCAAACGATGTCGAAGAATTGATCCCATTCCAGGCCGCCCAGTTTGAAAGCGGTGCCGTTGGCGCGCGTCCAGGCGTTCAGGGTGGTAAGGTCAGGGGCATTGTAGGCGCTGCCTGCGTTGGCCCAATATTGGTTCTTGAAATAAATATGCTCCCAGATGCCCACATCAGCGTTGTT
>Ga0315274_10013095_pt1 | contig 11806 bp, 5 predicted proteins | sample YL17G02_20_MG_FD_203700 | JGI IMG/M metagenome (GOLD analysis project Ga0315274, IMG submission 203700) | Sediment microbial communities from Yellowstone Lake, YNP, Wyoming, USA - YL17G02_20 | ecosystem: Environmental > Aquatic > Freshwater > Lake > Sediment | place: USA: Wyoming | collected... | reverse complement strand
GTCGATGGCGGAGACGAACGCGGTCGTCCTCGGGTCCGTGGCTGGCATAGCTGACAAGCGATTGGAGACGAGGAGCCGCTTCCCGTCGGGCGCGAGGGCCATCTGGGTCGGCATCCGGCTGACGGGCACGCGAGCGGTCTCCCGTCGCTGGGCCGTGTCGATCACGGACACATCGTTGGAGATGTGGTTGGCGACGTAGAGGCGCGAGCCCTCGGGTGAGAGGCAGAGGCCGAGCGGCTCGTAGCCGCAGGCGACCTCGGCCGCCACCTTCTTGCTGGCCAGTTCGACGACGCTGACCGAGTGGGAGAACCGGTTCGCCACGTAGAGCCAGCGGTCGTCCGGGCTGACCGCCAGCCCGGCGGGCGCTCGCCCCACAGGGATCTCCGACACGAGCTTCCGGTTAGCCGCGTCGATGACCGAGACGGAATCGGCCGTGGAGTTGGAGACGAAGGCGAGCTGGCCGTCGTGGGAGAAGGCGATGAAAAGCGGCGACTTGTAGACCGCCGGAGCCGCCGCTGCCCAGGCGATCGAGCTGGCTGTGGACAGGAGCAGTGGGAACGCGAGCCGGCCCAGACCCACAATGCCCAGCCTGAACTCCTCGGTCATCTGCCTGTTTCTCCTTAGGGCGGAGCTCGCGGAAGCGGGTGCTCGAGCGACCGGTCCATTCCTCATCCGGCAAGTTGCGTTGTGCAAGAGTATAATGTGTGGGTCTGGGAGTCGCCAGCGGAGCCTCGCCGATCCCAGACGGATCGGTTGAGAACCGGTTCCCCACTGAAGGAGCATCCTGTGGCGAGGAGTCGCATCGTTCCCGTCTGCGCATTGCTGACCATCCTATCGGCCGCGGGAGCCGCCGCCGCGACGGCCACGATCTCCGTCGACGCGAGCAAGGCCGGCCCGCGGCTCAACCCGCGCATGTACGGCATCTTCCTCGAAGAGATCAACCACGGCGTGGACGGTGGGCTCTACGGCGAGTTGATCGGCAATCGGGCCTTCGAGGACAGCCGGCCGCCCGAGGGCTTCACGCTCCAGAACGGCCGGTACAAGGATGAGAAAGGCTACGACTGCGGCTTCGAAGTGAAGGCGGGAACGGTGCCTCGCTGGACGTTCATCCGCGACGGTGGCGCGCAGGGCGCGATGCACCTGGAGACCAGCGGCGGGCTGAATGAGAACACGCCGTACTGTTTGCGCCTGGACGTGGACGACATCGCAGGCGGCCGTATCGGCGCAGCGAACGGAGGCTTCTGGGGCATCGGCGTCCGCGAAGGCGAGAAGTACGGCCTGTCGCTCTACGCGCGCACCGACACGCCGAACGGCGCCCTCACTGTGATGCTGGAGGACGGCAGCGGCCGCGCGTGCTCGGATGCGGCGAAGCTCGAAGGGATCGGCGCGGCCTGGAAGCAGTTCAAGGCGACGCTCACGGGCAGCACGTCCGAGCCGAAGGCGCGCCTCGTGATCGCCGTCGGCGCGAAGGGCAAGGTGTGGCTCGATTTCGTGTCGCTCTTCCCGCGCAACACGTGGAAGAACCGCCCGAACGGCCTCCGCGCCGACATCGCCCAGATGATTGCTGACCTGAAGCCCGGCTTTGTGCGCTTCCCCGGCGGCTGCGTCGTCGAGGGCGGCTCCATCGAGACGGCCTACAACTGGAAGCTCACCGTGGGACCGGTCGAACAGCGGCCCGAGCGCTGGAACGCCTGGAACTATCGCCGAACCCACGGCATGGGCTACTACGAGTACTTCCAGTTCTGCGAGGACCTGGGAGCGGAGCCGATGCACGTCGGCTTCGCGGGCCAGACGTGCCTCTACCGCCACGCCGAGCACGTCCCGATGGACCAGATGGGCTGGGTCGTGCAGGACTTCCTCGACGTCGTCGAGTATGCCAACGGCCCCGCCGAATCGAAATGGGGCGGCCTGCGAGCGAAGAGCGGCCACCCCGCCCCGTTCCACCTCAGGCTCATCGAGATCGGCAACGAGAACGGGATGAAACAGTATGAGGAACGCTACCCGCTCATCCACAAGGAGCTGAAGGGCAAGCACCCCGAGATCACGGCCATCGCCGACTACCTCATCCGCGGCGCGGCCTACGACCTGGTGGACGACCATTTCTACAATGCCCCCCAGTGGTTCCTCAGCCAATGGCGGATGTACGACTCGCGCGACCGCAAGCTGGCGCCAGTCTATGTGGGCGAGATCGCGGTCACCTCGGGCGAAGGCGGCCCCGACAAGGGCAACCTGATCGCCGCGCTGGCCGAAGGCGCGTTCCTGATGGGTGCCGAGCGGAACGCCGACGTCGTGCGCCTGGTGTCCTACGCGCCGCTGCTCGCCCACGTCAGTGGGCGCTCGGGCTGGCACGGGATGATCTACTTCGACAGCCACCGGACGTGGGGGACCGTGTCCTACCACCTCTGGAAGCTCTTCGGCTTGAACCGCCCGAGTTGCACGGTGCAGACCGATGTGGACTTCTCCGCAGGGAAGCAACCCGCCATCGCGGGCGCCGTCGGCGTCGGCACGTGGGACACCGCCGCGGAGTTCAAGGACATCCGGGTCGAGAACAGGGGCCAGACGCTCTACGCGTCGGACTTCGCGAAAGGCGCCAGCGGCTGGAAGACGGACGGCGGGAGCTGGACGGTCGAGGACGGCGCGTACCGGCAGAAGAACAACGCCGTCGGCGTGAGTTGGGTCGGCGACGAAACCTGGACCGGCTACACGCTCACGCTGAAGGCCCGGAAGCTCAGCGGCGCCGAGGGATTCCTCATCCTCTTCGGCCGCAAGGGCGAGGACAAGTACTGGTGGAACATCGGCGGCTGGGGCAACCGCGACCACGGCATCGAGCTCAACCGCACGCCGGTGGGCCGCCACGTCGGCGGCAAGGTCGAGCCGAACCGCTGGTACGACATCAAGGTCGAGCTGGCCGGCCAGCGCATCCGCTGCTACCTCGACGGCAAGCTCATCCACGACGAGACAGCGGCAGGCTCGCAGCGCTTCCTCGCGCTCGCCGGCCGCGACGACGATAGCGGCGGCCTCGTTCTCAAGGTCATCAACACCTCGCCCGACCCGGTCGCCACGACCCTGAGCCTCAGTGGCGTGGATCGGATCGCACCCGAAGGCGAGGTCACGGTGCTCCGCTCCGACCGCCTCGACGACAACAACTCCCTGGACAACCCGGCGAAGGTTGTGCCTGCCACGAGCAAGATCGCCACCGCCGGCGCCCGATTCTCTCACGAGTTCCCGCCCTTCTCTTTGACCGTGATGCGGCTCAGGACCAAGTGACCACCGAGGAGCAAGGATGATGAGAACGTCCGCAGGAAGTCCCTTCCGAAGGATCCGTGTGCACATGTTCGCGTCGCTGATCGCGGCGGCCGGAGCGCTGGCCTTGACCCAGGCCCGAGCCGAAGAGGAATACCACGTCAACTATATGATGTACCCTGAGGGAACGCCGGGAGTGAACCGCGTCACCTCGAAGCACTTCTGCGTCGTCTACGGCGACCACGACAAGCAGGGCACCTGGTCACGCGAGAAGGCCCAGGGCACGCTGAGGAACCTGGAAGCCCTCTGGACGGTCTACGTCGAGAAGCTCAAGTGGACGGAGCCGACCGAGTGCGCGGACGCGAAGGCGCCGCTCTACAAGAACGGCAAGAAGTACAAGGTGAACCTGTTCGTCCTGATGACCGGCCTGCCGAAGCACGGTGGCGGCGGCGGAGCGTGGATGACCGGCCACGAAGGATTCGCCTGCCTCTTGGTCGACCCTGTGTACCTGCGCGTGGACCCGCCGAGCTGGGCCACCCCCCACGAGTTCGGCCACGTGATGGAGATGCACCAGAAAGGCGGCTTCTGCAACAACCCCTGGTCGGGGTGCTGGTGGGAGACCTACGGCAACTGGATCCGCGAGCGCTACCTCTACGACCCCGCCTACCCCAAGGCCCCCGAGACCGACTTCTGCTGGCCCTACCTCGAAACCTGGCAGATGGTCTGGCCCCACGGGCGCAACTTCTACCACTGCTGGATGTTCCCGAACTACCTCGAGGAGAACCCCGACAAGCTGCCCGCCTACGGCATCGGCTTCAACAAGCGAATCTGGAACGAGTCCGTCAAGGACGAGTACCCCGTTCACACCATCATCCGTCTCGGCTCGCTGGAGACCTTCAAGAACGCCCTTGGCCACTTCGCCGCCCGCATGGCCACGCTCGACCTCCAGCAGCAGAGGATCTACCTGGAGCACTTCAACAAGGAGGTGAACGACTACCGGCGTCGGACGCTCTACACGGAACTCAAGCGGCTCCCCGACAAAGCCGGCTGGTGGCGCTGCCCACCGGAGCACGCTCCGCAGCAGATGGGCCTCAACGTGATCCGGCTGGTGCCCGAGGCCGCAGAGGTCAAGGTCACCTTCCAGGGCATCGCGGACGCCGCCCGCGGCTCCGACTGGCGAGCGTGTCTCGTGGCGGTGGATGAGAAGGGCAAGGCGCGCTATTCCACCCTGTGGAGCCAGGGGGCGAACTCCCTCAAGCTCAGCCCCGGCGAGAAGACGCTCTACCTCACGGTCGCGGCCACCCCTGACCGATTCGAGCCCGTGAACCTCAATGCCGCGACGGAGCAGCCCTACGAATCGCATCCTGCCCGCGCTCGCTTCCCCTACGAGGTCCAACTCGAAGGCGCGCGGCCGTTCGAGACGATCCCGGCGAAGCCCGCCGACGCGAAGGGCCGTCCACACCCCAATGGCGGCGGCTTCGTGGCCGACTCGGCGAAGGCCGACGCCACCGCCTACATCGGCCCGAACGCGCTCGTCCTGGGGCGCGCGAAGGTGCTCGGCCAGGCCCGCGTCCTGGACTACGCCACCATCCGCGACGACGCGACGGTCCAGGACCGTGCGGTCGTCAGCGGCCACGCCACCGTGGCGGGGCGCGCGACCGTCAAGGACGATGCCCGCCTCAGCAACTACGCGTGGGTTCAGGAGGCCGCGGTCATCGCCGGCCACGGCCGAGTCCTCGAGCACGGCGTCGTCGGCGGGAACGAGTCCCTCGTCTCCGACCACGGCATCGTCAAGGGATCGAGCTGGGCCTACGGCAAGATCCTCGGCACGGGGATGGCCGACGGCGATTTCAACACGGGCTCGACGGTGACGAAAGGCGCCTGCTTCAGTTGGTGGTGGGGCACGCCGCGCGAAGCCCAGGTCTACGCCGACAAGCGGCCCGGCGCCTGCAACCTGTACCTCGCCTACGACTTTGCCAAGGACGGCGGCCCCTACGCGCGCGACCGCTTCGGCGTCGCCCACGGCATCCTGCGGCCTTCGGCAGGCTCAGGCCGCCCCGAGCCTGTCGAGGGGCGGAATGCCCCGAAATGGGCCGAGTCGCTCGACGGCCGCTCGGGCGTGCTCACCTTCAACGGCCGCGATCAGTACGTGCTCCTGGAAGACTCCGTCTCGTCGTTCCGCGACACGGAGATCCGCTGCTGGATCCGCTGGGAAGGCGGAGAGAAGAACCAGCCGATCTGGTGGTTCGGCTCCGCGCCCGACCGCTGCATGTGCCTGACTCCGAGCGGGGCCAACGGCAAGGCGGCCTTCGTCATCCGCAAAGGCGAGCAGACCGAGACGCTCGAAGGCTCCGGCCCCCTGCCGACCGGCTCCTGGCACCACGTCCGCCTCGCCCTCAGCGGCGGCCAGGGCACCCTCTACGTGGACGGAAAGCCCGTTGCAGAGGGAGCGATCAAGCTCAACCCGGAGGACATCCAGGCGCCCGACGTGAACACCGCGTCGAATGCCAACTATATCGCTCGCGGGACCATCGGCGAGGATCGCTACTTCGCGGGGGTCGTTGACGAATTCGAGGTCTACTCCGCGGCGATGAACTCCGGGCCGCGAGTGTTCAGCCTCGCCGCCGAGAAAGTCGGCCACGACAGCGTCACCTTCCGAGGACTCCTGGGCCACCCCGGCGAGACCGAGGCCGCCACCGTCCGCGTCCACTGGGGCACGAAGGACGGCGGGAGCGACGCCGACGCCTGGCAGAACGTCGAGACCCTCACGAAGCAGAAGGCCGGCGACATCGCCCTCACCAAGGGCGGCCTTGCCTCGAGCACGACCTACTTCTACCGCCTCGCCGCCGGCGACGCGAAGGCCGCGAACTGGGCGTCCCGCTCCATCACGTTCCGCACGCCCGACATCCTGGAGATCGCGGCGGGCAACGTCCTCTGGCCGAAGGAGACCAGCGCCTACTTCCAGACCCGGCTCCCCTACAGCGCCGGCGGGAAGGCTGAGGTCCTCTTCTACTGGGGCACCAAAGACGGCGGGGCCGACAAGAAGGCCTGGGAGCACGTCCTCTCCGCCGGGCAACGCGACCCCGGCGACCAGACGTTCGAGATCAACTGCGAGGGCCTCAAGCCCGGAACCGCCTATTTCGTGCGGGCCGCCGCCAAGAACGCCCTGGGCGAGAAATGGGCCGACCGCACCCTTCGTTTCACCACCCGCAAGCCCGGCGAAAGCCCGAAGTAGTTTGGGCGCGGTCCGTTTGGGACGCGCGGTGTCCTGTAGGGGCAGGTCCCTGTGTCTGCCCCCTCCGCTCCGCGTTCTCAGCGTCCTCTGCGGTTGACAATCCTGCGTTCTCTTGCTGCCGCCGCAGCCCCGACCACATTCCCTCTCTCGTCGCACCGCTCTGCGGTGTGACGCACCCGCCAACGCTCTGCGTCGATGCCTCGTAACCGTTCAGGATGATCCGCAAGGACTTTCCGGCGGACGACATGATGTACGAGCTTCACGTTCTCCGCGCCTGCATGGCCGTCCGCGAGGGATACGCCAAGATCGAGGACATCCTTCCCGCCACGCCCGTCGTCGCGCCCTCGCGTCGGTAGGGACGGAGGCAAGAAAGAAAGTTCCCCGGAATCGGGGAGACCGATGACGCGTGTCCCTGCAAATCCCAGCCCCAGCGTTGCTTACGAGGATCGCGTCCACAGATTCTCACAGATTCACACGGATGGAAGAGCGAAGCGAGGAGAGGCAGATTGGGGTGAAGAGAGACGCGACGCGATCCGAACTCCATGCCTCCTGGTCTCACCATGGCTCCTCCTCTTCTCTTCATCTGTGCCAATCTGTAAAATCTGTGGACCTCATGCTTCTCCTCTCGGCGGCCTCGTCTCGCGTGAGCATGTGTTCGGGTCCCCCAAAGGGAAGGCCAAGTGACCGCATTATGGCGCTGCGGGAAGGGGATGTCAAGAGGGAGATTGGCGACCGGCGTTGAGCACGGGGCCCAGTTGCGGCAACCGCGCGTCCCCGGGCGCCGATGGGCGCCCACGGCCGGGAGGAATAGATGGGTGGATGAATGGATGAGTGTCTGGCAACCCTCGAACCATCCAACCCTCCGCCCATCCCCGCAGTGGACAGTGGACAGTAGACAGTGGACAGTGGACAGCGGCGGGCCGCGGAGAACCCAGCGACACAGAGTGCCAAACCCAGGGAGGGGCGGTTGGCACTCTGTGTCGGCATTCTGTGCGGAGGGATCTGGCGGACAGGCGGTCGGATGGACGTAACGCTTGGGAAGATATATGGTTATGGAGGGGCTGGCCTCTGGGCAGCCGCCCCGTGCGGTCCAAGCCCCCAAAGGGTGCCAACGTCAGAGGAGCGCGGTTGGCACCCTTTGTTGGCACCCTTTGGCGTCCCATTGAGCGAGGGAAAGGTGGGCGCGGGAGCGTCCGATCGCTCGTCCCCCACGGGAGCGCAGGGACGAGCCGGAACGCATAAGATGCTGCCGAATAGATGCTTATGGCGACGCATCCGTTCCGATATGCCGATTTTCGCGTCCCCGCTAGGCCCCCATCTCGACCATCCCTTAAGGGGGGCGCAAGATGGTCGAGATGGTTGAGATGGGAGCCGCGACAATGGAACCACTGAAGCTGGACATGAGGCGGGCATCAGTGCCCAACCTTTGAGAGCCCTGCGATCCGACGTCATCGCTGGTGGTTGATCCACCCCATCCAGGTGATGTAGACTGCCCTGAGCGGGTGGGACTTCAAGAAGGAGTCGCCCATGAGAACGGGCTTGGCCCGCGCGGCGGCGCTGGCGGTGGTTGCCGGCGGCGCAACGGCTGACGTGCGTCTGCCGAGGATCCTGGGCAGCAACATGGTCCTCCAGAGGGAGAAGCCGGTCAGGATCTGGGGATGGGCGGAAAAGGGCGAGGCCTCTCCGTCGCCCACGCCGCGCGAGGACTTCGAGAACGGCGAGTGGCAGTGGAAGGAGAGGTGCTCAAGGGCAAGGTCGTGGACCTCACCGTGACCCCGCGGGAACGGCGGAGGGACATCCTCACCGCGCCTGTGCGCCCGTAGCTTTCCGGACCCGCCGGCGGGCCGGGCCGGGTCTGTGATGCCGAGCTGGAGTGGAGCCCATGAAAGGGAAGAACCCGATGCACAGGAAGTATCCGGTCACTTTGGCCGGCTGTGGGATGGCCCTGGGTCTGGCGACTGACGTCGCTGCGGGGGGGCATGCCACGCGTGCCCAAGCGGGCGCCCGCTGCTCGTTGGCGGTCGCATCGGCTGCCTCCGCCATTCTCCTGGCGGCGGCCTGCGCCGTTGCGGGCGACGCGGGGAAAGTGGCGGGGCGCCTCGATGGCTCTCGTGACGTCTACTTGTCGCTGAGCGACGCGAGCCGTTCGACCGCGGGCTGGGGCACGCCGCGCGACGGCGCCAGCGTCACCGGCGCCCCGCTACGGATCGGGTCCGTGACCTTCGAGCGCGGCATCGGCACCCACGCCCCCGCCGAACTCGTCTTCCCGGTCGGTGGCAGGTACCGATGGCTGACGACGTACGCCGGCGTGAGCGAGGAGATGACCGAGGCCGGGTCGATCACAGTCCAGGTGTGGCTCGACGGGAAGAAGGTCCACGAGACGCCCGTGATGCGCGTGAAGGAGGAGCCGCTCTACATTGCACTTCCACTCGGCGGGGCGAAGGAGGTCCGCATCGTGGGGACCGACGCGGGCAACGGCATCGGCGCCGACCATGTCTGTCTGGGCAACCTGCGGCTCTGCGTGGGTGAGAAGGAGCCGGCGCCCGACGGTCCAAAGCCCACCACGCCACTCGTCATCTCTCCGCTCAGGAACCTCGCCGGCCACATCCCCGAGCGCGGCGTGGCGAGCACCGAGCCGGCGAAGCGCTGGGAGTTCGCGCTCGTCAGCGGCAACGGCCGCCTGGGCGCCATGGTCTTCGGCCACCCGACGAAGGAAACGATCATCGCCAACCATTGCCGCCTCTTCCTCCCCCTCGGCAGCCGCGAGATCGTGCCCGACCTCGCGAAACACGTCCCCGAGCTGCGCAAGATCATCCGTGAGCAAGGCTATGGCAAGGCGATGGACTTCTTCCTGGGGAAGGCCAGGGAGCAGGGGTTTCCTGGGCTGATCTGGACGGACCCGTTCCACCCCGGCTTCTTTCTCACCATCCGCATGCCGCACGAAGGGGAAATCCGGGACTATGCTCGCACACAGGACTTCGCCACGGGCGAAGTGGCGGTGCGATGGCGCGACGACGCGGGCGCGTGGCAGCGCCGGCTCTTCGTGTCGCGCACGGATAACGTCGTCGCCCTCTCGATCTCCGGCCCCGGCCCGGGCAAGGCCGCTTGCACCCTGACCCCCGAGTTGGTGGGGGAGAAGCGAATCCTATCGGAGCGGAAAGTTGAGAACGGCTGGGTGACGTACCACAACGTCTACCAGCACGGCAAGGGTGGCTACGATGCAGTCCTTCGGGTGGTCCCACGCGGCGGTGAGATAGACAGCGAAGGCGAGGCCATCCAGATCGCGGGGGCCGACGAGGTGCTGGTGCTGATGCGCATTGTCCCCTGGAAGACGCCGCTGCCAGAAGGGAGAAGCGAGGCGTGGGCGTATTCGCCGGAGAATCCCGACTTCGCCGCCGACCGGCTGGGCAAGTACGCCCCCGCGCCGCCCCTTGCGGACAGTTCCGTGGTGGCGTACCGCGCGCCCGAGGACGCGCGGGCGCTGCTGCCCAAGCTCAAGGACACCCTCACCGCATTGCCCGCTGATTACGCCAAGCTGTTCGAGCCACACGCGAAAGCGCACGGGGAGCTGTTCCACAGGGTCACGCTCGATCTGGCCGGCGGGGGCGACCGGGAGAAGGGCGCCGAGGAGCTGTTGGATGCCGCGGCGAAGGAGAAGCGGCTCTCCGCCGCGCTCCTGGAGAAGATGTATGACGCTGGACGCTACATGTTCATCTGCTCCGCGGGCGAACTGCCGCCGAATCTCCAGGGCATCTGGACCGGCACGTGGGCGCCCGCCTGGTCCGGGGATTTCACCCTCGACACCAACCTCCAACTTGCCCTCAAGCACGGCCTGAGCGGGAATCTGCCGGAACTGATGGAGGGCCATTACCGGCTCATCGAATCCTTCATCCCCGACTGGCGCCTGAACGCGCGGCGGATCTACGGCTGCCGCGGGGTCCTGAGCAACGCCCGCGCGTCGAACAACTGCCTGCTGCTCCACTGGGGCGGCTGGCAGGGGGTCTTCTGGACAGCGGGCGCCGGCTGGCTGTCGCACTTCTTCCACGATCAGTACCGCTACACGGAAGACCACGACTTCCTCGCCCGCCGCGTCGTGCCTCTGCTCAAGGAGGTCGTCGCTTTCTATGAGGACTTCCTGCTGGTGAACGCCGCGACGGGGCTCTACGAGTTCATCCCGTCGTACTCCCCCGAATCGAGCACCGGCATCACGGCGACGATGGACGTGATGGTCGCCCGCGAGGCGCTGGCCAGCCTTGTGGAGGCGTGCGAGACGCTCGGCATCGAGGGGGCCAACATGCCACGGTGGAAAGGCATGCTGGCGAAGCTGCCGCCGTATCGCATCAATAAGGACGGCGCGCTCGCCGAATTCGTCCCCGACGGCTACGGCGAATGGTATCGCCATCGCCATCTCTCTCATCTGCACGCGGCGTACGAAGCCACAGGCGAGCTGACGCCTGAGGGGACGCCTGAGGTGTGGAAGGCAGCGCAAGAGGCGACGCGGCGGCGGATCAACGCCGACGGCGAGCAGTCGTCCCACGGCCACGCGCACATGGGCCTCGCCGCGGCACACCTGCGCCTGGCCGAGGAGGCCTATGGGCGCGTGGCGATCATGGCCATCCGCCGCTCGATGTACCCGAGCCTGATGTGCTCGCACGAGCCGAACCAGCAGATCTTCAACGTGGACGCCAACGGCGCGATCCCGGAGATCGTGAACCGCATGCTCGTGTCGTCGCAGCCCGGCCTGCTCGACCTCTTGCCGGCCCTGCCGGCCGCGATGCCCAAGGGCGCCATCCGCGGCATTCTCGCCCGCGGGCAGATTCGCCTCGGATCCCTGGAATGGGACGCGGCGGCGCGACGAATCCTCCTGCAACTCACCAGCGGGAAGGATCAGTCGCTCGCCCTGCGCCTCCCGCCTGCGACGAGCATCAGAGTCACACGGGCAGAGAAGGCCGAGGTGAGACCCTCGACCCTCGGAGCCAACGCTGTCACACTGGTGTTGCGCAAGGGCCAGCCGGCGACTGTGGAGGTGAGCCAGTGATGCGAATCGCGACGTTGACACTGTTCGTGCTCGGCTGCGCGACCCGCGTCGGCCAGTACCCCGCCGGCTCCAGCGGCTGGCCTGTGGACGACAACCCGCCTTGGGGCGGGGACTACGTAAACGTTCGTCCAAGCCGTTGGGGGGTGTTGGGGAGGTCAGGAGTAGAGGGGGGTTCGGAAGTCTTTTGTCAGGGGGTGGAGGTAGATGTCTTTGCGTGGGAGGAGGGCGGTGTGGTGGCGGTCGAGCTTGCCCCGACCCTGGGTGGTGCCGACGTGGACCCAGTTGGCGGC